>Ga0310123_10002469_pt1 | contig 14751 bp, 10 predicted proteins | sample CB6_AW_1057_MG_FD_203505 | JGI IMG/M metagenome (GOLD analysis project Ga0310123, IMG submission 203505) | Marine microbial communities from Western Arctic Ocean, Canada - CB6_AW_1057 | ecosystem: Environmental > Aquatic > Marine > Oceanic | place: Canada: Western Arctic Ocean | collected... | reverse complement strand
CATTGAGGCCCGATGAGAAAGAAAGCGGGAGTGGATGGGAATCGAACCCACCTGGCGACTTTTCAGACGCCACCATGGGTTTGAAGCCCAGGGCGGTCACCAGATCCGCGTACACTCCCGGAAAGTCGACAGAATCGTCTTGCTGATTCGATCGTAGAGGCCACGGGGGGGGTGAGTCAAACTTGGAGACTGGCTGCACGGCCCGCTTCCGTGTCTACGCTCGGGACCACAGAGATGCTGCCTACTTCAATCGCTTCTTCGCTCTCGACTTTGCTGACCGGAATACGTCAACCGGATCCGGTTGAGGTAGGGACGTGGGGACCGGTGCTGGAGCCGGGGACGGGGTGTGGGGATCCGGTGAAGCGGCGGTGACCGGAACTACCGCAGCCGCGGCAGCAGCGCGACGACGCTCACGGACCGGCTTCGGACGCGGGGCCTCTCGCTCGACCACTCGCGCCGATCTGCTGAATCGCTCACCCGTCCTGGACCACAAACTCAATCTCCGACCAGCGATCTCCAAGACCAGCACCACCACGCTGGCAATGAACAACCACGGCAACAAGCTGACCCGCTTGGAACTCCGCGGCGGATCCGCAAATACACTCGTCACGTCAGTCCGCTGCTCGCCACCGCTGAGCGTGGCCAACTCCAAGAGCACCTCGACACCAGAGGGCTCCTCGACTCGAGGTACGAATTCCGGCGAGTACGGCAACGTCACGATCGGACCCCGTACGAAATCCCTCGCCTCCCGCTCACCGCTGCGTACCAGCGTGCGGTAGGTGCCGGTGCGAGACAATCGCACACGGGCCTGCAGCGAATTGGGACCGGTCCACGACAGCGACGGCTCGATTGGATCCTGACGTTCCACGCCCGGCGGCAACACCAGCACTCGCGGCGGACGGACCCGGTACTCGCCAGCTCGCTCGGGATCCAACTCAACCCGGATCACCGCGTCCTGCCCCTCACGAGTCATCTCCACAAACACACCCTCCAGATCACCTCCACCGCCCAGCAACCAACGAGCATGAGTCACCAGGAAGTCGGCGTAACCATCCCAACCGCCGAATGCGCCCGAGTACTGGCCGTCGACCTCCAGCGTGATCGCCGCAGCACGGCCCAGGCCTCGATACCACGCGGCCGACCACGGGGCCTGGTACTCGTCGGCCGATGCCACCGCCATCGTCGCATCGGGCTTCAGGTAACACAGGTTGTAACCATCGGTCGCCGGGAACGACTCGCCCTGTTCTCGAGCACCCAGCTCGCCCAATAACCGGGCTCCCGCCTGAAACGCACCCGGGATCCCCTCGGCCTGAGTCTCGTCATTCTTCTTCACAAACGTATTCCGAGCCACGCTGAGCGTGTCCTGGGCAAACAGCCTCGGCAACTCCTGCGGGTCCATCGAAAACATGATGTTCCCGCTGCCCCGCTTGGCGATGTCCTTGAGCAGGTCGGCATCGGGGTCCGATTCGCGGCCCAGCCCGATCACGCTGACCGTGATCCCACCCTTTTCGTACTTCTCGAGCAGTTCCTTGTACTTGTCGGGCTGCACGCTGTCGGCTGCGTCGGAGAACAGCAGGATGTGCCGAGTCGAATAGTCACCCGCCTTGGCCAACTCCTTACCCGCCTCAACCAACGCCACGTAAACAAAGATCCCCCCACCCATGCTCTTGATCTTCAACGCCCGCCGTGCCATCGCCTCGGGATCGGTCACCTTTTCGAGAGGCTGGATCACGTGAGGCGAGCTGTCCACGGCGATCACCGACACCTTGTCCTCGCGGCCCAGCAACCGAATACACTCGGCCGTACCCAGGTTGGCCAGGTCCATCTTTGTCTTCCCCCCAGCCACCGGCATCCCCATGCTGCCGGATCGATCGAGCACGATGGCCATCGCCACCCGCAGCTTCCGGTGCTCCTCGCGCAAGTCCATCGACACCGGCAACACGTCATCCAGCGGGCTGCGGTAGTACCCGCCCTGGCCAAAACTCCGCTCGCCGCCGGTCAGCAATAATCCCCCGCCCAGCTCCTCGACCCACTGGGCCAACCGCGCCATCTTCAGTCGACCCAGGTCCTCGGCCGGGGCATTCTCGATGATCACCGCGCGATAGCCGTCGAGTCCATCGAGCGTCAACGGATGGGCTCCGGCACGGGCAACATCAACTGGCAACTGGGCCGCCTCGAGCGCCCGCTGCAGGTTGCCGCCCTGGCCGTCTGCGGTCAGCAGTAACAGCCGGGGCCCCGCCTCGACTCGCACCACGCCCGAGCCCCGGTTGTTCTCCGAGACCGGGTCATCCACCAGTTCCAACTCGGCCGAGTAATGATGCACGCCGCCGGTTTCGAGAATGTCGCGAAAGAGCAGGCGGTTGCGGCCGGATCGGAACCTCTGCGTGCGACTGGCCAGCTCCTGGCCGTCGCGGAGCACCCGCAAGGTCCCGATTCGCTCGCCATCGGCGGCGACCCAGACCGAGAACTGAAACGGCTCGCGAGGTGAAACGGTCAGCGGCAGCCGTATTGCCTCGACCGCCGTGTCACCCACCCTGGGCCGCTGGTAGGGCCGAACGTCGATCGGTACGCCCGACTCGCGGGCTCGCCGAGCCATCGACATCGGTTCGCGTCCATTCGACTCGCCATCGCTGAGTACAAACAGCCGCGCCGGACGACTCGGATTGACCAGGTTCAGACCCGTCCCGATCGCCGCGGACAAATCGCTGCCGTCGGGATCGACTTCCAGAGAATACCCCTTGCCCAGTTGCCTGGTGGCCGAGAGTTCCTGCTCGACTCGCGGCTCGCTTCCAAAAGTGACCACCGCCAGCCGGTCGCCGCCACTGCGCGATTGTTCGAGGTCTCGGATCAGGCCCAGCGATGCGGCCTGGTTCTCCGGTGAGACCGACCGCGAACGATCGACTACGACCACCACGTCCACACCCTCGCCCCCGACGTCCAGTCGAGGACCCGAAAGGGACAGGACCAGGAGCCCCAGCAGCGTCAGCCGCAACCAGCCGGTGACACCACGCACCCGGAACCACTGCCAGTACACCCAGCCCAGGGGCAAGGCCAGTGCCAGTGCAGCGGGAGATTCGAATTCGAGCATGGCTGTTAGCAGGGACTGGCTCCGCAGCCCCGCCTTTGGCGGGGCGGAGGTGCCTGTCCCGGGATCTCCTCTCTACTTTCTAACTCCTACTTCTGGGGACAGGCACCGGCGCCCCGCCGGAGGCGGGGCTCTGGAGCCAGTCCCTGGCGCAAGAGCTGCCAATCGCCCAGCGCCAATCCGATCACCATCACAATGGCCAACAGGATCAGCCATGTGTAGGGCGAATCGACCTCGAAACCAGCCGTGTCTCCAGCCACCACCGCCGGTCGCTCGCCGGCGACCAACCCCACCAGGGTCGATTCGTCGATGTCCTGGAAGTTGACGGCGAATCGAGCCACCTGCCGGTCGTCGTCGTGGACGGTATAAAACGCCGGCCGCACCAGGCCGCTGATCTCGACCAACCGTCCGCGAGCCACCTGCCGCGGCCGGTCTCCACCCTCCAGACGTAACAACTCCTCGCCCTCGGCAGACTGCTCGTCCAGCCGAAACCGCACATCCTCGGTCACCCGATAATTCACCCTCCGCAATCCCGGCCTCGAATCCCGGCACTGCTCGATCAGGTTGCTGAGCAGAATCGGCCAGTCGGGCGTGTCGGTGAGATTGCTGCGGGCCAGGTCGATGTTGAGCACGAATTGGGTCGCGGGCGAATCGAGCCTCTGGACCAGCAGGGACCTGGTGCCCGAGGTGATCAGCGGAGTGAAGTCGAATTCCAGCTCCTGCACGCCGCCCCAGATCACTCCGCCCAGTACCACCCCTTCGAGCAACGGGTGGCGTTTTTCGAGGACATAGGCCGAGCGGTCCGAGAGATCGACGGCGGCCGAATCGGCCACCGGCCCGATCCCCAATCGCCATTGCTGGGGCTCTGCCTGGGCAGCAACCGCCGAGGCGTCTCCGATCACCAGGTCGGCATCCGCGGCTCCCGAGGGTGTCCAGCCGGGCAGGGCCAACAGCGCCCGACCCACCTGCTGACGGCCGACCGACTCCTGCGGCAGCGTCACCGCCACCCGAACCAGCCTGGGAACCGGCTCGATCAACCGCACGTGACTGTCCAGTTCCAGCGCATCGCGATCGCTGGTCAGCCGGACATCGAGCTGGCCGATCGCCTCGGGAACCTCCGCTTCAAATGGCAACACCTCTCCGGCCGCCAACTCCAGTTGCCGCTCGAGCACCGTGCGATCCTGCTGTCCGTCACGCGTCGTGGCCAACAGCGTCGCTGTGGCCGGCCCGCCACCAAGATTCACCAGCCTCAGGTGGACCCTGCCCGCGCCGCCCTGGCCCGAATCAGCATCCTCGCCGATCATCCACCTTGCGGCTGTGATCGCGAGGTTGGGTTGAGGTTCGCCAACCGAGACGACTTCCATCCGGCCCGGCAGGTTGAATTGTCCCACCTCGGGAAGCGTGTCGGTGAGATACAACAGTTGGCCGGTCTCACCGGCCAACTGGTCGGCCAGGTTCCAGGCCGGTAAGGCATCGTGTCCGACCGACTGGGGACTCCACCGCTCCAGCGACCCGATCGCCTCGGCCGTGTGACCCTGGGGTCCAAACAGCAAGGCAGGGCGTCGGCCCGATTCGACCAGGGTGACCACGCTACCGGGTGGCAACTCGCGGACCCGGCTGTCCAGCTCGTCGATCGCCAATTCGCGGAACGTCTTCAGGTCTCCAGCGGAGGTCAATCGTTGGGCCGACATCGAGGCCGAGCCGTCGAGTACGACCACCAGGTGGACCGAGCGGTTGACCGCGTCGACCTGGGGCCGGGCCAGGGCCAGTGCCAGCACCAACGCGGCCAGCAATTCGAGAATCAAGGTGGCGGTGATCGGCAGCCGCTCGCGACGACGGCCCGGCGTGTGAGTCATCTGGGCCACCCCCCACAGGTGCAACCCCGATACCTCAAACCGCGGATAGCGACGGTGGAACAGGTGGATCGCGGCGATCGTCGGCAGAGCTGCAAGCGCGATCAGGCCCCAGGGATTGGCAAACGACATCAGGCCACCCTCAGGATGCCGGCACCACACAGGTCCTCTCGACACGTCTGCGACAGGCCCGATTCCGCTTCGACCGTCACAAACGACGCCTCGGCACGTCGACACGACGTGGCCAGGCCCCGCTGCAGGCGGTGGAGCCGCTGGAGGTAGTCGGCGATCGACGAGGGGTTGATCAGCAGGTCCGCCTCGGCCGCCGATTCACTGTCGGCCAGCCTGCGGCCGCCCAGCACAGTCGGGTCGGCCTCCCAGGCACCAAGCACCTGCACCACCCACAGCGTCGATGCCGAGGAAGCCAGCTGCTTGATCAGGGTCTCGGGGTCGTGAGGAAACAGGAAGTCGCTGATGACGATGCGGATCGAACGAGGCTTCAGGGGGACACTGCCGTCAGACATCAACTCGGCCAGCGTTGATCTCGCCACGAACGGCCACTCGACCAGCCGCTCGATCTGGTCCAGACCCAGCCGCTCGAGAGGTCGCTGCTCGGTCAACGGGATCACCACCGGTGATCCGCCCACGCCGCCGGCGAGCGTCGCGAACAGGCCGGCCAGCTGGCGAGCCATCAGCGACTTGGCGGACACCACGTTCATCGATCGGCTGGTGTCGACCAGGATCTCGGTCCGCGGACTGATCTCCTCGCGATACAACCTCACCATCAACGTGTCACTGCGGGCATAGGCCGCCCAGTCGACGTGACGGATGTCGTCACCCGGGGTGTACTCGCGGTACTCCTGGAACTCGAGCGAACTGCCGGTGCCGCGCCCGAGCAGGTCTCCGGCACGACCCGAGGCAGGGACGCGGAGCAGGCCCAGCTGGTAGGTGTCGGCCGCACGGCGGACATCTGCATCGCTACGCACCGATCGGCTCCTCGGGCGGCGGCGGGGTGGCCTGGAAATCGGCGGGACCGGGATCGCGGACGATCCGGGACACCGACGCGAACATCGCCGGCAGGTTGATGACCACGACCAGCACGGCCGTCGTGATCACGATCCCCCAGACAATCTGATACGAATTGTAAGACGCATCGAATCCCGAGTAGCCCCCATGGACACTGCTGACGATCGTGATCATGAGGAACGGAGACAGGGCACTCATCCAGATCAGGTCCCTGGCCATGTCGGCATCGAGCATTGACGGCAGGACGGAGAGGATCTGGACGACGACGAACAGGGTGAAGGTCAGGATCCGTACCGCCGCGGGAGTGAACCGGTAAGAGAGCTTGCGGCACCAGCGGGCGAGTGCCGAGGCGATGCCGACCCAGATGATCACGTTGAGCAGGATGATCGCCAGCGTCTCGATCCGCCTGGCGTAGGTGGGATCGCCGCCCAGGAGGACCCCGGCCACGAGCAGCCCCAGGCCGATCAGTATCACGTGAGCGAAGACCAGCACCGTGCCCGTGCCACCTCCGGGCAGAAACGGAGCCGCCAGAAACCTCAACCAACGGCTCCCGGGCAATCGAAGTCGGATCCGCCGCGACAGAAAGTCGCTCTCGGTCGCCAGGAACAACCCGGCACCGGCCCAATGCAGCAGCACCACGCAACCGACGTTGATCTGGAAGTCTGAGTCCAAGACGTGGGAATTGCCCAGCCACACCAGCAGACCCAGGACCCCCACCGCCAGCCAGAACTGGACCGTCAGCACGATGCGGATGCCCGTGCTGCGGTTGCCCGAGGCGAATGTGAGGCGGGCGACGATCACCTGGCCGGCCAGGATGACGTAGGAGACCGCCGCGAGCAGCCCGACGCCGTTGACCCACCAGAAATCGGGTTCTTCGAAGTCGACGGCACTGCGACCGGCCAGCACAAAGGACAGCACGAACCCCCAGCCGATCAACAGCATCACGATCAGCCCAACCATGTTGGCCGACTGCCACTGGTTCTGACGCGACGAGATTCCCGTCAACAGGGCACCGGTACACAACGCCATCGACCACAGGAACGACATCACCAACACCCACGAGATCCACGCCACGTCGAATCCCTGCAGGACCGACGTGAAGGCGATGAAGGGGGCGATCGCCGAGTAGTACACGATAATCTGCAGCAGCGACGTGCCCAGCTTGCCCCGCACGATCTGACGAGGACTCAGCGCCGTGATCCTCAGCAGGTCATACGTATGCAGTTCCCGCTCGGCCAACAGGCTGCGATAAGACCCGAACGGCACGATGACCAGGATCGCAAACGACAGCAGCGAAAAATTCCACACGAAAAAGGCCTCGGCCGTCGGCTGCGTCTCCAGGTACTCCCATTGAGACAGCGTTCCCATGACCAGCACGATCCAACTGAAGGCGACGAACATCAGAAAGACCGTCGAGAACAGCTTGCTCTGAGTCGCCTGCCGCGTCTCCTTGATCAGGATCGGGTTCAGCCGATCACTGGCTGCGGCAGTGATGGCAGCGGTACGGTCCAGAGCCAGGTCGACAATGCTCATCGAGTCTCCTCGTGATCATGCGTCGACTCGATGGTCGGCTTCGCACTCGCTGCCGCACCGGCAGAACCGCCCGGACCTTGCGATTGAGCAGCCTGCAACACGGCCCGGGCGTTGTAGATCGGGTAGGTCGGAGTCAACGACGCAACCGCGGTGGCCGAGGCAATGACGATCATGTACAGCAACCCGATCCCGATACAGATCCCGCCCCCAATCCAGGCCTCGAGGCCCGTCTTATCGGCGTTGGTGACGACTCCGCAGAGGAACCCCCAGACAAACAGACAGCCGGTCATCAGCACGATCAGGCCGAATCCCTGCCAGGCAGCCTTGCGGATCAGCGAGCCGCAGAACAGGGCCAGGTGACAGAGACTGAAGCAGCCGATGATCAGGAGCGTGAGGCACAGCACGATGTGCATCACTCCGATCCCCTTCAGCAGCCAGGTGAAGCAGAGAAACGGAGCCAGCAGCGCCATGTAGATCGCCGCCTGCACCATCGCCGTGGCCACCTTGCCCCGCACGATCTTCGCCGCTCCCATCGGAGTCACCACCAGCAGCTCCCAGGTCGTCCCCACGAACTCCGACGTCATGCTGCGAAATAATCCAAACGGAACCACCAGGCACAGCGGGAAGGCGAGCACGGCAAAGAAGAACCCGAAGAGATCGTCGCCGATCTCGGGCTGCCGAATGCGGTCGTACAACGTGATCACGCCGAAAACCGACGCCAGCCAGGCGGCAGCCAGCGACAGCATCAGCGTGATGCCAAAACGAACGCCCTGGAATTCCTGACGGATCTCGCGGACCACGACCGGGTTGAACCGATCGCTCCAGCGGTCGGCCCACAGGTCGATCCGCTCGGACCACGGCACTCGAGCCACACCCGCTTCGGTCGCTGCGACAACTTCGGCCTGACCACTCATTGCAGTTCCCCGCGAGTGATCCTCATGAAGGTGTCTTCCAGCGTCTGCGTCTTCGCCTCGAAACTGACCACTCGCGCACCGGAGTTGACCAGGGCCTTGAGCAGTTCGTGCTGAGCGTCGTCGTCGCCTGAGAACGAGACGATGGCCCGTCCGCCGGCGATGCTGATCGATTCGACAAACGGCTGCTGCACCAGCCACCTCTCGAGATCCTCGGCCCCCTCGAGCACCGTGATCACGATTTCGGAGTCCACCTGCCTCGCCTCAGACCCCTCTCCCACGCCCCCACCGGCAACCCCCTTCTGCAGGTCCTCGATCGACCCGCTGGCCAGGACCTCGCCCGCTTCGATGATCACCACGCTGTCGCAGATCTCACCCAGCTCGGTGAGGATGTGTGAGCTGATCAGGACCGTCTTCTGCATCTGCGTGGCCATCAGGTGGATCAGTTCGCGGAGCTCGACACGGGCTCGAGGATCGAGACCGGCGGCGGGTTCGTCGAGAATCAGCACGTCGGGGTCATGCACCAGGGTGCGACCCAGGCACAGTCGCTGCGACATTCCCTTGGACAGCGTGTCGATCTGCTTGCCGGCCAATGGCCCCAGCTCGGTGAAGTCCAACACTCGCTCGACAGAGTCTCGACGCTTGGCACCTCGGAACCCGTAGGCCCGAGCGAAGAAGTCGAGGTATTCGAGGATGTTCATGTTCGGGTAGCGGCCGAACGAATCGGGCATGAAGCCCAGCACGCGGCGGACCTGGTCGGGTTCGTCGATCACCGACTGGCCGCAGACCAGCGCGTCTCCGGCGGTGGGCAGATCGAGCGTCGCCAGGATCCGCATCGTGGTCGTCTTGCCGGCCCCGTTGGGGCCGATGAAACCCATCACCTGCCCGGCACAGGCCGAAAACGACACGTTGTCAACGGCCCGCAGCGTGCCGAAGAACCGGTGCAGGTTGCGGATCTCGATCGTCGGCGACGCCTTGGGCAATTCGCCACTCTCGAGTTCGGTCTCGTCGGTCACACTCGACACGATGCCTGCGAGCTCCGGGTGAGTCGATGGGGTGGTTTTCAGGGTGCGGTTGGTCGCGGCGAATCAGTACTGGCCGACCAGCACGTGCAGAGAACCGCTGTCGGTTGTGCTGCAGCCGCGTTCGATGCCAGGGTCCTGGGCCAGAATGGCCATGTAGGAGCGGCGGGGCAGCTGGTCGAGTCCCTTTGTCTGCCTGAAGGCCGAGAGATGGAATTCGAGCAATGACAATCCTCCTTCGATCGTCCGCCCGCCGCGGCCATTCCCCTGGCCGGAGAGCCGGCGTTCGGAGTTGGCCGATACCAGGTAGTGCTCCGAGACCGCGTTGGTCAACGGAGTCTGGCTGATGGCATCACTCAGGGGCAGCTCGTCGAGTTTCAGCGAACGCCCGGCCGAGATGTCGTGGGCCAGGTAGCGTCTGCCCGCCTGGTCGCAGACGTACAGGTAGCGGAGGTCCCATTCGAGACCGTTGTCGACGGTGACCTGGCCCTGGTCATCGGGCGAACCCACACTGATGCGTCCGCGCAAAGGAAAACGGCGGACGGTCTGCATCTGGGCTCGGGTGCGAGTCTTGATCCAGCCATTTCCCAATACCTGGCGATCGGTCCAGTCGGCCGTTCCACTGCCGAAACCCGAGCCATGTGGCCAAGCGGGATAGACGGCGGTGTCGCGCGAGAATTCGAGCGTCGACGGAGCCATGCCGGCGAACAGGGCCACGCGAGCCATCGTCACCGCGGACTCGTTGCCCTGGTCAAGAAACGTAATGCTGCGGGTGTGCGACTTGATCCCGAATCCATGCGAGAAGGCAGCGTAGCCAAGCATCGCCGCGCTGGTGACCATCGCGATCACCGGTACGGTCACCACCAGCAGGTACAACTGGCCACGACGCCGCAGGTAGACAAAGTTGACCGGGCCGATGACGACTGTGAATATCGTGATCAGGATCAGGAACGCGGCGACCGGCACGCTGTCGACACCCGGCACGGTGAATCCCAGGAAATCGTCGAGGCCGCCTCGAGTCGACATGCCGTGCCGGCCTTCCCACTCCAGCCAACGACTGCCAACCCGTGACTCGGACAGCTCCCGAAAAAACCACACCCAGTCCGCGTCGCCGCCGGGCATCGGTTCGCCGACAAAAGCCACCACCTTACCCCTCTGGATTCTCCGGTAGGAAAACACCTCGCCCCCCTCCGGCCAGCTCGAACTGGCACGCGTCGCCACGACTGGGGCGGGTGCTGGAGGTGCAACGCCGGGTGCGGCGCCGGCCACGCTGGGGGCTGCAGACTCCGGAGATGTCGATGCCGTTGGATCAGCGAGAGACCCCGCCCGCGATGCTTCTGTCGGCACCTGCCATCGGTCGCCAGCCGCGGCCCGCTGCGCCAGGCCCAGCACCGAAGCCAGCTCTGTCGATTCCGACGCCGGACGACCGACTTCGGTCACCAGCAGAGTTCCACCCGTCTCGACCCAGCCCAGGATCGCGTCCCGCGCCTCGGCCTCCATCGACTCCAGCGTCGACAACGGAACGCTCACCAGGTCCAAGCCCGTGTAGGCCAGCCAGGTCCTGGGCAGTAGCGTCGGAGGAATCCACTGCCGGTCGCTCTCGGTACTGACACCACCCAGAAGGTAGCCGCTGGAAGAACTGGCCTGGGGCTGATTCTCAAAGAAGGCGTGGACCGCCTTGTCGTATTCATCGAAATCCACCCTGTCGTCGGAAATCACCAGCAACGCCGGCTCGGGCCACGGAGCGGCCTGGCCGGGGAATTCCAGGACCGCCCTCAATCGCGTGCTCCGCCTTCCGTCGACAATCACCTCCAACTGCGGACGGCTGTATTCCACAGACCCGAACATCGGGACCAGGACCGTCAACTCGGTCGTGGCTCCCGATTGCAACTCGATCGTCCGGGTGACCGGCGACACGTTGCCCCCTTCGAACTGGAACGTCACCGTCCGGTGCTTCGCATTGTTCCTGGCCCGGATCCGGACCGGGAAGTACCCGCCGCTACCGGTACCGGCCCATCTCGAATCGACCAGGATGTCGAGATCCTCGCCGTTGAGTCTCTGCTGAGCGCACACCGGCGCGGCGGTGACCAGGCACACCAGCAGCATCGGCAGAAAGAGCCCGATGACCGAAACTGCAGCGGGACAGCGGGACCGATCGTGGCTGGATCCGTGGTTCATCCCGCCAGGTCCTCGGGCAATTCGTTGGCCATCTCGGGCACCGCCCCGACCACCAGGTCGACCATCTGGGCAGTCGTCCAGCCTTCGAGCCGGGCCGAGTAGTCCAGGATCAAGCGGTGCCCCAGCACACTCTGGGCTACCCTCTGCACCTCCTCGAAACCGACGTTCGGCTTGCCTGCCAAGAGCGCCGCAGCTCGAGACGTCTCGGCCAACGCGATCGCCGCTCGGGGCGAAGCTCCAAACCGCACGAACTGCTGAACCGGCTCGGGTGACTCGGATTCGGCCGGGTGGGTCGCGGAGACCAAACGAGCGATGTAGCCGGCCACGGCCCGCGGCAGGTGCACTCGATCCACCATCCCAAACAACTCGTTCAACTCCGCTGCCGAACAGACGACGTCCAGGTCGGGAGCCTGGCCGTGCTGGCGGGTCGTGATGATCTCGGCCAGCGTCGCCGCATCGACACCGTCGACCAGCACCTTGAACATGAACCGGTCGATCTGGGCCTCGGGCAACGGGTAGGTCCCCTCGAGCTCGATCGGGTTCTGAGTGGCCAGGACGAAGAAGGGTTGAGGCAGCTCATGAGACTCACCGAGCACGGTCACCCGGCGTTCCTGCATCGCTTCGAGCAACGCGGACTGAGTCTTGGGAGTCGCCCGGTTGATCTCATCGGCCAGCAACAGGTTGGCGAAGATCGGACCCGGCTGAAACACCAGCGTCCGCCCCCCCTCACCCTCCTGCAGGATCGGGGCCCCGGTGATGTCGCTGGGCAACAGGTCGGGAGTGAACTGCACGCGGCGGAATTCCAGGCCCAGCAGAGCCGACAGCGACTTGACCAGCTCGGTCTTGCCCAGGCCCGGCAGGCCCTCCAGCAGCAGGTGGCCACGAGCCAGCAGGCAAATGGTGACCTGTTCGAGCAGCTCGGCCTGGCCCAGGATCGCCGTGCCCAGGCCCTCGAGCAATGCCGAGATCTGAGACCCGGCGCGATCGATGTCCGACGGAGAAAGCAGTGACTCGGAAGTAGGGGTCGTCACGGAGTCAGTCACGGTTTCGGATCCTGCTCGGGCCCTGGGCGAGTGGGCCTGCACCGGGAGTTTTGCGTCGAGGCGAAATCGACGAGGAGATGATACGGCTGAGGGAGAATGGGAGAGGGAGACGAAGAGGAACTAGGGCTGGCGACCACCACCGCTGCCGAAGTACTTCCGCACCACGCCGCGATGGCGTGGCCTGAGACGGCGATTCCAGGAGGCACCGCCGGCAGTGGGACCGAGGTCGCGGGCAGTTCCCCGCTTGGCCGAAACGGCCGGATCGACCCTGGGGGCCCGGCCGGTGATCTTCAATACGCGATTGTCCGGGTCATCCAGCGTGCCCGGCGGCAACACCACTTCCTTGAACTTCACGCCCTGGGCGTCCGATTCGTTGCCAAAGGTGATCGCCGCGTCGCCGCGGCCTCGTGAAATGCTGCCGCTGCCGGGACTACCGGTTTGCTGGGGAGTGCCCGATTGCTGGTTGCCTTCACCGTCCCGACCGGAACGGCCACCGCCGCCGTGAGGTCATGTGCCCCCCGGATGCGGCTTGCCTCCACAACTCCGTCACGTGCCGCCGGGGTTGCGTTGAGCCTGTTGCTGGAGTTGTTCGAGTTGCCGGGATTCCTGCTCGAGGAATTCCTTGAGATCCTGCAGTGCCTGCTGTCGCTCGGCCGGATCACTCGGCAACCCGAACCGGCCTGCTCCTGAAGACGACCGCTTGCCCTGGCCCTGCTGGCCTTGCCCCGTTTCGCCTTTCTTTCCACCGCCCTTCTTGCCCTGGCCGGTCCCGTCCTTCTTGCCACCGCTCTTGTTGCCCTTGCCAACCTCGCCCTTCTCGCCCTTTCCCTGCTTGCCCTGGCCCTGCCGGCCCTTGCCCGATTGCTGCCGCTGGTAGCGACGAACCAGGTCCTGGAGGCTGGGAGGCAACTCGTCGAGCGACTTGTTCTTCAGCGCGTCGCGGATGTCTTCGAGCAGCTGCTCGGAGTACTGCTGGTCGAGTTTGGACAGCTCGCCCTTGGCATCGAATTCGGCCGACTCGAGCGATTCGACGGCGGCGAGGGCCTTGTCGAGCGAGCGGGCCGTGGAGTCGAGCCGCATCTGCATCTGCTCGCGAAGCGAGTCGACCGTCTCCCACTTCTCGTGAGTCAGAGGCGATCGCCTGGTGTCATCGGCCAGCTTCCGGATCTCCTCGTCCAGCTTCTCCTGCTCCTTCTCATCCAGCACACCCGCCTGCTTCAATTCCTCGAGCAACTGCACCAGTTGCTGGGTCTCACGCTGCCCGACGGTGTCTCGCAGAGTCGAACTCGAGTAGGCCGTCCGCCAGGGGACCACGCAGGCGATCATGGCAAACAGGACCGGGACTGCCAGGTAGCGAGTGAAGCGGGTCGGGCGGAGCAACGGCATCGACATCTGCCACGCCGCGTCCTGACCGGGCAACTTCGCCGACCAGCGAGCCGACGCGTCAGCCGTCTCGGTGACATCGGTCGAATCGGTCACATCGGGGGTCTCGCTGAGTGTCATCAGCAGGCCGCCGGCTCCGAGCCGACGATCGAGCCACGCGACCAGGTCGGTTCGAGACAGGCGGCTTTGTGCCGATCGCCGCCAGCTGACCAGCAACGGCACCGCCGCACCCAGTCCGCAGATCACCAGCAGCCAACCGACCGCCGCGGCATATTCGCCACTCAACGGGCCCGGCCACGTCTCGCGTGGCACCAGCAGCTTGGCCGCCAGGACCACGCCGCCTGCGACCATCAGGTAGATCGCCAGCCAATTGGCAGCCCGATGCAGGAATTCTCCCCATCGAACCCGCCACGCCAGACGCTCTATCCAACGGTCAAACTGGCTCATGCGACTATTCTACCGCGACGAATTCCGGGACGCACAAGGGTGTATGTAATAAAGGGTGCACGAAGCGAAGGAATCTCACACCAAAACCGGCTGAGGCGCAGGGGTTTGTCCCTTCTCCACCCGGGGGTCAGACCCCCACTAACGGTCCGCCGCAGCCGGATCGGACCCCAGAATCCGCTCCAGCCAGTCCCCCACCCCCTCAGCAAACGACTCGCCACTCAAGCCCATCTCCTCGGCCAACTCGGATCCCTCCATCCGGATCACCCCGTG
>Ga0310123_10002467_pt1 | contig 14755 bp, 14 predicted proteins | sample CB6_AW_1057_MG_FD_203505 | JGI IMG/M metagenome (GOLD analysis project Ga0310123, IMG submission 203505) | Marine microbial communities from Western Arctic Ocean, Canada - CB6_AW_1057 | ecosystem: Environmental > Aquatic > Marine > Oceanic | place: Canada: Western Arctic Ocean | collected... | reverse complement strand
GGGGACGTATCGGCTGCTGGTCTTGCACAAGACGATCCTGGTCGCGAAAGGCCAGAAGCGGCTTTTGCCGCAGAGACGCTATCACTTTTATGTCACGAATATTCCAGCGGCCCAGTTGGGAACGGCGGCGGTGGTTCGGGAAAACAACCGGCGCTGTAACCAGGAGAACTCTGATATGTGCGGAATCGTCGGCTGGATCTCTTCCAGCGAGTGTCAGCGAGTTGATCCAGATGTGTTACTGCGCATGCGGGATACTCTCGTGCATCGAGGTCCTGATGGCAAAGGATTGTGGATCGCGCCCGGCGGGCGCGTGGGACTCCTGGCTTCAGGCGCCTCGCTATCATTGACTTGTCGTCGAAGGCGAACCAGCCAATGAGCAACTAAAGCGGCTCCGTCCGGGTCGTTTTCAATGGTGAAATCTGCAATCACCAAGCGCTTCGGGAGCAGCTTCTGGCCCGCGGACATCGCTTTCAAACTGATCACTCAGATACCGAGACCATCGTACACGGCTACGAAGAGTGGGGCTCGAGCGTTGTCGAACACTTGGACGGAATGTTTGCCATAGCTGTCTGGGACGGTGCTCAGAATCGTTTGTTCCTGGCAAGAGACCGCATCGGGATCAAGCCCTTGTACATTGCTTGGACGCCCACGGCGTTCCTGTTTGTCTCAGAGATCAAGGCAATCCTTGCCAACCCCTCGATCTCTCCAGAAGTGGAACAGCTTGCGAGTTGCCACTATCTATCCTTCTTGCCGGTGCCTGCCCCTCTGACCATGTTCTGAGGTATCTACAAGCTGCCTGCGGGCTATCGCGGCTTTGTTCTACCGAGTTTGGACTTCAAGGCCGAGAGATATTAGGATGCCCTCCCCGGTAAGGGCCGTATGTCGAACAGTTCATGGCCTTACCGGATGGAGAACGTCGAGTATTCGCGGTCACCAGAACTCTGGAATTGCTGGATCAAGCAATCGCGAAGCGGAGAATTCCCGATGTTCCCTATGGGGTTTTTCTCTCCGGTGGCGTTGACTCGACTGTCAATGCTGCCTTGATGACGAGACAGTTTGGAAGTTCGGTTCGCACGTTCACGGTGGGATCTTGAAATCCATACTCAAGGAAGCCGTGCGCGGACTTGTGCCTGACAAGATCATTGATCGACCCAAGCAGGGCTTCGGGGCACCCATGGACAAATGGCTGAGAGGGGAGTTCGGAAGAGTGGTCCAGTCGGAGCTGGAGCCCAGCCGTTTTTTCGACTTCTTTCCCGCCGATCGATCTCAGGTCTTGAACATACTGCAGCGTCACCGTAGGGGACAGGCCGATTTCGCACTCTATATCTGGACCTTCTATAATGCCGTAGCCTGGTTTGACTCGTGGATCGAAGGCGTCTTGGGGTACACGAGTCACGTGAAGCTGCTCGACTTGGCAAGAAGAGCTGCCGGGATGCTTCTCCGCTATCTTGTCAGGCGCGGTCTGACCGAGATTTTCCGTTGGGCTCGGGCCGGAAGACTTCGGCGCAGGCTGATGCAGTTGACCGGAGCTGAGCTGGCGTACCTTGCGGGTAAAAAAAGTCTAGCTGAGGTCTGGTCGGAGGTCTCGTCGAAAGGTTTTCTCCTCTCGAAGTCAGAGAGGAAGAGTCTGGCCGAGGTAATGCGAACTGATTACCCGAAGCAGACAGAGACACTCAAAGAAACGGCACAGAAAGATTTAGCACACAAGTTCGATCTACTCGGGTCGGGGGCGACGTCTCTTGGTCCGGAGATCGATTGGCATTGGGACTTCAAGTCGGGCCGGCGCTGGGAACTCCAACCTTCGCATCTCATCGAATATGTTGAACTCGGGCAGCCGAGCGACGTCAAGGTCCCCTGGGAACTCTCCCGCTGTCAGCACCTGGTTGCGCTGGGCAGAGCCTGGATTGTCTTTCGTGAGGAGTCCTACGTCAGGGAATTCAAGAACCAGGTCCGCTCTTGGATGCGTTCCAACCCGGTCGGATTGGGTGTGAATTGGTCGTGTGCCATGGAGGTTGCGCTGAGGGCTTTGAGCTGGATATGGGCACTGGATTTCTTTGATGACGCACCCCTGGGAGATGAATTTCGGGAAGAAATTCTTCTCTCGTTGTACCAGCACGTTCTCTGGATTTCTGAGAACCTGGAGACCGGTTCTGTCAATGGCAACCACTTCATCTCAGATGCTTTAGGCATGGTCGCTTGTGGATCGATCTTTTCCGCAGTACCTGAGGCCCGAGGATGGCTAGAACAGGGAGCCAGTCTTTTGGAACAGGAGATTCGGCTTCAAGTTGACGATAAGGGTGTCGACATCGAGGCTTCCACTGCTTACCAGCGCCTGGTGCTCGAGATCTGCCTTTCACAATACGATCCGTATCGACCACCAGGAGATCAATCGGTTTCCTTCTTCCCAGGCTCTATGGAGTCTGCGAGATGATGCTCGGCCTTCGAAAGTGCGTTTTACCTCCGGGGACGCGGTTCAGACTGTCCAGGGAGGCCATACTGGCTATCGACGACTCACTGATCCGGTGATGGTTTATCGCCACGTGGATTTCCGTCGGGACCGACCTGAAATCCTCGTCGTGGATCAACTGGAGGGAGCCCGCGATCATTTTGTTGAAGTCTTTTTCCATGGAGCTGTCGGTGCCAAAACGGTAAAGTACTTGGGTTCAGCGGTGGCCTTTGTTTGGGATGATGGATCTACTGTTCAGATCCAGGTGGACACGGATGCGCCGCTCAGCTGGGAAGAGCGCGGGGGTTGGTTTTCGCCCTCCTACGGAGTCAAGCTGCCACGTCCCATCTGGGTCGCAACAGCAGAGGTTAGATTGTCCAAACAGTTCCGTTGGAAACTGACGGCGTTGGGAGACCTATCCGAGAAGGAAGTACCGCTCAAACAGAGTCGAAGCTGACAGAGGATCGACCGACCTCTGGTTGCATGGCTAAGGACAGGCCAGGTTGTCGCCTAGTCCTAGTGGGTTTGGCGTAAAACAGCTTCGATTTAGGAACAAACGTCGATTTGGTACACTTGCCGCTTACATCCTATGCATCGCTCTATCCGATTTCTTGTTGCAGCCCAGCTTATCGCGCTTCCCCTGGCGGCCCAAGATCTCGGACAAGAGGATTTCTTCGAAGAAAAAATCCGACCGCTCCTGGCTGACAAGTGCCAAGCCTGTCACAGCTCTAAGCTGAAAACAGCCGGACTCGATCTCTCCATCGGCGAGGGCTTCAGGCGTGGGGGACAGAACGCTCTCATCGTCTCTAGCGAAGTCCCCGAAAAGAGCCGTCTGTTGGAGGTAATCGGCTATCAAGGCCCCATCAAGATGCCGCCGGCTGGCAAGCTCGCTGAGGAAGAGATTTCGCTCCTTACCGATTGGGTTGAGTCAGGCGCACCGTGGCCTGGCGTAAAGGTGGCGACAGTGGTCCGTGACGACTCAGGACCTGGGAGATTCTCCAAGGAGGAGAGACGCTTTTGGTCCTTTCAGAAGGTCCAAGAGCCGTTGCTGCCCGAGGTGAAGCATGAAACCTGGGTGAAATCTCCCATTGATCGGTTCATTTTGGCGCAGCTCGAGAAGGAGGGCCTCCGGCCCGCTGCACCCGCAGATGAAGCAACCCTGCTGCGACGGGCCACCTACGATCTCACCGGTTTGCCTCCCAGCGAGCAAGAGATTTCCGATTTCCTGGACGATGACTCACCGACAGCTTTCGAAGCGGCGGTCGATCGATTACTCGCTTCACCGCGCTATGGCGAGCGCTGGGGAAGGCACTGGCTCGATGTAGCTCGGTATGCCGACTCGACGGGCAACGATGAGGACCATCGCTATCCCTATGCCTGGCGTTACCGAGATTACGTTATCAGTGCCTTCAACCAGGACCTGCCCTACGATCAGTTCGTGCGCGAACAGGTGGCAGGGGATCTCCTTCCCCCAGATGAGCCGGGTAGTATCAATCGCCGTGGGATCGTCGCCACCGGCTTTCTCGCTTTGGGTCCCAAGGCCATCGCACAGCAAGACAAAAAGCGGATGCTCTACGATGTCCACGATGAACAACTCGATGTCGTATCGAAGGGCTTCCTGGGTCTGACCGTTACCTGCGCCCGCTGCCATGACCACAAGTTCGACCCAATTCTGACGAAAGACTACTATTCGATGCTCGGTATGTTTGCCAGTACCCGAAGCTTCAACAGGGTGGGCAACCATGTTTCCAGGCTTCTCTTCACCCCGTTGGTTGCCGAAGAAGAGTACCTTCGGTACACCGATCACAAGGAGAGGATCAGCAACAAAAAGCTCGAAGTCGACGACGTTGTCGACCAGGAACTGGCACGTTTCAACGCTCGCTTGAGCCCGCGTCTGGCGGAGTACATGCTGGCTGCCAGCCTACTAACTGGGCAAGAGGGACAGGCAAAGGAAATCGCCCGGGAGAAGAGGCTGGAGCCGGCCATCCTGGAAAAGTGGCGGGCCTACCTCGAGCCGAGAGCGGTAAAGCGTCCGCATCTCAGGCAGTGGCACGAGGCCTTGAAAGAAGATCGAGAGGAAACGGCGCGCGGCTACCAGGCACGTTTCCAAGCGCGACTGGAAGAGTGGAGCAAAGTGCTGGAGGACTGGCGGATCAAGGTTCGCAGGATGCTCAAAGAGATGAACATGCCGCCGCCGCCGAAGCCCGTCTTCGAGGCCGGAAGCGACCGTTTTTTCCACGAGGTCCAATTCGAAGAAGGTGGCCCCTTCAGCTTGAGTGAAGCCGCGCAGGAGAAGGTCTTCTCCACCGAATCCCGGCAGCGGCTGGCACATTTGCGAGCAGAGCTTAAGCAGCTGGAAGAGAGTCTGTCCCCGGAACCAGATATGGCTTGCGCTGTAGAGGACGGGGAGCCGGTTCAGCAAAAAGTGTTTGTGCGGGGCGATTACAACAACCCAGGCGAAGAGGCTCCCAAAGCCTTCCTCTCTATTCTGGAGAGGGGTGAATCGCCACCAGCCTGGAAAGGAAGCGGTCGCCTACAGCTAGCACAATGGCTGACTCGCCCGGACCATCCCTTGACGTCTCGAGTCATGGCGAACCGGATCTGGCAGTGGCATTTCGGCGAGGGTCTAGTCGACACACCAAACAACTTCGGAAAGCTCGGTGCCCGGCCTACTCACCCGGAGCTGTTGGACTACCTGGCGCTTCGCTTCGTTGACGGAGGTTGGTCCATCAAGAAGATGCATCGTCTGATCATGCACTCCGCCGCGTACGGCATGAGCAGCGAGGCCAGGAATGAACCCAGCGACAAAAAACGGGACGACCCGGAGAACAAGCTGCTGTCGCACTTCAGCCGGCGCCGCCTCGAGGTGGAGGAAATCCGGGACGGGCTACTGGCCATAGATGGTTCGTTGGACCTGACCATGGGCGGCACGCTTCAGAGCGGCTTCGGCACTGACGGAGAAAATAGCAGTAAGCGTTTGAGTTTGAATCCTGAGACGATTGATCGACGCATGGTCTATCTGCCTTTGCGACGTGCCAACTTACCGACTCTCCTCAATCTGTTCGACTTCGGGGACGCGGTGATGAGCATGGGCAAGCGTGCGAGCACGAACGTGGCGCCGCAGGCGCTGTTCATGATGAACAGCGAGTTTGTCGCCCAGAGAGCCCGCAACCTGGCATCTTCGCTGATGGGTAAGGAATCCGACGAAGCTCGGCGAGTGCAAAGGATCTATCTGATCACTCTGAACCGTAGAGCTCGGGAGGAAGAGCTGCAGGCTGGCGCGAACTATGTTCGAGGCTTTCGCGAAGCGTTCTCGAACTCGGCCGCCGATTTAGATGCCTGGTACAGCTTTTGCCGTATCCTGATGGCGTCCAATGAGTTCATCTACGTAGATTAAGGCTAAGCTGAAAGTTGAAGAATACGTCGCACGTCGAAACGTCTGAACGTCGCACGTCTCCTGTTCTCCGAGGTGCCGCCAACGGATGAACTACCAGCGTTACGAAGCCAAGTCCGACAGAGCCGCGAACGACTTGAGCCGTTAGCAAAATGAGCCCAGGTTCCGAGGAGTAAGTGGGACTGAAGTCTTCATCGCGATGATTCAAGGTAGCCGGGTCTACGTTGAGGATTTCTCGATTGAGGAGCGGCCGAAGATGGTGTGAAGCTGAGATGCCAAAATGCCAAGTTATTTTTGCGCAGACCCTAAGAGATGAGCTTATGAATGACAATCCGTGGAAACTTCTGAGGCGCCCGCCGCTGGTGACTCGCCGCTCCATGTTACGGGATACAGCTTGTGGGTTCGGCTTTCTGGGATTGGCCGGACTGATGGCGGAGCAGGCTCGGATTGAGGCGGCCAGCAAGCCAATCGCCCCGCTTGCCAGCAAACTCCCCCATTTCGAGCCCAGGGCCAAGCAGGTGATCTTTCTCTTTATGCACGGGGGGCCATCCAGCATCGACATCCTGGACCCCAAGCCTCGCCTCTATCGGGATCACGGAAAGCCGCTGCCTATCACACGGCCGTTGGCTTTTGACGACAGTCCGCCGGGTCCGCTGATGAAGCCGCAATGGGACTTCAAGCGGGCCGGTGAGAGCGGCATTCCCGTCAGCGATCTGTTTCCACACGTTCGAACCTGTGTCGATGACCTCTGTGTGATTCGCTCGATGGTAGGTGAGGGTGTGGACCATGGAGCGGCTCTGCTTCAGACTTTTACCGGATCCAGCACCTTCACTCGACCAAGTCTTGGCTCCTGGGCGGTTTACGGTTTGGGTACCGAGAATCAGAATCTTCCTGGCTATCTTACGATCAAGCCCGCTCTCTCTCATGGGGGCGCTAAGAACTGGAGCTCGGCCTTCCTGCCCGGAGCCTATCAGGGGACTCCGATCGGGCATTCCGGACTCAAGGTCAAGGACTTCAAGGACACACCCATCGAGTACCTGGTCCAGCGGGGCTTCTCGCCCGAGCAGCAGCGCTATGAGCTGGACATGCTGCAGAACATCAATCGCCGCCATGCCGATCTGCGCAGGCACGACCCTGAGCTGGAGGCACGTATTCAAGCCTACGAGTTGGCGTTTCGAATGCAGACCATAGCGCCGGAAGCGTTCGAGGTCGAGAAGGAGACGGAGGAGACCAAGAAACTCTATGGACTGGATGATGATCTCACCAGCGAGTTTGCCTGGCAGTGCCTACTCGCGCGGCGGCTGGCCGAGCGTGGTGTTCGATTCACCCAGTGTACCCATAGCTACAAGTGGGATCAGCACAGCCAGCTCTACGAAAAGCACACCGAAAACGCCAGGCAGGTGGATAAGCCCATCGCCGGACTGCTGAAGGATCTCAAAGCCCGAGGCATGCTGGAGGACACCCTGGTGATCTGGGCCGGAGAGTTCGGCCGCACACCTGTCTCCCAGGGGGGAGATGGGCGTGACCACAATCCCTACGGGTACTCAATCTGGATGGCGGGAGGGGGCGTCAAGCGGGGCTTTATCTACGGGGCCACCGACGAGATTGGCTATCATGCGGTCGAAGATCGGATGCACATCCATGATTTCCACGCGACGGTGCTCCACCTGTTGGGATTGGATCACGAAAAACTCACCTACCACTATAGTGGGCGCGATTTCCGGCTGACCGACGTAGCAGGAGTGGTAGCCAAGAAGATTCTTGCCTAAGTTGAGAAATTGTTGCGGGATGATCTGCAAGAGGCTTGAACCCTGCCATGCGATGCCCCGGTCATTCGGACCGGTAGTCTGAGTCAGCAGAGGAGCTAACCCTAGAAGTTCTCTTCGTAGCCGGTTTTTCGCCAATCGTAAGTGACATGGCAGCCAGCAAGCGTCTATACGTTGACGCTCTCAATCTGCCCCTACAGGGTACCTATCCAATGACCGAAGACCTCGGCGGAGTTAAACACTTTAGTCTCTGGTCCATCAGCGACGCTGAAAAGGCTTGCTTCGGAACTGATGAGTGGTCGAGCAATATCCCGCAACCGCAGGAGAATCTCGAATTCGAAGTGGCGGATGTTGATGTCGCCTCAAAGGAACTTGAAGCGAAGGGTTACCAGCTTCTTCACCCTGCGAAGGTAGAGCCCTGGAAGCAAACGATCGCTCGACTCATCAGTCCGGAAGGCCTTATCATCGGTCTAAGCCACACGCCTTGGCTCCATGAGTCGTCTGGATAGCGCTTTCTTGGAGATCTTCCAGATTTCGATAATACCGACGTTTTACGTCGGTAGCGGGAGGAGTAGACATGAACAAAACGGGGATTCGAAGTGCCCGCGACGAGTACGAAAACCGCTTCTTGCCCCTCTTTTCTTGACTCTCTTGACCTGGTCTGCGCTGCTTTCCGGACAGCAGAGAGGACCTTATCCGTCTTCGAAGCAGGGGCAAAACTACATGTTCAATTTCTATTTTCCGCCGGCCCCGAGCTCCACGCCCTGGGCTCCGGACTGGTCGCCCGACGGTAAATAGATTGCCGTGGCGATGAGCGGCTCTGTCTGGAGAGTCGATCCCACGAGCGGTGCGGCGCGGGAGCTGACCTACAATGAGAAGTACCACTCCTCACCCGATGTTTCACCTGACTGGCTCCGACGGCAAAGTTCTACGCTCCTGTTGACGCCTATGCGCGAGTGGCCCGTCAGGGGGGCTATTCCGTGTTTCATACGACCGGGAGTTTCAAGCAGGCCCTGCCCGTCGGCAAAGTGAAACTCACCGTAGTCAAGGGGTTTGAGTTCTTGCCGGAAACACTAGACTTGGATATTGCAGCCAACCAGGTAACCGAGGCCACGGTGAGCTTGAAGCGCGTGACTGATATGGCGGCGAAGGGGTGGTATAGCGGCTCGACGCATGTCCATATGAACTACGGGGGGAATCTCCACAACACTCTCGAAAATCTGATGATGATGTCGGACGCCGAGGACATGGACGTGGTCAACGAGCTGATAGCCAACAAGGACAACCGCATTCTCGATTACCAGTTCTTCGTTCCCGGAGGGCGCCCGCACCGGCTTTCTACTGAAGACCGGATGCTGCTCATAGGAGAGGAATACCGCCCACCCTTCTACGGACACGTCTTCATGCTGGGTCTAAAGGACCATCTGATCTCTCCTTTCACTACCGGCTACGAGGGAACCGCCATCGAGAGTCTCTACCCCAGCAACACGGACATGTTCCGGAAGGCGAAGGAGCAGGGGGCGACCGTGGGCTACGTTCACGCCTTTGGGGGCGAGGCGGATCCTCTGGAACACGAACTTGGTGGAGCCAAAGGCCTCATGGTGGATGCCGCCTTGGGAACCACGGATTGTATCGAGTGGGCCAGCTCGTCGCGCGCCGCTTTTCATCCGCTTTACGCCATCTGGAACAATGGCCTCAGGGTCACCGCGACCGGAGGCGAGGACTCAATCAGCGACTTGCACCGGAGCAAGCTCATCGGCTCGGTTCGAACCTACGTCTACACCGGTCAACGCGGTCTGGATATGGATGCCTTGCTCGAGGGCTTGAGAGCGGGGAATTTCTTCGTCTCCACCGGACCCCAGGTGGAGCTCCGGGTCTCGGGTGCCCTCCCCGGTGAGACGGTGGAGCTGCCATCGGGTGGAGCCCAGGTAGAGATCGACGCCCAGGTGAGCTGCATCACTCCGCTCCAGAGAGTTTTCCTGGTGTTCAACGGCCAGATCGTCGAGGAGATCCCGCTCAGCGCCAACCGGAAAAGCGCTGACTTCAAAAAGACGCTATCGGTTACTCGGAGCGGTTGGTACCACCTTCGCGCGGAGGGATCTCCGGCGGAGCGATTTCCGCTCGATGTCGCCTATGCCCTCGGTTTCACCAATCCCGTCTGGGTCACAGTTGGAGATCAGCCCGTGAGAAGCCGTGCTGCCGCGGACTATTCGATTCGCCGGATTGACAAGCTTCAGCAGATGGCCGAGGAATGGCCGGGCTGGCGGTCGCAGAAGGAAAAGGATCACGTCTTCGCGCAGTTCGAGGAAGCGCGGCGGATCTATCGCCGGCTGGGCAGTCGCGATCCCGGCTAGTCAGGCTAGCCAGGGTATCTGGTTGGCGTCTTATGCTTGCCTTTGCCCATCCCAGTTTGTGTCGCTCTAAGCTGAAACTTCATTCGGAACTCGCACCTGCAGGTCGCTCAATAATGCGAAACGTGAGGAAGCCTGAAGCGCGAGCGAGGGGTTGGAGGGCAGCGCAATGGGGGGACGAAGCGGCCCAAGGCCCGGTAAGGCATCCAAGCCGGGGGGATTCGGGGTGTTCCCCAACCCCTCGCTTGCGCTTCAGGCTTGCATGGATCGGGAAGTTTTGCTCTCGAATGCGACAGCACCGCTGGGGGGCCACTAAGGCAAGAATAGGTCGCACGTCTCCTGTCCTCCGAAGGTGCCGCCAACGGGTGAACTACCAGCGTTACGAAGCCAACTCCAACAGAGCCGCAAACGACTCGACCCGTTAGCAACATGAAGCCAAGTTCCGAGGAGAGAGCCGGACAACTCTTCCCCACGCAGTGACGCACAAATCCCCAGTAGCCGGAAGGTTATTTCTCGAATGGGGCAGCGAAGCGGGGGCGGAACAGACCTGGAACCTTGATCAAAGAACGGACTATCGACTCACTGGACTGCGTTGGGCGAGTGCCTTGAGCAATCAAGAGATGAAGTCGGAGCAAAGGCAAGGGCTGAGACGCTGGGCCGCTACCCGGGACCCAAGCTACCCAGTAGTTATCATTTTTCCGGAGTGCTATTCTGGACACATACGACCCATCACTGCGAGCCCACGAGCAGAAAGAGAAAGGCTTCATCATGGAACCAGCCACCCTTATTCACAATTTTTCCGAGGAAACCTGGGCGTGGTCCAGGCGAAAGCTCCTGAAGAGAATGGCCGGAGGGCTGGGCTGGGCAGCCGTTGCCAGTCCCCTCGTCAGAGCTTCTCGGCCGCCCGGAGATGCAGTCGGGGAATCCTTCTGGAATCTGGTCAAGTCCCAGTTTCCCCTGGACCCCGGCGTCAGCGTCATGAACGCTGCCAACCTGTGTCCTTCTCCCTACCCGGTCCAGGCAATGGTCCTGGAGTTGACTCGGGATATGGACGGGGATGCGTCCTCCAATAACCGCCGAAAATTCCTCGATCTCAGGGAGTCCTCGCGCCGAGCTCTGGCCGACTTACTGGGCGCTGTCCCCGAGGAGATCGCGATCGTGCGCAACACCTCGGAGGCGAACAATGTGGTGGTCAACGGGCTCGACCTGGGTCCAAGTGACGAGGTGGTTCTCTGGGAATAGAATCATCCCACCAACAACGTGGCGTGGGACATGCGGAGTCGCCGTCACGACTTCACCGTCAAACGTGTGAGCACTCCCGCCTCCGTGAAAACCCAGGACGATCTGGTCCGACCCTTTCGGGAGGCGCTAACCTCCAAGACACGGGTTCTTTCCATGACCCATGCTTCGAACATCTCTGGTGTGCAGCTGCCCGTCTCCGAGCTGTGTCGTCTGGCAAGGGAGCGGGGAATTCTCACCCTGATTGACGGGGCTCAGAGCTTTGGCTCCTTGAGGGTGGACCTTCACGCGATCGGCTGTGACTTCTACACCGGTAGTGCTCACAAGTGGCTGATGGGGCCCAAGGAGGCGGGAGTGCTCTATGTGCGCCGCGAGCGGATAGCTCAGCTCTGGCCCCTGATCGTGGGTTCGGGGTGGAGCGAGGAGCGTCAACAGGATGCGCGCAAGTTCGAGTCTTTGGGACAGCGGGACGATCCCACGCTGGCTGCCGTGGGGCGGGCGGTCCAGTTCCACCAATCCATCGGGGTGGACAGGGTGGAGGGGAGGATTCGGGAGCTCGCAGCTGCTCTGAAGACGGAGCTCGAGAGCATTCCCGGGGTGCGCCTCAAGACCCCGCGGGAGCCTGAGTTCAGTGCGGGCGTCGTTATCTTCTCGATCGCCGGAGTGACTCCGAGCGCCGCCGCCAAATACCTCTACAGCAAGCACCGGATAGGGGGCGGCGGGTTGGAGGGGAAATTTTCTGGAGTCCGATTGTGCCCAAACATCTACAACACCATGGAGGAGATCGACAGGGCGGTGGCGGCAGTGAAGGAGCTAGCGAGCAAAGGGATCGTCGGATAGCAGCCCCTGCTCACGCCACCACTGGCGATTCGCATGGCCGAAACACCGTCCTCCTACTTCGGCTAGCGCTCCGGTAGTTCCACAGCCCGGATTTCTTTGAAGTCCAGGTTGGTGGTGGGATCGTGGGCCTGGAGGCTGATGACTCCGGGGACCAGGCGAGCCTGGCGGCGGGCATTGTTCCCGGGTGGGCGGGGGTCTTCCCAGTCGCTGGTCTGGATGCCGTTGACCCAGACCGCTAGGTGGCGCCCGTGGGCGACGACTGTCTTGTAGAAGAACTCTCCATCGTTGGGAATGACCTCGCGGGTGGGGACGTAAAAGTACAGTCCTCCCGTGCCAAAGTCATGGGGTTGCTTGCGGTCGCCGTTGCGGAACTCATTGCGGATCTGGGACTCGTAGCCGCTCCAGAAGACTCCCTTCTCCCCCCGGAAGAAGACACCGCTGTTGGGATGGTGATCGGGCCCGGGTGGGTTGGTGCGGATCGCAAGCTGTAGCACCAGATTCTTGAACTCCTTCTCTGTCTCCAGCTGGCCGGCTCCCTTCTCGACGTGGAGGATTCCTTCTCTTACCGACCACTCATGTACGTCGTTCCGGTTGGGACGATCGACCTTCTGCCAGCCGCTCAGGTCCTGCTCGTTGAACAAGGGACTCAATCCCAGAGGCTTGAGCTTGATGTTGCGGAACTCGATGGGCTGGTCCACATTGTATTGCAGGCCAACGACACCCTCGGCATGCGAGGAGTCATTGGCGTCGAGGACTTCTGTCCCGTTGAGCTTCACGACGAAGCGGCTTCCCACGGCACGAACTTCGTACTGGTTCCACTGGGCGCCCTCGAACCGGGCGGGCTCAGCCTGGACATAGTGGACGAGGCTTCCCGTGTTCAAGCCATTCGGGTGATGGTTGGCGATCTGCAATTCGTAGCCGGTCTGGTGGGGGGGGCCCCTTCGGGAGGAGCGCAGAAAGATGCCGCTGTTTCCATCCGCCGCGGTGCGAAATTCGACCTTCAGCTCGAAGTCAGCAAACCTGCTAGTGGTGCCCAGCCAACCGGAGCCACCGCCATCGGATAGAAGGACTCCGTCTTCGATCTTCCAGCGCGCATCCCCGTGCCACTCCCAGCCGTATTCGGTTTCGCCGTCCCACAGAAGAACCCAACCCTCTGCCACCTCCTGCGGCATCAAAGTGTTGTAGTCGGAGGCATCGGAGGCAAGGGAGTACAGAGTCAAAAGTGAGATGCCAAATGCCCGATAGAGATTTTTCATGTTAGTCCCGCCACTGGCTGCACCGGATCATTCGAGAAAGAAACTTGGATTGCCTCAGCCATGATCATCTCTAGCAACCCTGACAGACCCATGACCGTGAGGGAGTAAGATCCGGTGCTCCAACTTAAGAGGTACACCCGGATTGACATCTGTATGCACTCCTTTAACCTACGTGGGCGTGATTACTGTTGGGGCCGATGCACCTGTCGCGAGACACCTATCCAGCGGCTCGACCCAGTAATTGCCCCTCGTGGCCTCGAACTCATGGGCCTCGATCACTTGCCAGTCACCGTAGGTTTGCCACTCAAAATCAATCAGCTGGGCCATGCGTTACGACAATGTAACGCTTAGCGTATTGAATCGCAACGGCTTTAGTTGGCATGATGCGAAAAGACGGAATTATCTTCGCAACTAAGAAGTGAAAGGACGCGAGAAAGCATGAGATTTTTAAGATCGAAAGAAGTGGTCAAGAAGGTGGGCTTGTCGAGAGTTTCAATCTGGCGCCTCGAAGCTGCCGGGGAATTTCCGCAGCGACGCCAAATCACCTCGAAAGTAGTCGGGTGGATCGAAGCGGAGGTGGATCAATGGATTGCCTCTCGCCACCGTGTCGAGCGCATGGAAGCAGGAACAGAAGCGTCGCTACTTTGATGAATCGCGCGAGTGTAACGCCGGGCTGCTGGCCGGTTTCCTTCCATTAAAAGACCACTAATCATCTATAATTGTGGCCTTGTATATGTTATTATGTGTCCACATAAGTTAGAGAGGAGCGAGATGGTCAAGGACAAGTTTCTAAAGATCAGGGTAGCAGCAAGTTTGCGGGAGAAACTTCTGCAAGCGGCTAGCGAGCACAAAAAAACACTCTCGGAGGCGGCTCGATGCGCTCTAGCCGTTTGGGTGGGGTTTGACCCTGGATTTTGGAGACTTATCAGGGGACTCAGCGCCCAACACGGAGTTGAGCCGACCGAAATAATCCAGATCTTAGTGCACGATCGCCTCGCGGAAAATGAGGCGCAGGAGGAAGTCTGGGAAACAGGACTCGAAAGACCTCTCATGTTTCAGCGAAATCCTGACGGGGTGGTTTTGGGACTTCACGACTTCGACTGGAGAAAGACTTTTTACGCGCTTAAAAAGACAACAGAACGACAGCGGCATATCGAGGGCCAGAAGCGGCAGGGGTTCCCAATTAGTGAAGAAGACGAAAAGTTTCTTGCGGCGCGACAGGAGCTGGATCGGCAACAGATCGCGAGGAGCCGGCGGCTTGCTGGAGGAGAAGGGGCAAAGATGAAAAGTTTTTGGGGCGATGCCGACGAGCCAGAATGAATTCAGCCTGTTGGACTGCACAGAAAGAGGCCTAAAGTGACTGAAGAGGAAACCAGACAGCTGCATAAGGTAATTATCGAGATCGCCCAGGGTCAGGACCGGCGGGGTGACCAGCTCGTTGAAGCCATCGCTCGACTCGAAGA
>Ga0310123_10002466_pt1 | contig 14760 bp, 9 predicted proteins | sample CB6_AW_1057_MG_FD_203505 | JGI IMG/M metagenome (GOLD analysis project Ga0310123, IMG submission 203505) | Marine microbial communities from Western Arctic Ocean, Canada - CB6_AW_1057 | ecosystem: Environmental > Aquatic > Marine > Oceanic | place: Canada: Western Arctic Ocean | collected... | reverse complement strand
CTGGTGTGTCTCTCTCATCACTGGCGAGCCCTCTGATTTCGATAGTGGGGCGACCTCTTGGGTTCTGGCTCACCCGGTATGGGGGACGTGTCCCCTCTAGCCCCTAGTCCCTCCGTGGCATCCAGCCATACCCAGCTATCCAGCAGTATTCATTCACCCTGACAGACAGTAGGATAATGGTATGAAATACAGGGCCCTCGGTACCAATACTCGCCTAGTATCGTCCGTGGGATACGGCGGGATGCACTTATCGATTGTTGACCGCCCCGACGAGGCTACTGCCATCGATACGATTCACGCCTCGCTCAATCATGGTGTGACACTGATCGACACGGCGGATGTCTACTGTTTAGATCACACGGAGATTGGTCACAATGAGCGACTTCTTGCAAAAGCTCTGAGCGGATGGTCTGGTGACCGCGACTCTATAATTGTGGCCACTAAAGCCGGACTCGTTAGGCCTGAAGGAAGATGGGATTATGACGGCAGTCCGGAACACGTTAGGTCCGCATGTGACGCCTCTCTTAAGGCACTCAACGTCGGCCACATTGACCTCTACCAGTTTCACGCCCCCGATCCGAACGTCCCCTTCAGCGAAAGCGTAGGTGTTTTCAGAGAACTTCAGGATGCCGGGAAGGTGCGCTGGCTGGGTCTGTCGAACGTATCGGTCGCTCAAATCGAAGAGGCAGCGGCCGTGGCTGATATCAAGACAGTGCAGAACCGACTAAGCCCCTTCTTCCGTGAGGCGATTCTTGATGGTGTAGTTGAATATTGCGACAAGAACGGCATCGCGTTCTTGGCCTATAGCCCCGTAGGTGGGGGACGCCTGAACAAGAAGCTTCCGGGTCACCCGGTGTTAGGACCTATCGCCTACGCCCACGGTACGACCCCGCACGCGATCGTATTAGCGTGGGTCCTGGCGCAGTCACCCTCGGTGATCATCATCCCTGCGGCCCGATCGTCTGAAAACGCGATCAACTCGAGCACGGTGACGGACGTTGAACTCACTCCCGACGAGATGACCGCAATCGATGAGGCGGAATTCTCAATAAGATAGAGGAGTGGGTGATCTTATCTGTACCATGGGTATTGGGGTGATCATGTACTGGCCGCTTTCGTAGAGGGTAGGCAGAGGGTGGATTTCGCCATTATCTGTGCCGTGGCCTTCAGCGCATCTCTTCTCACGTTTTACACTGGGTTTGGGCTCGGGACACTCCTCCTTCCGGCCTTCGCAGCGTTCTTCCCAGCCGAGGCTGCAGTAGCGCTCACGGCTGTGGTGCACTTCCTGAATAGTCTGTTCAAGCTCGTGCTGGTGGGCTGGCATGCGAATATCCGTGTCGCGGTTCGTTTCGGCGTCCCTGCCATTGGCTCGGCCATCGGTGGGGCCATCGTGCTGGTGTGGCTTACCGGACAGGAGCCGCTGTGGAGCTATGAGGTGACAGGGCGATCATTTCAGATAATGCCTGTAGCTTTTGTGATTGCCCTGCTCATGGTTGCGTTTGCCGCACTCGAGTTGTGGCCACATTCCAAGCGTGTGTCGATTGCGATGCGTTACCTGCCGGTCGGAGGTCTAATCACTGGTTTCTTTGGAGGCCTTTCCGGACATCAAGGTGCACTCCGAAGCGCCTTCCTGATTCGAGCAGGTCTGGAGAAAGAGGCTTTCATCGCGACCGGGGTAGTGATAGCAGCCGTGGTGGACATTGCCCGTCTCCTGGTGTACTCGGAGCGATTCTTTGCCGCCGACTTGGTACGTAACGGACCACTGTTAGGAGCGGCAGCACTCGCTGCGTTTTCTGGTGCCGTTACCGGTAGCCGCTTGCTGACGAAGATCAGCTTTCGCTCCATCGAGATTGGGGTTGCGGTGCTTCTCATCCTCGTCGCTGCGGGCCTGGGGTCTGGAGTTCTGTGAAGGGGTGGGGTGACTTGCTCATGAAGCTGGATACTTCGGGCTCATCGCACCATGTTTTCTTCGTTGAACTGTCTGTTCATTTCCTCCAGCTTCGAGAGCCCATCCATGCGTTTCCTCGCCGCCCTGATCTCTCTGATGGTAGTCAACTCCATTCTTAGTGCCGACACGCTGGAGGCACAGGAATCCGAGCCTCAGCCCCTCGTGGCCGCCAGTGGCCGGGCGGAGACCAGTGTGTCCTTCGATGGTCGTCTGATCGGGAGCACCTGGCTCAACCGCTCTACCTCACACTCTGGTCCGGCCCGTATGATCCTGGATTACGGACAACCCCATGCTCGCGGCCGCAGTATTTTCGGCGGCCTAGTTCCCTACGGTGACATATGGCGCCTAGGTGCCAACATGGCTACGCACTTGACGCTCGATCTGAATGTTCGACTTGGGGACTTAGATGTTCCACGTGGGACCTATACCCTGTACCTCCTTCCACGGGAGGATGGCGCTCAACTCATCGTGAACCGGCAAACCAGACAGTGGGGAACCGAGTACAGTCCGTCTCAGGATCTGGGGCGGGTGAAGCTTCGTCAGCGAGATCTTCCGGAGACGACTGAAAGCCTAAATATTACGCTAGAACCCATCCTTTCCCAACGGCAAGGAGACCTTCCTGAGGGGACACTTCGGATCACGTGGGGAGAAGTCGAGTACTCTACGGATTGGAGCGTGATCTGGCCGTTGTGATCAGGGACTGAAATCACGAGGGCTCCAGTAGTCCTGGGGCCCTACCAGCTCATGCGGAGGCCTGAGGTTAAGGCAACACCCGAATAATTCCCGCCATCTCTTGCACTGTCGTTCATATCACCAAACTGAACGCCGTTTTGCAGCTTGAGTTTGTGCCCATAGAAGTAATAGTTGACGCCTAGGTACAACTCATTATAGCGATCTCCCTGGCCATCTATCAGGTTCTTTTCGTACCGTGCCAGCCGTACTCCGTTGGGGTTCTTGCTACTGAGGTATGTGTGACGGGCTACGAACTGCAACTCGTCGGTAAAATTAAGGAAAGGCATGATCATCGTGCCCCAAAGATCGCTCTGGTCTTGGTACCCTGAGGCTGCGGACACATCAGCCCGCACGCCCCACCGACCGTCTTCGAGTCTGAAGTTCACTGAGGTCATATGTTGCAGTTGCCGTGTAAAGGTGTTGTTGGCGTCTGGGTTCTGGTACACATAGTTGCCCCCCAGGAGTGCTTCATCTGCCCCCAAAATCTCCGCTAAGTTGTAATTGATCGTGGTGAGTATGGATACGCTTCCGTTGAACTGACCGAACTCGCGGTTCCGTTCGCCTGCCGAATACATTCCCATGTGATAGCCCCAGTTCGCGACTTCTCCAGAGACACTGATTCCCGGCATATATTCCTGGGGAAACCACATGTTGTTGGCCAGGTTACTGCGGTCTATCGTCAGAAGCTCCTTGGATGATGTTGATCCGTCCATCGTAAACTCCATGGCGTGCTTTCCCGCTGTCACTGCAAGTGGTGCGCTTCGGCTCCATTGCAAGTAGACGTCCGTGAGTCTCATGTAGAACGGGTCTACCTCCTGCGGGTTGAACTCAGCTTCGGTATGTAGCGTGAATTGACGAAGCAACTCCAGCCTCCAGCCGAGCCGCATACGTCGGACGTTCCATTCATCGTGCGTGACATCGGTATCATTGACAGTCGCGTACTCGTACTGGAATCGCCCACTTGAAAGCACACGCTGAAGCACAGGATTTACGTCGTTATCGTACCATTCGGCGAGCTGCCATAAATTGTCGTAGGTGGATGATTGTGCTTGTGCGGAAAGCACATTGGGTGGCACGAGTCCGACCAGGAGCAACGCTAAGAGGAGATTGGCTCGCAACACTAACCGGCCTTCGGATCCGTCACCTTTCTTTCGCAAGTGTAGCGCACTTATCGTACTAGGTTGGGGCATCGCCATCATCCCAAAGATCTTGCGGATAAAACGTTCTTGAGGACTGTAAAAAGCGTTGATAATCAGCGACTCAAGATGTCGAATTACAAAGGACGAGAATAAAGAAACAAACTTCGGTGCGGCGTCAAGATATTCCACTCCCCGACAGCTAAAGGAACTCTCCGGAGACTCTCCAGTCCCCTACATTTGCAGTAGTCGCCTATAAGTTAACCAAGGGTATGAAAAAGACCCCTCTCTCGGAGGGGCCGTACCCCGACACCCATTGTCATGAAGGATCTGGGGTATGAGGTTGACGAGCAAGAAGCGGATGAGTGCTAAATCAATCTTTTGCCTGCACCGCCAGTGAGGCAGGCAGAAACTCTTCCGCTAGGCAACGACATCTGCCCGGGAACCATCTGCGTGGCAGACAACCAAGGACAGATCCATGGCACGCTTGATTAATAGCCTGAGGAGGGTAGTCGTATGTTGAGAATGACCTGTGTCCTGATGTTGCTCACGGTAGCCCCTGTCCTGGCTCAAGATTATACGGTCGTTGCAGTCAGCCATACTGATAACAAAGTGTCCGAGCTCCATCCGGTTACGGGGGAGACTCTCAAGGAGTTTGTAGTACCGGGCGAATGGTTTGGCGAGACTCATGAAGGTGTCGTCAGTCCGGACGGCAATACGGCTTATGTGTCAGTGCCCTACGCGAAGCAGGTCATCATTCTGGACTTGGACACCTTTACACAGAGAGGGGTGATCGAATCCGAATACTTTTCGCGACCTCTGGAAGTCCGAGGCTTTGCGCGAATTGGGAGGCGCGAATCAACTTCTAGCGATCCTCATGGTGTAGCTCTAAACAGTGATGGAAGTAAGCTGTATATCACCGTACAGTATGCAGAAGTGCCTGGTATAGTAGTCTACGACGTCGAAGCTGAAACCGTCAGAAAGATTGACACGGTGATCGCAGGTAACCATCTGGGGATTCATCCTCGTAATGGCAAACTCTACTTTCCAACTCGTAATGATCGCGTAGTCGTAATCGATACTGAGACTGACCAAATTCTCAGGGTCATCCAGCTTCATGAAGGTAGCCGTCCCAACGGCGTCGACTTTGGAGGCCCGGATGAAGAAGTTTGGGTTAATGGAGACGGAGATGGATCAGTAACTGTCATTGACTCGACTACCGACGAGGTCATCAAAGTAATCCAGCCCCGAGTCTCGGGAGCGGGACGCGTTGCCGTCTCACCGGATGGCCGATTCGCGGCCGCAGCGCAAGGTCCTGAGGTATCCGTCATCGATGCTCACACGAAAGAAATCCTGGCCAGCATGAGGATCAGCCCAGGTGAAACGGGACATGGATTCCCATTGTTTTCACCGGACAGCAATACTCTCCACGTGATGAATGAATACACGAACGATATGGTGAGCTTCGATATGAGAACAATGCGGCAGCTTGGCACCCGTGCTCCGATCGGTGGTGCGTCCTTCGGTGGCGGTATTCGCATATTGAGATAGTCCTCAGAACGAATGGATGGACACGTTTGGCGGTGTCGTCTCCACTCCCCGAATCGACGGTCGGCACTCGTTCTCAGAATCGACTATCTATTGGCCCACAGACACCTACAAGAAAATGAGCAACTTCGGGTCAGCGTCCAGGAGGATGGCAAGAGACTGACCAACCCCTTTCACCCCCCGGTGGAAAGGGCTGGTCACTAAATTCCTCCGCAGTACTCTTCCTACGTAGACTTTCCTCGTGCCGAGATCCGCCACACGGCTTCGACTCGATCGTTGCGAATCGCATGCATCTGATCGTAGAGATTCACGACCGGGTCGCAGTGGGACACGATGAGTTCAAGTTTGTCGCCAACCCGATAGGTGCGGGAGGCGTTTTCGTAACGGAGCGTTCCGAACTCATCCGATCCCGACCGATAAATCATTCCGGTCTCATCTTTTACGATCGGCCATGGTTGATTTATCGTGCACGCCTTGGCTCCCGCGTCGGTCGTGACCTGTCCGTCGTATTGGCTGTTGAGAACGGTTGTCAAAATCGTCAGAGAAGGCTGGAAGTCAGAGTACACTTCGCTATCCGTTTCTCCTCCAATCGCTAGATATTGAGCATCCATGAACACGTAGCTGCCCACTTGAACATCAGTGAGGCCAGTGGTCTCGTGGTCGATATTGTACGTGCCAGTGCCTCCGCCACTGAAGATCTCCGTGTTTAGTCCCGACCTCCGCATTAGGGCAAACGTCTCACCTGCGGGGGTCAGACGTTCGAGCGTCTGCGCCCTGCGCTGCTGGAAACCCCTTACATGCTGTGACCCGCCATCGTAGCAGAGCATGCCTGCCAGCCGAAGCCCAGGGAGCTGGTCTACGAGTTGAGCAAGGTTGAGGGCGGGGTCCCCGGGAGTGATTCCCGTACGATGGCCCCCCGCGTCCACGTCGATGACCACGTCAGCCGTAACGCCGGTGGCCTGCGCTGCCCCGGAGAGGTCACGGGCATTTTCTGGTGTGTCGGTCGCCTGGATGAACCCAGGTGACCACCTCCTGAGGCTCATGGCCCGCTCGATCTTGGCTACCGTCACATTCACCGTAGTCATCAGGATCCGATCGATGCCATGCTCGAACATCACCTCTGCTTCACTCAGCTTGGCTACGCAGATTCCAACCGACCCGTGCTCTAGCTGTAGCCGAGCGATCGCAGGGCATTTGTGAGTCTTGGCATGGGGCCGACTCGCAATGCCGTTGCGTAATACTGTCTGCTGCATTGTGGCCAGGTTGGATTCGAGTGCATCCAAATCGACACACAGAGCGGGTGTATCAAGATCCCACTTTGAAACGTCCGCCTCCATCTCACCGTTGAAAGCCATCGAGCGCATCTCCTCTGAGGTGTAGCCTTTCACTGAGGTCGGAACCCCGACGGCCGCCGCGCCCGCGGTTTGCAAGAAGCGGCGGCGGGTCACGGATCTCCTGCTCATGGTTTGTCTCCGGAAATTGCGTGACAAAACGCGAAATCATTCTCGTGACCATACTTTGCTGCCGTTTACTACGGCATCGCAAGCAGATCGCGCGCGACCATGTTCTCCCCAGGACTTCGGGAGAATCACAAGCCATGACGCCCCAAAGGGATAGCTCTGGATGCAAAGCGAGGATGCCGACAGCTACCTGAGTGACGACCCGCCAGAAGAGGCCAGGGGACCTGTAGGCGCAGACCCGAGTCGATGGCAAGAAATCTAAGCGTTTGGAATACCGGTTTGGAGAAGAGTTGCGAGGTAGTGGTTCGACCCGATATGAGCTGCACGACCTGGAGTAGGCGTTACCGCATCTAGGCGGAGTCGGGAGCATAAACTCAGACGATATTGCTGGGGGCTAGTTCAGTGCATCATCGCATAGACGATGTAGTTGACCCCTAGGCGAAAAGCGTCATTGGTCGGATCCACTGGGAAGAAACCGTCGACAGACCACTCCCAATATTCGGCGAGGTCTGAGTTGTGGTTAGCGAGGACCATGATTTTTTTAGTCGGATCATTATCCTCAAAGATGGCGCGGTAATTTGGTGTTACGCGGACGAAAGGATGGGGAACGTAGATGTCCTCAACCTGGAAGAAGCTCCCAAAGATCGGATGGGCCTCGTCGATATTGACCCAACGGTATTCAGGCAGTGCTCTCTGCATCTGAGCAGCCATGTTGTTCCACTGCTCAAGTTCGAAATCGTCGAAAATGAGGAAGCCTCCCTTCAGTAGGAATGTCCGAAGGTTGAGGGCTCCTTCCTCTGTCACGGTCCAGAACCCCGGCTCCGACATGTAGAGAATCGGGTGTTGGAAGATCCTCGGATCCTCTAGGTCGAGGACGTTGCTACCCTCAGTGTTCGGTTGTATCCCGGTGTACTCTTCGAGGATAAACTGCATGTTCCGATCAGCCTGTGGGTAGTCGTGGTTCCATGCTGAACTCCAACCCCACCGTGATCCTCGCCTGGAGCCGAATCCATCAAAGCCATAGCGTATCCGGGTAAAGGTGAACCTCCCATTATATGGGACCTGATAGAGATCCTGCCTCGAAGCTATATCTGGCACGGATGCCGGCCCCTCTCGAAGGATTGCGTAAGCAAGGAGGGGTGCGAAAAGAAGGCCAGAAGTCAGGATTCGCAGAAGACAGGAAAGAGGGGACATGCGAGTGCCGAAGATTCTTTTTGCTATTCGACGCATGGCCCAAGTGGATTCGTAAGTGATGGCAGATCTCTACGCAGACTCAGGTCACCCAGATCAGCGAGTGCGCCCTAACGCCGGCGTCAGATCAGGGGGCTGCCGGTGCATCGTCCGTTGCTCATACGCATATCCGAATCCGAACAACACACCCTCCGTGAACGGTCGACCCAGAAACTCGATTCCCGAAGGAAGCCCCTCGGACGTGAATCCGGCTGGCACACTTAGGGCGGGGAATCCCACGGCAGGACTAAGGCTGCGGTTGCTACCCTTGGAATACTCGTCCTGAGCCTCAAGATTCGTCATAACATCGTGGGGAATGAGTGCGGGAGAATGGTCGAAAGTCGCGTAGACGAAGGCATCCAGTTCATTGTCAGCCATCACATGAAGGAGGAGTTGACGGAGCTCCTCACGCGCAGCCATAGAACGAAAGTATTCCAGATCATCAGTGGAACGATTGAGGGCGCTGACGTGATTGTAGCGCCGCCGCGGCGTAACCAGGTCCGAAACTGCGATTTCTCGGAGGGAAGTGACGGGCGAATCAGGGTGCTGATCCAGATACGCGTTGATAGCGGCTTCGTTTTCATGGTTCGACCCAGTCTGGTCGAGTAGCTCGATCAGCTCCGGAATTTCAACCGGATCGATAATCTCAGCTCCAATAGATCTTAGGTCGTTAATGGCCCTGTCGGTGACTTGCCTCACCCTCAGATAGTCCTCGGACTCTATCTCTGTCGCTGAGCTCATAGGGGTCCGAATCACGCCCAATCTAGCCCCTTCAAGGGCGTTCTCCTCCAGGAAAGCAGTGTACGTTTCCGGGATGTGTCCAACACTGTAGGCAGTCACCGGATCGTTTGGATCGTACCCAGCGATAACGTCGGTGAGGATGGCAGCATCTCGCACGGTACGAGTCATCGGGCCTAGCGTATCCCGGGTGGGGCTACCTAAAAACATGCCAAAGCGGCTGATGAGCGGGAGGGTGGGTCTCAAGCCCACGGTGTTTGTATGCGCCGCTGGGCCACGAATGGAGCCACCCGTGTCCTCGCCGATAGCGATGGCAGCGAAATTTGCAGCCATAGCGATTCCACTGCCACAGGAGGAGCCACTTGGGTTACGGTCGAGAGCGTAAACATTACGACAAATACCGAAAGCTGAGCCTGCATATCCACTAGCGAACTCACCCATTGTGGATTTCCCGAGGATGATTGCACCAGCATCCTTCATTTTTGTGACAATCGTCCCATCTCTCGTGGGGATAAAGTCTTGGAATAGTGCTGAGCCGTAGGTCGTGGGCATACCAGTTACCTCGACCTGGTCTTTGACTAGCACCGGGACGCAATGCAGCGGTCCAACTAGGCCGGAACTCGCGAACGCAGCGTCAAGTCGCTCGGCATCAGCAAGTGCCTGAGGGTTGAGAGTCTGAACGGCGTGAATGGCGGGACCCCGCCTGTCGTAGCTTTCGATTCGTTCACGATAGCCACGCACAAGTTCAGTACAAGTCAATTCTCCAGCCGCGAATGCGGAATGAATGCCGTTGATCGTGGCTTCCATGATATTGAAGCCCTGGGCCTGAGCCTGGCTCAGGGGTAACAACGACGAGAGTGACACGAGAAGCATGAGGACAACGGATGTTGTACGACTGAAGGGTGTCATTGGAGTGCCAGCTCCTCTAGAAGTGCCAATTGCTAAGTGCGTGTCGGGGTGACGTGACAACGGGTGCCGCCCAGAGGTTTGCAAGCCTGACTTAGATTGCATCCTCGTCCAGACTTTCCTTCAGGCGTAAAGGCAGGATACCTAACCCATACCTCTTGGCAAGCGGCCGGTCAGTTAGTTTGCTTGCCTGCGGGTTGTAGCAGGTAGCCGGTGATAACCCCAGCTGTCACCGTGCAGCCACGAGCGCCCGCAAAGGTAACCGTGAGCTTGGTCTAGTGCTCACTTGGCTTCATACTAGGCCATCCTTGACCATTCAACAGGTGGCTGCCAGCGTAAGATTCGGACGGCTTCCTCATCACCGTCACCTTGGGTGAGCCAGGATGGCAGTACCGTATTGTTGCGGCGTACTAACCGGGCTGCTGTGCTGATCAGGCCCGCTCTCGGGAGTTCTACGGGAGCGTTTTAGAGGGTGACTGCCATCCCCACTTCAGGTAGAGCGCCGGGACCACAACCATGTTAAGTGCAAGCGCGGTGAGAAGTCCCCCTAGAACCACTACCGCCAGGGGACTTTGAATCTCGTTTCCTGCCTCGCTTCCTGCGAGTGCCAGTGGCAGGAGCGCCAACCCTGCGGTAAGTGCGGTCATGGAGATCGGGTTGAGGCGCTCTAAGGAGCCCGTCCACACCGCTTGACGGACCGGCTGACCTTCGTCAATCAGGTGGTTGTAGTGCGTTATCAAAAGAATCCCGTTCCTAACCGCGATGCCGAATAGGGTGATGAAACCCACCATTGTGGCGAGGTTTAGCACTCCCCCTGTCAACATGACCGCGAAGACTCCCCCAACCAGCGCCAACGGGAGATTCACCATCACTAGCAGCGCCTGTCGTACCGATTGGAACTCCATGAAGAGGAGAAGAAAAATCAAGACAACGGCCAGCAGTGACAATCTGCCGATTGTCCGGGATGCCACTTCGGCGGACTCGAACTGGCCTCCATATTCGAGATAGTAGTTCTCGGGTAGAGTAACCTGCTCCAGGATTAGCTCGCGGATATCCTCCACCACGCTTCCCACGTCTCTGCCGGCTACGTTCGACTGTACTACGATCTTTCGCTGTACGTTCTCCCGTGAGATTAGGTTCGGGCCCATATCGCGTCGGATCGTCGCCAGAGATGAGAGAGGAACCTGGGCACCTGAGGGAGTATTGATTCGGGCGTTTCTGGTCTTCTCGATGGACCCGCGATACGGCTCGGCGAACCGAACGACGAGATCGACGCTCCTCTGCTCCTGAAGCACCTGCGAGACGGTCTCACCGGCAAAGGTCACGTTGATGGCATCCGCCAGGTGTGCTGGGGTCATTCCGTAACGAGCCATCGCGGGGCGATCCATCAGCACTCGGACCTGCGGTACGTCTGCCTGTGGCTCCATGGCGACGTCCACCGTCCCGGGCACAGCTGTGACCACGGACTCCACCTGACGGGCAATCCTGCGAAGCACCTGCAGATCGGAACCGAAGATGTTGATCGCTATGCTTGCCCTCGTACCGGAGAGCATATGGTCGATTCGGTGTCGGATCGGTTGACCAATCGTGATTTCGGTACCTGGAACTGCGGCCAATGCCTCTCTCAGCTCCTCAAGGACGGTGTCATAGTCGTAGCCTGTGCGGTTCAACCGCACATCGATCTCCGCGGAGTTGGCTCCTTGCGCGTGCTCGTCGAGCTCCGCTCGTCCGGTACGACGGGCCGTTTCTTCCACGTCGGGATGACTCAACAGAATCCCTTCGATTCGGCGACCCAGCGCATCGGATTCGTCCAGCGAGGTTCCCGGTAGGGTGATTGCGCTCACCACGAGCGTTCCCTCTCTGAATTCTGGGAGAAATTCCCGTCCCATATTCGGCACCATCATCAAGGCGGCGATAACGAGCCCGGCTGTACCCAGAAGCACGGGGACCGGCCGGTCGAGAACCAGTTCCAGTATTCGTGCGTAGGCAGCCTTGAGGTTCCGAACGACCCAGCTCTCCCGCTCATGGGCCACCTCCGGAGAACTGGGCAGGAGCAGCATCGCCAGTGCCGGTGTCACGGTAAGGGCGACGATGAGTGAAGCCATGATAGAGACGATGTAGGCGAAACCCAGGGGCCTGAGCATCCTCCCTTCGATCCCGCTTAGGAAGAAGAGAGGGACAAAGACGATACCCACGATAAACGTGGCGGTCACAATGCTCGCACGGATCTCCATCGACGCAGAGAGGATTATCTTATGGGAAGGCTTTCGATTACTGGGAGGAGACGCTCGATTTTCCCGAAGTCGCCGGAGTACGTTCTCGACGTCGATCACCGCATCGTCCACCAGGGCTCCGATCGCTATCGCCATACCACCAAGCGTCATGGTGTTGATAGTGATTCCGAAGAGACGGAGTGCGAAGATGGCAGCCATGAGGGACAGCGGAATGGCCAATGCCGAGATGAAGGTGGTGCGCGCACTCCAGAGGAAGAGGAAAAGGATCAGAACGACGAGGATCGCCCCGTCCCTCAAGGCCTTCAGCACGTTATTGACAGCCGATTCAATGAAGCTTGCTTGACGGAAGACCCCTCGGTTGATCTGGAGGCCAGAAGGTAGAGTCTCCTCGATCTCGGAGAGAGTTCCGTCAATGCGGTCGGTGAGCTCCAGGGTGTTTGTATCTGGCTGCTTATGAACGGAAAGGATCACAGCGGGTGCGGCATTCACGGATCCTCGGCCCAACTGCGCCGCCGGCCCGATGCGTGTCTGTGCGACGTCACCGATAAGGACTGGTATTCCTTCACGTACTGCCACTGCGGTCTGGGCAATGTCGTCCAATTCCTGGACACGTCCAGTTCCACGGATCAGATACTCCTGTCCCCTGTCCATGAACACGCCCCCGGAGGCATTGATGTTGGAGCCCCGCGCGGCTCTCAGTACCTCATCAAGTGTCACGTCATAGGCCGAGAGCCGAGTTGGGTCCACCAGCACTTGGTATTGTCTGACCTCCCCTCCGAGCGGAATTACCTGAGATACCCCCGGGATCGCCAGAAGGCGTGGTCGGACAAACCAGTCCGCAAACGATCTCACATCCATGAGAGAGACCGACTCGTCTCCTGTGACAGCGATCAGTTGGATCTCACCCATGATAGACGAGATGGGTGCAAGGGTCGGTGGGGCCACACCAGTAGGGAGCGATCGGCTCGCGAGTTGGAGCTTCTCGTTTACGATCTGCCGGGCCTGGAAAATGTCAGTTCCCCAATCGAACTCTACCCAGACGATGCTGATCCCCTGAGCCGTGGAAGAGCGGACCCTCCTAACACCCGTGGAACCGTTGACGGAGGTCTCGATCGGAAAAGTGACGAGGGTCTCGACTTCCTCGGGAGCCATCCCATGCGCCTCGGTAAGGATGGTCACAGTAGGCGCCGTCAGATCTGGAAACACATCGACCGGCATCTGTAACGCCGTTATTGCTCCTGAAACGAGAAGAAGACCCGCTGCCGCAACGACCAGGAAGCGATTGCGAATCGACCAAGTGACTATGTCTTTGATCATCGGCAGTCTCTCAGTGGACATGGCTCCCGGCGAACTCATTGCCGGACATTGAAGCAAGCCGGACCTGATAGGCACCCTTCACGACAATCATCTCTCCAGGGGCAATCCCTGCTTGAACTACGGTACTAACTCCATCAGTGGGACCGAGCATGAGGATCCGACGCTCGAAGGTTTCTCCCCCGGTCTGTACAAAGGTGACATCGGTCCCATTGTCATCGATGATCGCTGCGTTCGGAATAACGATCCCGTATGCTTCCGCACCCATCGGGATGAAGGCCTCTGCTAGTTGCCCGTAAACCAATCGCTGACTGGTCGCAGAAATCTCGAAAACGACTGGAACCGTTCGCGTTTGTGGGTCCATGATTCGACCAACCGAGACGAGACCTGTGGTCTCAAGCACATCTTCCTCCCCCTCCAGCCGATATCTTCCCAAAGCGCCCTCTGGTAGCGACGATACCATGTCGATCGGGACAGCGAGGCGAAGCCAGGCAGTACCGGGGTCAACGATCGTGAATAGAGGCTCCCCTGCCTCTACTCGGCCTCCGGGAACGAAGCTGCGGGTGGCTACCACACCGGTCATGGGTGAGGTGATCTGAAGCTGGAAGGGGCTTTCCGACGTCGAGGCGCCCATGGCTTCGGCCTCGGCCCTGGCAACCTCCAGATCGTAGTCGGCCTCCTCAAGCCGACGTGCGGGGATAGCCCCAGCCTCAAGCAACCGTGCGGCTCGTTGCACCTCCCTCTCAAGTTGCTGGACGTTTGCGACGGCCCGAGCGAATCCACCCTCCTGCGCAGTGGGTGCAAGGACAGCGAGGACCTGTCCTGCGTCAACGCTCTGCCCAACTGATGGGGCGCTGCGGTTCGGCTCTTCCAGGGCTATCCCTGCCACTGGCGCCGCGATTTGCACAAGGGCGCCATCTGGAGCGACGACCTCGCCCGGGACCGCTGCGGTACGCAGCACTAGGCCTGTCACGGCTGGCGAGACGGCCCACGGGATCTGCCATTGTTGCTCCTTGAGAAATGCTATGCCCTCTTCGCCTTCCGCCTCTTCTGCCAAGGCCGCCTCAGTTTCCTCCGCATAAACCTGGACATCGTCGAGAACATGTTGGCTGTGGGCCTGTAGCCCGTCGAGCAGGAACTCCACCCGATAGTGGCCTGGCGTGGCAATCATGGGATCGAGAAGGAAGATTCCATCCCGTATCACGTCCTCGATCGTGAACGACTCTTTGAGCGACTCGCCAGAAAAAAATCTGACGACGAGGTTGCCTGAACGGATCGGCTCAAAGGTCGCCATGCTGGTCAGGTGAATGGCCCAGTTGCCCGTATGCCGTCCCGCGATCGGGTGTGGGTATTCGAGGAAGAGTTCCGTGGAATCATTCCACTGAGTCACCACCACCGTTCCGATTTCGGGCGCCCCAATGTCCCCCTCTGTCGAGCGGTCGCATCCGGCGTTTATGAGTTGGAGCAGAACCGTCGACGCGATCAGGACACTCCGCACAGTGCAAGGGGGTTGG
>Ga0310123_10002464_pt1 | contig 14767 bp, 12 predicted proteins | sample CB6_AW_1057_MG_FD_203505 | JGI IMG/M metagenome (GOLD analysis project Ga0310123, IMG submission 203505) | Marine microbial communities from Western Arctic Ocean, Canada - CB6_AW_1057 | ecosystem: Environmental > Aquatic > Marine > Oceanic | place: Canada: Western Arctic Ocean | collected... | reverse complement strand
GGTGGAGTTCAGGTGCAGTCTTTCCAGCCGGGAGAGGGAAGCAATAAACTCGAGCACTTCGTTCGTAATCTCACAATCGGGCAGTTGGAGACTGCGGAGGTCCGGCAGCTCTTGAAGTCGCGCTGCGACCGCATCGGTGAATGCTGGCCCGCGGGCGCGCACGGTGATCACGTGTCCGGATTCATCCGTTTGCACCACGCACCCGGCCACAGCAGACAATGCAGCGGCTGCTTCACGCTGTGAGGCCACTACGGGATCAGACGAGAATATTCCGGAAAACAGCGTGCAGATGACAGCCAGCCCTGACGCAGCCAGCAGCAGGATCCAGAAGGTGATGCGAGTATTCTGATTTGTCATCGTCGCTCCGCAGGAATCAGAAGATCGAAATGTCTGTTCGCGCTCCCGGGTCGCGCGTCAATGCGGCGCATCTGCCGCTGATGCCGTCTGACACATATTATGCGTTACGCTGCAGCCGTTCAATTTAAGCGGACAAACTTACAGTTTGCAAAAGCGAATTAGCGCTATGAAAACACAACTTCCACTAACTGTTCGGCTGAGGTGCATCTGCGCCCGAACAGCCGTCACAAAGTCAGATTGTTGAACCGTCAGCCGTTACAACGGCCAGCGAGTTCACGGGCAAAGTCATCAAGGTTGTCGACGGTGACACCATTGATGTCCTGACTGACGACAAAGAAACAATTCGCATTCGGCTTCATGGAATCGACTGTCCGGAACGTGGACAGCCATTCGGTAACAATGCTACCCAGGTATTGAAAGCTTCCATCCTGGGCAATGTTGTGAAAGTCGTCTCACACGGTCAGGACAGATACGACCGTACGATCGGTGAAATTTATCACGACGGCACTCAGATTAACGGTTCACTTGTCGCTGCAGGTCTGGCCTGGCACTATGTGAAATATGCACCGGACGACATCTCGTTGGCGGATGCTGAGACACAGGCGCGCCGGCTGAAAAAGGGACTGTGGTCGGGCAGTCACAAGATCATTGCACCATGGGACTGGCGGAAGATGTCGAAGGACGAACGGGACTTGTATCGGTGACCTGAGACCACCATTTTCAGCTGTACAGGATCTTTTAAGACTGACACAAAAGAAGTATGTCCTGCTTGGATCTTCGACCAGGGAAGTGACCGTCTTTCTCCTTTGATCGAGAGGCTACCGTAACATGGCAGATCAATTCTTCCTCAGTCGCAACGGTAAAGTCACAGGTCCCGTTTCGTCCAATGCCATCAAGAAGGGGATCTTTAGTGGTAAGCTCCTGACAACGGATTACATCAGTACAGCTGCTACGGGCCCCTGGAAACCGATTGGTGATATTCCGCCACCGGCGCCAGTGTCGCCGCGAATATCGCCAAGCCGCAACAGACATCAATCTCCATCGAACGCCAATCGCAATGTGATTCATGTGTGTTTGGGTCTGGGATTACTTCTGGGCGTTGTGGTTGTGGGCATCGTTGTTTACCAATGGGAACAGCCGTCGGTTCGGCTTACGGACTCCCGCGAGGAGACACGCACACAACAGCCATCAAATCCGGATACGCAAGGTGGCGGTGTGGACTCAAAGCTCAAAGACCTGGGAGCCACCATCAAGCTCAACCAACAGTTCGAGATTATGGTGGTCTACCTCAACCACACCCAAATCACCGACGTGGGGCTGGCGCATCTTGCAGGACTGACCAGTCTGCAGGAGCTCCACCTCAACTACACCCAAATCACCGACGCGGGACTGGCACATCTGTCGGGACTGACCAGTCTGCAGGAGCTCGACCTCTACGGGACCCAAATCAGCGACGCGGGGCTGGTGCACCTTGAGGGGCTGACCAGTCTGCAGACGCTCCACCTCAACTACACCCAAATCACCGACGCAGGACTGGTGCATCTTGAGGGACTGACCAGTCTGCAGGAACTCGACCTCGCCACCACCCAAATCACCAACAGGGGACTGGTGCATCTTGTAGGGCTGACCAGTCTGGAGCGGCTCCGGCTCGGGGGCACGCAAATCACGGACGCGGGAGTCGCCAAACTCAAGGAGGCATTGCCGAATTGTGATATCGAGCACTTTTAATCGCTGTGGCGCATCCATGACTTACCTCACAACCGAACAACTGCAAAACATTCAGGCCAAAGCGGACAGCATGCTGGATGCGATCATCGAACGTCTGGAAGGCAGCACACAACTGCAGGCTGCCCTCCGGCACGTCATGCAGGCCGGTGATGATGTTCTTGCCCGCGTTTGAGCAACTGGCTGCTGACGAACCGGCTGTGGCGAATCAAGTGCTGTTCTCGGTTGTCGGGGCACTGGCCAGCCTGCAGACAACGCGAGCAGTGAAAGCAGAACTGAAAAGACGAGCGGAAAGGAATTGAGTCAGCCGCCACTTATGATCGTGGACGCTCAGTTGCAGGTTCATCCCGTTCACATACACTCAGCGCTGCACAGGCTGCACATTCTCTATAACACGCATCCTATGCCCACCGCCAGCGGACGGTCACCGTTTCTATGGATGGTTGAACTTGCTCTGTCCTGTGACCACACAGGAGTTCACCAATGCTTACACAAGTGTTATCGCTTGCTGTGAGACACACTCGATTCTTACTGGGCACGTGTCTGGTTCTGTATGGCAGTGTCACGGCTCAAGCCGCTCCGCTTTTCACCGGTCTGGGCGATCTGGACGGTGGCATTTTCTATAGCCGTGCATATGCCGTCTCGGCTGATGGTACGGTTGTAGCGGGGAGTAGCAGTTCCGCCTCAGGCGACGAGGCGTTTCGCTGGACCTCCAGCGGAATGACCGGTCTGGGCGATCTGCCCGGTGGCAGTTTCTATAGCCAGGCAAAAGGCGTCTCGGCGGATGGTGCGGTTGTTGTGGGGTATAGCGAGCACGCCTCAAGCACCGAGGCGTTTCGCTGGACTTCAGCCGACGGAATGCGGTCTTGTGATGGACATCCTGACCGACGACTATGGTCTGGGAAGCAGTCTAACGGGTTGGACATTGTCTGAGGCTACCGCTATTTCCGCTGATGGCACAACGATCGTGGGCCAGGGCTACAACCCCGATGGAAACACTGAGGCCTGGATGGCCAGCATGGACTCTGCTGCTGTAGTTCCTGAACCGAGTTCGCTGGCGCTGCTGGGCATCGGTGCACTGGGTCTGTTCGGCTACAGCAGACGTCGCCGGCAAACATCGGCCGCTGCCTGAGGCACAGGACACTCAGCACCACACAGCTCACCACGGGCGGCCAAGCGGGTCGCCCGTTTTTTGTGCGCTCACACGTGCATCCGCAGGGACCTGCACGGCGCTGCTCACGTCGCGTGGGTCCGCGGGTCCTGTTACGATTGAGACCTTGGAACAGCTAGCAAACGAGACATCAACGGTCACGGATATCAATGCACGCCGCGTTTTTCAGATCACGAACATAGAGCCGACCGTCGACCAGCACCGGTGGAGTCCACGCGCGGTTGGACTGCAGCACCTTGAATCGCCCCTGCTCGCGGTACTCTTGCGGGGTTGCTTGAACCACACCCATTTCGCCACTTTCCCCTAACACCAGCAGGTGTCCTTGGGCCGCGATCAACGATCCTTTGCCCACCGAACGATCCGACCACATCGGCTCGCCGGTCTCAAGCTGGATGCACTTCAGGATCGACTCGTCAAAACCGTAGATATAACCGTCCAAAAGAATACAACTGTTGAAGTGATTGCGCATCTGCTTGTTGGTATAGACGTGCTCTGAAGAGACACTACCGGCGGTGGCGGTCAGTCGATACGTGGAGCAGCGTCCGGTGTTTCGAGCCGCCGAAACGAATAGCAAACGCGTCTTCGGATCGTAGATCGGCGTTGCAATGTTCATATCCGAGGTCGTGATCCATTCGTAGCGCCAGTGCTCGCTACCGTCCTCGGGTGACACTCCAACCAGCGCTCGGCCACAGAAAACTACAAGCTCGGGGACCACTTCTCCATCCGGGCCAGCCACCTCGATGCGGATGGGGCTAGCGTAACCGGAAATGTCGTCCAAGTTTTGCCACAGCGTGTTGCCCGAATTCTTATCGAAAGCGACGATTGACGCACCTTTGCCGCCGACGTTGACCAGCAAACGATTGCCGTCGAGATAGGGTGAGGTCGAGACACCCCAGCGGATATTCTCAGCTTGGAATCCGTCCAAGACGTTCCGTTGCCAACGGATGTCGCCACTGTCTGAGTTCAAACAGAGTAGCGAACCGTCAGCTCCCAGTGCGTAAACGAAATCGTCGTCAACAGTTGGCGTCCCACGCGGTCCGTCTCCTCCCTGACGATCTTTGTATCGACCACCTCCAGTGGGGACCTGCCAAATTATTTCTCCGGTATCGGCGTCGAGACAAATGACGTATTCGACATCCTCGACAAGTGCCAGCGTGTAGAGACGGCCGCCCGCTACGGCAAACGCTGAAAAGCCCTCGCCCAACGGACGCTGCCAGACTGTGCGAGGCTTCTCTACTCGCCAATCGATCAACAAACCCGTTTCACGAGAGATGCCATCGCTGTGCGGTCCACGCCACTGAGGCCAATCATCAGCAACACCCAAGATCGCAACAGAGTGCCACGCGGTCGATACGAGGGCCAACAAGACAAAAGCCTGGGCAACGCTACAACGAAGACTTCTTGCACTCATATTCGCGACCTCACCCAATCGATTTCCCATGACCCAACTCTGGAATGAATCATCAGTATAGACAAATGCAGATGCCATGGCATGTCTGCGATGCCCTGACGAAATGTAGCTCAAACCAAATGGACGGTGAAAGAGAATGCGTCGGTCGATGCTCGTCAGCCATGCGTCCGTAATCGCTCGCCGTTCGATCAGTACGAATGTAATTCAGAGGTTTCGGTGATGCTGCCGCGGGTGTTGGCCGCAGCGAAAGCTGGCCGCATCCAAAGGGCTAATTTCGATTTAAATTAAATCATTTATTAAAAGGACCAATTTGGTGGGACCTCGGATAGACTGCTTGAACCGGCAGAACGGAAGGGGTCGAAGGACTTATCTGCAAACCGTGACATCTGATGCGACAACTTCGCGAACCGATATATAGTTTGAAAACACGTGGAACACTCGGTAGGTGCTCGTCATGGCGGTCCCCGATGATCTCTCTCCATCCACTGACGCAGCGGCGTTGCGAAGCCCAGATCATGGATTGCCCAGATCTCGTGGCAGCACGGCATATCGCGGCACTCAGGGGACTGGCGAGGCTGAACGTTCTCAGCATTAGCGCGCGGTTAGTGTGGCAACCGATCGCCAAATTGGCACGACGCCAGGGGCGCCGGGAACATCCCACTGACGATCTGGCAGCGAGCGAAGAAATCGAATCTGGAGTTGGTGCTGTTCTATTGATTGTAGCTGGAGTCCAGGCAGCAAGTGCAGTCGGGGGCGATTTTGAGGGTCCTACATACATCATGTTGTTCCTGCTGGTGCCGTTGTGGGTAGTCGCAACATTGCTGCCAGCCATACTGATAAAAACCGTGATGTACTATCTGGAACGAATCACCATTGGCGTTGAGCGTCTTCACAACCAGAGCCAATAAGATTCATCTTCCACCGGTTCTTTGGCAGAAAACTGGTCCACAAAATGCGGTACGGGCCGGAAGCGGTATCAGCAGCCGCGTCACTACAAACACACCGGGTATGGGCTTCCAGAGCGAGGCCAAAGGTTCTGAAGGACCTGATGCGGCACGAGAACCTCCAGACCACTCTCGGCTATTACGCAGATGAGGACGCTGACGAGGTTGCGGACAGTGTCTGGCAGGTCTTCGACGAACTCAAGCAATCGGAAGGCAATAACAACCGGAACTTTCACCGGAAGTCAGTGATTTCAGACAATGCGCCAGAGTGACGCATCACATGAAATCCAGTAAAAATATTACCGGAGGCGGGACTTGAACCCGCACGGGCTTTTACGCCCACCGGATTTTGAATCCGACGTGTCTGCCAATTCCACCACTCCGGCGTGGCCGGGAATTATATGGCCCAGGACAGTCTTGGCAACGCCTTCCAACGGTCATTAACGTTTGAAGAAATCTTTTCCGCAAGATCTTCTCTGTAAGCAGTTATTCCATCCAGGCAACGTGCGAACAGCCGCGAATCAAACGAACAGACTCAGCTATCCGATGTTCAGGTCACTGAGGTTGAAATTTTTGATTCGCGATTGTTTTACCGCTTCTTTAAGCTTCAACACCACAAAGAATTTGTGGTTCGCCACGGCCTGCTCCGTCAGATTCATCCTCCGGGCTACATCCTTATTCGCCCATCCCAGCACGAAAATCAGTTCCACGCACTGCAGCCGCTCCCACGAACCGCTGCTCTTGAAACCCATGATCAGGCCCCGCAGACAGTCTGCCACAACCGTGGCTTCTGCACCGCACTGTTCACGACTTCGCAGCAGGCTGGAGGCGGCTCGACCTCGACCCGTTGGGTCACGGACGGATCCTCCGGACGTCTGCGGAAAAATCAAAGGGATTGTCGGACGACGGCCGAGGCGTCGCATGGCATCAATCAGCTTGTGTGCAGCGATCGCAAACAGCCATGACTCCAGTGGAGTATCCTCGTCATAGTTGGGCAGTGCCTTCAGAAATCCCATAAAGGTTTCCTGGATAATGTCCTCCGCCAGTGACTGGTCTGCCATCCGACTGCGGGCAAAAGCAATCAGTCGGCCTTCATATAAATCAATACATTCCTGCCAGGCATTCGATTCTCCCTGACGGATGCGTGCGACGAGCTGCCTGTCGGATTCGCTGGATGGCATGGGACCTCAGGAACCAAATGACGTGCCACGGCCGAAAAAAACAGAAATTAACGACGGCCAGGTTAAATATGTTGTCTCCATCCGGCAAAAGGACGCCTGATTCTCTGCAGAACCAATGGACGCAGAAATTCTGTCGGGCAGTCCTCACCGCGGCAATTACCCGACCGAGGACTCAACGTTGTTCGATTGGTATCCAGGTTCGGTTCTCTGGTCCCGTGTAATTGGCACCTGGTCGAATGATTCTTCCATCTTCACGTTGTTCAATCACATGAGCTCCCCATCCGGAAATACGGGACATCACGAACAGCGGGGTAAACATGTCCGTCGGTACACCCATTTGGTTGTAGGATACAGCGGAAAACCAGTCGAGGTTGGGGAACATCTTTTTGCTGTCCCACATCACTGTTTCCAGTCGAGCAGCAATGTCAAACATCTTTCGATCACCTGATTCATCCGAAAGTTTTTCTGCAACCGATCGAATCACTTCGTTGCGAGGATCGCCGGTGGTGTAGACCGGATGGCCAAATCCAATGATGATTTCCTTGCGAGCAACTCGCTCGCGGATATCAGCTTCAGCCTGGTCTGGGTTATCAGAACGACTCTGAATATGAAACGCGACTTCGTTGGCGCCGCCATGCTTTGGGCCTCGTAAGGCACCAATCGCACCGGTGATGGACGAGTACAGGTCGGACGCCGTACCGGCGATGACTCGCGAGGTAAAAGTGGATGCATTTAGCTCGTGTTCCGCATACAGGATTAATGAAGTATGCATCGCTCGAATCCAGGATTCACACGGTTTCTTTTGATGCAGCAGTTCCAGAAAGTGCCCGCCAATGGAATCTGCATCCGTCACGACGTCGATTCGTCTGCCGTCACGACAGAAGTGATACCAATACAAAAGTATGGACGGGAAGGTGGCCATCAGGCGATCTATCAGGGCCCGCGCTTCCGCCGCGGAACGCTCTTCTGTTTCCGGATAGCAATGTCCCATCATTGAACATCCGGTACGCAATACATCCATGGGATGAGCAGACTCCGGGATGAATTCCAGTACGTTTTTCACCGCATCAGGAAGTTCCCGAATCGACCTGAGTCTGGATTTATACTCAGTCAGCTGTGTTGCATCCGGCAGCGAACCATAGATGAGCAGATAAGCAATTTCCTCGAATTCCGCGCTACGAGCAAAATCGAGGATATTGTAACCGCGATAATGCAGGTCATTACCGGCGTGGCCAACCGAACAAATCGCGGTATTACCGGCCACAACTCCGGAGAGCGCAACCGATTTCTTGGGTTTAGGGACCGGTTGATCTGAGTTCGTCATCAGCAAGCTTTCCTTGATCGTCTACTCCGGATGATGCGGGTCAGTGGCAAACAAGTCATCCAGTTTCTGTTCGTAGTCATGATAGCCCAGCAGTTCGTATAATTCTTCTCGGGTCTGCATAGTGTGGACTGCAGGAAGTTGTGTCCCCTGCTGCCTGATCGATTGATACACATTCAGTGCAGCTGCGTTTGCCGCGCGAAATGCAGACAGAGGATACAGTGCAATGTCGATACCCGCTTCGGCCAGTTGGTCGCGCGTAAACAGAGGCGTCATCCCGAACTCCGTGATGTTGGCGAGCACGGGGACGGCCACGGCTGAAGCGAATCGTTGATACTCCTCCAGCGATGACATGGCCTCTGGAAAGATCATGTCGGCCCCGGCCTCCACACAGGCCACCGCACGTTCCATGGTCGAATCGATGCCGTCGCGGGCATACGAATCAATCCGGGCCATGATGACGAAATCTTCGTTCAGTCTGGCATCAACGGCAGCTTTGATTCGATCAACCATCTCGTCCTGAGAAACGATGATCTTATTAGGTCTGTGTCCGCAGCGTTTTTGCTGTTCCTGATCCTCAATGTGGACACCTGCTGCACCCGTGCGATCCATAATGCGTACCGTGCGGGCGATGTTAAAAGCTCCACCCCAACCGGTATCGATATCGACAAGAATCGGTAACGGCGTAACGTCAACCATCCGGCGCAGGTCGATCAGCACGTCCTCCATGGTCGTGATGCCGAGATCCGGAATTCCACACGATCCGGCCGCAACGCCGCCACCGGACAGGTACAGGGCCTGGAACCCGCTGGACTGTGCCAGCAGAGCGTAACATGCATTAATGGCGCCAACGCATTGTAAAGGTGACTCAGCCGCCAATGCGGCGCGAAATCGGGTTCCCGGGCCTGGCATGGCTTTAGCTCGCTGGAAACAGGTTCAATCCGGACTTCAGTCATGCTCCGAAATTCCGTCGCGACTATCCAGGCGTGAGACGTGTATTCCGAAAAACGAGCCACAAAACAGAAAACCCGTTCGAACGCAGTAAACGATTTGACTGTGAGCTCGTCTTCGAACCTTCCATGAATGCTGCTTCCTGCTGATCCGCATCCATGGATGTCGCGGTCTTCCGTTGGCCCACTACGATTACATCTCGAATGCGCATGCGTATGACAACATGCGCCAACAACGTGATGCAAACGATGCTGGTGGGCAGGTGATTCTGGCAAACCCGGTTGAATTCAGGGACAGCACTGCCTGCAGACTCCCGGTGAGCTGAACATGGACAACGAAGCACGTATCCAGCAGCATTCCACTCGGACAAAGTGAAGAGAAACAAACAGTCCGAGTCACCCCGATCTGTCTCCGGGCTGCGGGCGAACACCTGCTGAATTAAATGAGAATCTGCTGAATGATTCGGCCGTGCACATCGGTCAGTCTCTGGTCCCGACCGCCGTGGCGGAAAGTGAGTCGTTCATGGTCAACTCCCAGCTGATGCAGTACTGTTGCGTGAATGTCGTGGATATCCACCAGGTTTTCCACAACCGAATTGCCAAAGTCATCTGTCTCGCCGTAAGCGGTTCCCCGACAAAATCCCCCACCCGCCAGAAATATTGAATACCCGTTGACGTGGTGGTCGCGACCACAACCGTCTTTCACTTTCGGAGTATGCGGTGTTCGACCCATTTCTCCCGCCCAGATCACAATCGTTTCATCCAGCAGACCACGTTGCCTGAGATCCATAACGAGTGCTGCGACGGACTGCTCGGTAATTCGAGCGTTCTTCTCGTGGTTCTGTTTCAGGAGACCGTGCTGGTCCCATGGAGAATTATTCCCATCAAAACTGGGACATGTGATTTCCACAAAGCGAACTCCGGCTTCCACCAGACGTCTGGCTCGCAGTGCCTGCAGCGCATACAGCTGTTGATGCTCGTCAGAAGAATTGATTCCATAAAGATCTCGGATATACGCCGGTTCTCCGCTGATGTCGGCAATTTGCGGAATCGTACTCTGCATCCGAAATGCGGTTTCGTAGTTGGCAATTGCCCCTTCGATCGACTGCGGGATGGATGACTGCTGAGCAAACTCCTGATCCTGCCGGACCAGGAGCGCAAGTTTACGTCGCTGAACGCTCAACGTGTCGGAGGGAACAATGTTGTCGACTGGCATGCCGGTTGGTCGCAGCATCGTGCCCTGATGAGACGCGGGCAAATAGGAGCAGCTGAAATTCTCCAGTCCTCCGTTGGGGACCCAGTCATTGTTCAGCACGACATAACCGGGCAGGTTTTGGTTTTCACTGCCGAGGCCATATGAAATCCAGGCGCCAAAACTGGGTGCGTGACCGTTGATTCTCCCCGTGTGCATTAACAGGTTCTGCTGCCCGTGCAGCGGCAGTTCACCCCGCATAGACCGGATAACACAGATCTCGTCAGCGATCTCTGAGATATGAGGAAACAGACTGCTGACCCAAAGTCCGCTTTCACCACGCGGTCGGAATCTCCACGGGCTTCCCAGCCAGACTCGATTCGCCGACGACTGCGAGCGTCTGGAAACGGCGTCTGCACCGATCTCCTGTCCCTGATACTTTGCCAGCAGTGGCTTCGGATCAAATGTATCCACATGACTGGGACCACCGTCCATGAAGCAAAAAATGACGTTTTTCGCACGAACAGCCTGTGAACGGGCGGGAGCTGCCACTCCAGCAAACGACCGATCGGACAGCAGTCCGCTAAGTGCAATCCAGCCAAACCCGCTGGAAGCGTTTTGCAGCCACGCCCTGCGGGATAAACCACTGCAGATTCGATCTGGACAGGACGAGCTGGCTGATAAATGCATCATCACAGGATATCCAAAATGTGGTCAATGTATTTTAACAGCACCGAGCAGCGGAGAACACACAAACCGGTTCTGAGGTTCTGTCGGACCATATTAATCAGAAATCACCGCTTTGATTTTAACGGCAACAATAATATCCCCGATACCTGAAACACCCAAACGTCCTTTACAATGATACTCACAATCCGGGACTACAGGACAGATGACAGCCAGAATCCATGGCACTGTCAGAGAAAAAAACGCAGCCAGATCTGTACCTTCATCGAAGACAAAGAAATCCTCGAGGCCATTCTGCTGCCCACCGATCGTTATAGAGTCAGAGACCTGAAAACCGAACCCGCAATATGACCTCCAGGAATTCAGCTCATCACAACTGAAAAATCAGCACGTTCATCCACGGACGGAAAAGGCGGACGCAGTTTTCAGTTGCAACACGCCGCTGTCATCTGGACGTGTCAGCTTTGACCTGCACGTCGACCGCTCCACAATGAGCTGGAACGTGGTGAACGAAACAATCATGTTACTTCCGGCTGTGGGGGTGCGGAACTGCGTCCCGACGCTCGGAATAACTAAATTCGTGGTCAAAGAATTCAGCCACCTGAGTTCCGAGATGAACGTCAGAGGACCACCCGGCTCCTTCGGGATAAAATTCGGATATCAGTGTTCCGGTCGTCCATTCAGAGAATTTCCTCAGCCATACAAAATCGTTCAGTGAACCAGTCTCGGTGTCGGTCCGCTGTACCAGGGAGTCAACCACTGCTGCGGACTGCGTCTGCGGGATGACAGCCGGTCTGTTTGTTTTCCAGACCTCAACGTCCGCACCCGAAGCCTGGGTGGCAATTTTCCTGTCGGATACTGTTCGTGAGAACGTCGAAGTCATAGTTGTGCTGTTCCGACCGCCAGATGATCTGTTGGAAGTACCGACCGATAGCCGAAGTCCCCTGTCGGAATCCGGTTCGCCGGAGTTCTCACCTGGAACCACGGACTGGTCGGTGAAGGAAATTCCCGGGGAATCTGAACTGAGCGAGCCTGCGAATTCCAAAGAAAGCTGTTGTACCAGTGAACGTGAGTTCGACAGCTGCGACGGAGTTGCTGGCAGGAAGGCTGCTCCGGTCGGTTTCGCAGCAGATGCTGTCGACGTGATGTCGAAGTAGATCGTTCCCGATCCCGACGACCAGTCTCGGAAGTCGAAATGTGACTGTTGAATATGTCCATCCGGTCCTTCTGCAAAGACCGCGTTGAACCAGCCGCTGGTGAGCAAATCTGACCCAATCACACCGTCCAGTGACGGCTGTCCCTCGGGTGTCTCGATGTCAACAATCAGCCATCCAATATCAGTCCAGACCAGTTCGACACCCTCTTGGGTCGGCAGCCGGACTTCCTCGATGAAGAACATGTGTGCATCGATGATTCCGCCGATGCCGCCTACTGCGAAAGTGTCGACATAATTGTCGTCGTCGGGATCAAGTACTCCATCGCCATTGCTGTCGAGACCAAGATTGAATCCGACTTCCGAAGAGAGAATACCCAGCTGGGCCCCTGTATCCAGCAGAAAATTACCAACCTGCTCGTTACCGTTGACTGCCAGTATCGCAGACATCATGGGAATATCAGACCAGACCGGGGGATGGTCTCCCTGGAGGATTCCGTCTTCCGGGTCGAACGACAACCGGTTGTCGACCGGTACAGTATAACGATTCTGCCCCTGCGGAACCGTGTCAGAAAAAGTCGTCACCATGAGCAGATTGTCAAGGTTGTCGTTAAGACCACCAGACCATCCACTGAAATCGAGCGTTGTGACGTACCCTTCCATGAGTGGCATGCCGGCAATTCCCCACGGACCAAAGGGACTGAAATCGCCGGTGTCATTGGAGAGCACGCGAGTGTTAGCCAGTGGTGCCTGCGGCTCATAGCCGTTTCCATTGGCCGCAAAGTAAAAATTGTACGGGGCCCCGATGTCGAATAGTGAGATACCGGCGACTCCCTGCTCAAAGAACTCTCCTTCAGTCTGGTAGACGACGGACCCATCCACCATCTCGGAAACCGCTGCCGCCATGACCAAGATGCTGTTGGCTCCGGTATCGAGTAAAAACTCATTGAAGATGAAGGGACCAACCTGATCGTTACCCAGAAAAATCGGGTGGTCCACTACGCTGATATCGTCAAGAGACCAGGTGGCTCCGGCACTGCTTGTGTCGCAGTCGAAGCGGATGAACAGTGTGTCCCCAGGGTCCGGGACGGCGAGGTCAAACATATGGTACCGATTGTCATTGTGAACCTCGCCGAATGTTTTCAGTGTGATCCAGTTTGTGCCGTCACTACTGACTTCAACACGGGCCTGATCGGAACTTTCAAACGCCGAAATCTGAGACCAGAACTGCAGCCTCACTCCCGATAAACCAGTCGTGTCGACGCTGCGGTGCAGACTGCCAGGGGTACGCAGCCGGGCATAAAAGCTGCCGCCGTGCGGTGCGTCAGTCTGAATCGACGTGTCGCCCGCTACTGTCCACGTTCCGGCCTGCCACTGATCCCACCCACCGCTGAAACCTCCGCTTTCAAAATCATCGACCGCCGAAGCAATAGTGTCCTCTGTCAGAATTACTGCCACGCGCGGCTGGTCGAGCGCAATGTTGTCGGAGGGACCCAGCACAATGCGGGGGACGCCCGCACCCATGATCGGCACCTGATAGTCTTCATTTTCACCGTTTGCAGCGAGACCAGACCAGGAATAGCCTGCAGATTCGCTGAGACGGAATCGGGAGTACGTCATCCCCAAAGTTGCTCCCGCGGGAACAGCGATGGTGAATTCATTACTGCCATGAATAATGGGCTCGTCAACGAACACCTGTTCGTCAGCGTCCTCCCAGTCACCATCGTTATTGAAATCAAACCAGGCGTTGAGGAACGCAGTCGACGGCACATTCGCTGTCACAGTGACGCTGGCACCGGCACCCGCCTCGAGATCGCCAAATACGATGCCGTTTTCATCGAGACCATCGCCCATTGCGTCCGCCGAGGGCTGGCCATCCAGCTCTGCGTCGCGGGAGGCCCCTAAAAACAGACTGTTGCCCGTAATAACATGCCGTGCGCCGTCACTGGCCAGTGTGGTGGGAAAATCAGACGACTGGGGCACATCGCCGAAGTCAAATTCAAGAGCATCCAGCACACTGCCGAAATTACCGTACACCGCTAGGTAGTCGCTGAAGCTCACCACTCCGTCACCGGTGACATCGCCTTCTCCGAACGCACTGACCACATTTCCAAAGTTTGCATTCACCGTCGCGTAATCGCTGAAACTGACCGCGCCGTCACCGTTGGCATCACCAGTCAGCTGGAAGAGTTCAAATGTGTGCGTCCGTGCGAGACCAGGAGATGCCGCTGTGGCTGGAAGTTCGGCCGTATATCGTCCATCTGCCAGTGTCACGCCAGTCAGATCCCAGGTCACAGACGACGTGCCGTTGTTAATCAGTATGGCCGTGCTGAGGTCGATACTCTGTCCCGTGGTGTGGTTGAACAGATTCAATGCAGATACGGAACTCACCGTGACGGCTTCTGAATAATTGAATGTCAGGTCGCTGATTCCCGAACGATTCATGCTGCCGTTTACGTTCACGTGAGCACTGATTACGGTCGAGGCAAGCTGGTTCGGAGTATCCGTTGAATTTTCTGCACTCCGTCCTCGACTGACAGAACTCAAAGTTTGGCTGGTCGAGTCGGTCGGATCCCGTTCCAAAGCACCAACGGCCAGCGTGTGCAGCGTGCCGCCAGTTTCGTTGTTTGGTGTCACACTTTCGGTCTGACCGTCCAGAGACGGACCGGTTCCGT
>Ga0310123_10002463_pt1 | contig 14772 bp, 9 predicted proteins | sample CB6_AW_1057_MG_FD_203505 | JGI IMG/M metagenome (GOLD analysis project Ga0310123, IMG submission 203505) | Marine microbial communities from Western Arctic Ocean, Canada - CB6_AW_1057 | ecosystem: Environmental > Aquatic > Marine > Oceanic | place: Canada: Western Arctic Ocean | collected... | reverse complement strand
CGAGCATCAGCCTCGATCACACACGTCAGCTCGGAATGACGCTGGCTGAAATCGCTGGTGAAAAAGCGGGCATCCTTAAGCCATCGGTTCCACTGGTCAGCGGCGTGAAGACGGGGCCGGCCCGTGAAGTCATTGAATCGACCGCTCAACAGGCGGGGTGCGATGTTTATACCTTGGGAGACGAGTTCAATATTCGCTATCAGCCGGCGGGTTGTCAGCCAGTCACGGCACTTGGTCCGGCTGCCGAAGTTGACCCAGAGCAGCTAACCTCCAAATTTGACTTTCAATCGTCGGAGGTGCATTACCGAGGCCTACCGCTTCAGCTGCCTGGTCGGCATCAGGCCGAAAATGCGGCATTGGCGCTGCAAGCGATGAGTCTCCTGCAACCGCACGGTGTCCCATTGGACCGGACGGCCGTTCTGGATGGGCTCCACCGAGTTCGCTGTCCCGCACGGGTAGAGATTCTCCCCGGACAACCCACGATGGTCGTGGACACGGCGCACAATGTGGCTTCGATTCGCGCTCTGCTGGACGCGTTGGCCGAGAGGTTCGATGCGCGACGGTGGGTATTTGTCTTCGGGACCACCCGCGGCAAACCGGTTCGCGAGATGATCCAGTTGCTATTGGGGCGGGCCCACGCGCTGGTGCTCACAAAGTACGTTCACAATCCACGCGCCGTCAAGCCGCAGGTGCTTGGTTCGATTGCGGCTGAAGTAACAGCCGAGTCGATCGATGCCACCGACACGGCAATCCGTGTGGCGGATGATCCCCAAGCCGCCTGGGAATTGGCGATGCGCCTGGCCGCAGACGACGACGTGGTTTGTGTCACAGGGTCGTTTTTCTTGGCCGCCGAACTCATGCCAACCATGCGTCAGCGGTCCAGTATGGTTTCGGGGTGATTGATACCGGCCCAAGGATTCCTCACTTCGGTCGAAATCCGACTGAGTTTAGAGACGCGTGTTCTGGCGTCGACATGTGGCGGCACCGTGACCGCGACTCGACCACATGCCGTTCCACCGGAACTCCCAACTGGTTAACCAACATGGCCACGTAGGGGTCTCCGTCCCAAGCGACGTAGTTTGTAGACCGGCAGCTCTCCGGGCGATGTTCCAGCGAATGAATCTCCAGCACGTTCAATCGTTTGGTTCTTGCAGGCATCTCGTTCTCTCTCGTTTTGTGTTGGGCCGTTGAGGTTTAGGGCTCAGGGTGGTTGCGACTTAGTAACCTGACTAAATGCAATCGAGGTGCCAATTGAGTCCCATTGGCTGGAGATTTAAACAAATCGTCTCTAACCCGGACAAAACCGTGTGTGATAGCTGCGGTGGCTGCCGTCGATGAATCCGTACATCTTCTCCAGAGCCCGCAAGTTCGATTGGGCATCGCGACGCTTTGTAAAATTTACACAATCGCTTGTCTGGATTCGCGCGCAAAAACGCGTAGACGCCAAGAGGACGACCTTTGGTGGTTGTTCTGACTAGCGACCAATTGGCCAGCTCTCACGAGGATCGTGGGAGAGCCCTATTGGGTCGATGCCCAACAACGGATCGATGATCGCTTGTCTCGACCCGACTCTCCCTTGATTCGACGCTTGCTCATTCAAACGGATCATCCTCAATGGACAGCGGATCATCGTTGTCTTCAGTCCCAGAAAACAGATCCTCGCCGTCGCCGTCCGGTGCGAACGGGTCATCCGCCGAATCATCGCTGCCAAACGGGTCGCTAATGGATGCATTGGCCGATGGCGGTTTGACATCTCCAAACGGGTTTTCCTCTGAGTTGCGCGGATCGTGAATTCCACGTGGCTGCCTGGTGAGGTCCTCAACAAAAGGGTGATCTTCGGAATCGTGTCTGTCGGACTGGCCGTCCTCCGCCCAACCAACTCTTCTGAGTTTGAACAACAATTCTTCGACTCCCCGATGCACCTCTCGTGTATTGGAGACGATCAAAAGATTGCTAAACGTTTCAACTGACCCGGTTCCCGATCCTGTCGTTTCCAGGAATCCGGCTCAACCACCGTCTGGATGATGCTTGCCAGCCGGTCAACGGACCGAATCGTCGAGTAGCCCTCGCATCGTTCGCCATTGTCGTGCTTGCATGAAGGTTGGCAGCGGCGCTGGACCTGAGACACGGGGAGTTTCTCAATGAGCGGTGAAACATCGTAGACATGCACGATCGCTGACTCTTCCGCACGCTCCTGGGAAGTGATCAGGAGCACGCCATCGTAGTTCATATAGGTCAAATCAAAATCGTTGAGAAGAAGCTCAAGAGCCGTCGCGAGAGGAAGGCCACTAAGCTGCCGAGTGACCGGGACGCTTTGATCGAGGACAAGATCCTCAAGGGCGGAATGGTCGAACTGGATGGGAATCTCGTGAATGGACTCGAGGTCGCCCACAATATCCGACAAGGGAGTTTCGAGATAATCCAGCTCCGATTCCGATTCCAACGCCCTGTCCAATCGTTCGCGAAGCCGATCGCGGGTTGCCTGCAGACGATTTCGTGCAGGTTTTAGTTCCTCAGCGCTAGTGACCTCAACTGGCCCCCAAGAGATGATCAACGGCAACAAAACAACGACGCGGGCAGGGACACGCATGACACTCCTCCTCTGTTCCAATGGAAGGGTTCAAAGATACGTTCCGGGCGCTTGGGCGGCCCGGTGGATTCCGCAGCCTAGGTGGGAAGTCGCGAGCATCCACTCGCGTAGGCGAGTTGATGGCACTGACTCTGAGTTCGAACGTATCGCGCGGTCGGTGTGGAAATCAATGGTCGCGGCGTCGTTTCTTGCCGCCGAGACCGCGGACGACCGGTTCAATGGTGGTGAATAATGCCCTCAAGGGGCTTGAAACCGCAGCGAACAAGCGGAATTTCGGAAATCTTTTCGCAGCGGCCTTCCGATTTCCCGGCGCGGGGTCGCTCTTTGTTGTGAAGGCGGTCGCTATCGCCCACAGGTCCCAAGAAACCTAAGCCCGGAGAACAATGCCATGATACGCCACAGCCACCATGCCCAACTGAATTTGCACGTCGAGAGCCTCGAAAATCGCCGCCTCATGGCCGCCGATCTTGGTACCGCGGTACCCGTCGAAGCCGTCGACTCTGGAGGTCAAGCCGAGCAATACATGGTGGCAGATAGCTTTAGCTTCGGCGTCGAACGAGAGATGAAGGAGTCGGGCGAAAAAGGTGGCACCGAGGATTTGAATATCGGTATCGGTGAACTCCAAGAGTGCACGGTCAGCAAGAGCATGGACCGGGCGTAATCATTTGCTGTTGAACGCCGCTCCACTGATACACCGCTCCATTGGGGGTAGGCTCGGAGAATGCGACCGAAAATAACGTCGTTCAACCCAGGGCCGCGGCCTACGATTTAGAAGGTATTTGGCGCGTGCAGCTCGCGGAAGTTGCACGCGTCTGTTTTTTCGCAAGGCTAGAACCTACGTCCATTCTCGAATGGGGACATGACGGGAATAGATACTCATCCTGGCCCGTTTCGTTTGCTGGCTGCTGCAATTTGCGGCAAATGCGTACGCAGAACGACAGGGTGTTGAGGGACCCTTGGCGGTCTTTGGGTTTTCATAGCGTCGTCAGAGCCGTTTATCGTATAAAATCACAGCAATGGCCTTAGTACCCTCGTTTCTCCATGTGGCAGTTGAGGCGTGCGGATGATCTTGTCGGGCGGAGAGGGGGCGGCGAACCTCCCGCTTTTTTTTGGCTGGCCCCCACCGGTGACAATACCAGCCAGCGGTGAACTGGCGACCGCCGGCGGCGGGAAAATCGCCTTGATTTTCGAACTTCTTGGCTGATTTTGATCTGGCCAAACGATCCGAGGCCGCGAATCGGCGAGGAAAACCTCGGTTCGACAGCTCCAGTGTGGGTTCGGGCACGGAATTTGCGACTAGATAATTTGGGTTGTTGATTGCGTGCCATCTTGGCACTTTTCGGCTAGGATTGGCGCTATGAATTCACTTGAAGGTCATCTATTGATTGCGTCGCCAAGCATTGGCGACGGCCGCTTTGAGCGGACCGTGGTGCTGTTGTTGCATCACGATGAAGAGGGCGCCTTTGGCGTCATTCTGAACCGTCCTTTGCCGGAAACGGTGGATGGCCTCTGGAAAAAACTGGGTCACGAGAGTTTGGAGAATGAACAACCGATCAATCTGGGAGGACCCGTCTCCGGGCCGCTGATCGCATTGCACGGCATCAAATCGTTGGCCGAGTTCGAGATTCCGCCCGGACTGTATGTGGCCGAGCATCGCCAGACGATTGAGCGGCTGTTGCAAAAGTCGGTCAGCAATCTCCGCATCTTTGTGGGGCACTCGGGTTGGTCGGGTGGCCAGCTGGAACTGGAAATCGACGCAGGCTCGTGGCTGACGATGCCGGCCGACAAAGATCATATTTTCGGTGACCAAGAAGATCTTTGGGTCAGTGCCGTGCGCGAAAAGGGCCGTCTCTTCATACGCGATGTGCTGGGCATCGAACAGATTCCACCCGATTCGTCGCTGAACTGAACACCGGACCGCTGCACACTCGATTGACGGATACGTTAGCTGAATTTGAGCGACGCGGATTTCAACCGAGATTCAGTTTCGGCCATCAAGGCATCTTCCGCCTCTTCGTCGGCTGCCTCGTAGGTCGCCGAGAATCGCAAGAAGCTGCCTGCGTCATCCCACGGCACCGTCACGATCGATAGACGGGTGATCAGTAATTGGGAGGCCGCCTCGGCACTGGCGAAACTCGCCCCACCCTCCACGCCCGTGGGAGATTTCACGTAGAGAAAATAACTTCCACCGGGGAGCTCACACTGGAAACCACAACGCCGCAGGGTCGCCACCATTTTCTCCAATCGCCGACGATACTTTTCCCGAATACCCGCGGGAATGCGATCGATGTCCAAAGCGGCGGCGGCCGATTTTTGGATGGCCAGGAACTGACCGGAATCACAGTTGTCCTTCACATCCGAAAAGGCGTGGACGATACGTTCGTGCCCGCAGACCCATCCGATCCGCCAGCCGATCATGTTGAAGCCCTTGGACATGGTGTGCACTTCAACGCCCACTTCCCTGGCACCGGGCACCGACAAAAAGCTCAGCGGATCACCCGAAAACGTTAGCGGCAAATGAGCCGCATCTTGGATCACGACCAAACGGTTCTCCCGAGCGAAATCAATGACCTGTTCATAGAATTCTCGTGTCGCTACTTTTCCGGTGGGGCTGTTGGGATAGTTGATGACCAACATCTTGGCCTTTGCGCGCACGTCTCCTGGGATGTCGACCAGGTCCGGCAAAAAATCGTTCTCAGCTAACAAGGGCAGTTTATGCACCGCGCCGCCGTAGTAGGCCGTGTGGGTTCCAGCGACTGGATAGCCAGGGACTGTCATTAACGTGATGTCGCCCGGGTTGATGAAGACTCCAGGAAGCATGGCCAGCGCCGTCTTGGAACCGATGCAGTGATTGACCTCCTTGCCGGGATCCAAATCCACGCCATAGTTGCGTTTCATAAATCGGGCCACGGCCTCTTTGAACTCCAACGGCCCGTTGTCGGCATATCCTCGGTTGTTGTGATCGTTGACCTCTTCCGCCAAGAGGACTCTGACCTCGCCATCCGCCATTTCATCATTGTCGCCGATTCCAAAATCCAGAAGGGTCCGATCTGGAGACTCGGATAGCGCCCTTCGCTTGGCGCGTTTGATCTTCTCGAATTTGTAAATCTCCGTGTCCTTACCGTATTCGGCACCGCCGATGCGCTCGGCGAAGAGTTGCTGGAAGTAGGGATCGCTCATGGGATTGGGTAGAGTTTTCTGGGTAGAGTTTTCTGGCTAGAGTCGTCTCGGATTGGCGGGGCGGTACATCTCCGTCAAAGAGGACAAGCTATCCGACAAGCTGTGGTTGCTCAAGCGGGAGCGCCACGACAAGACTCTACAGATTCCATCCCTCGCGATACTCGGGCGTGAGATGGCGGTTCAGATCGGATTGGTTAGAAATCCGCATGTTATCGCTATCCCAGTCGATTCGTTTTCCTCGCGCTCGTAGGGCCACGTTCGTGAGCAAAACGATCTCGGTCAAGGGTCCTGAATAGCCAAAGTTGGTTAACGATGGTTTGCCACCTTTGCAGGCCGCGATCCACTCCTCATGGTGGCCAATGGACCGTTCCATGGTCTGGGCGGGTGCTTCAAAATCATCCATTCGTGAAAGGGGAATGAGCTGCGGCATACCCCCGTGCGAGCCGTGAAACATCTTTCCTTCGCTGCCAACGTAGAGAACGCCGTTACTGGGCAAGTCATGTTCGCTTTCCATTTCTCGCGGCTTAGGCGGCATCAGTCCACCGTCATACCAGGTCATCGTAACTGGCGGTTTGTCCTGGCGTGCGGGAAACTCGTAGCGAATCAAGCAAGCATGAGGATAGGTTTCATGGTTCCATTCGCCGTCTGGAAGATGGCTTCCCGAATGGGTGGCGATGGCTTGCACCGTGGAGGGATGACTCAGCTTGAGCGCCCACACGGGATGGTCAATTATGTGACATCCCATGTCGCCAATCGCTCCGGTCCCAAAATCCCACCATCCGCGCCACGTCGCGGGCAGGTAGATCGGATGATACGGTCGATCTGGGGCCGGTCCCAACCATAGATCCCAGTGGATCGATTCAGGGACGGGTGGTGCTTCGGTCGGTCGGGGAATGCCTTGCCGCCACCCCTCACCCGGTCGATCGGTCCAGACGTGAACTTCGCGGACTTCTCCGATCACCCCCGCCTGAATCCACTCATTGGTCAATCGCGCGCCTTCATTCGCATGTCCACCGTTGCCCATCTGGGTCGCGACTCCCTGTTGTCGGGCAACGCGGGCCAGCTCTCGAGATTCGAACACGGTATGAGACAGCGGCTTTTCGCAATAGACGTGTTTGCCCAACTTGAGCGCCATCATGGCCGCGACGGCGTGCGTATGGTCCGGAGTGGAGACGACGACGGCGTCGATGTTCAGGCGGTCGTCGATCAACATCTCGCGAAAGTCCTGATAGGTTTTGGCTCGGGAAAACGATGCGAAGGTGGCCGCGGCACGGATGCGATCGACGTCACAAAGGGCCACGATATTCTCGGTCGTCCCCAATTTGTTGACGTTGCCGCCTCCCATTCCACCGACACCGACGGCTGCGATATTCAGCCGATCGCTGGGCGCCGTCTGCCCTGGTCCACCCAGCACGTAACGGGGCACGATCGACAGCGAGGCAGCCGCGGCAATTGCGCCATGTCGCACGAATTCGCGACGCGACGTGGCCATCTGTCCATCGTTGCCGACAGTTGCAACGCGATTTTCTCCTCGCCGGTCCAAGTTCGACATAGCTCTGGTATGACCCGTTGCGGACAATAAATGTCGCCGCCGATAGTATCCGCGAGTACCGCTGGCGGGTGGTGTGTAAGAGAAAACCCTTTGAATTCGACCGTCATTTCTAGTCGAGCAATAAAGTAGTTGCAATCCTGGAAAACCCTGGTACATTGGCACTTGGAATCGTCAGGCGGGTGGGTGCCCCCCAATCCACTGCACGGATTGTTCTTTTCACTCGGCGTATTGTTCTTTTGCGCGGTGGTGAATTCATCAAAAAGACAGGCAATCAAACTGGCTCGTGGGACGAGTTAAAGAAGGAATGACGATGCAGGATTCCAGAGGAAAGAAACCGAACGTTTCGAGGAAGATTCGAACTGGTGCGGTTGAACTCGCGGTCGCGGCGGTCTTGCTTTTGATTCTTTTTGCCGTGTTCGCGCAGTCCTGATTTTTCGAATCGGTTGTGCAACTCGCAATCTCTTCTGGCGCCTGGCTGCTATTTAGTGGCCAGGCTCTTTTTTTGCGCTCTGTCATCGCACAGGGGCCATCGCACAGGGGCCATCGCACAGGGGCCATCGCACAGGGGCCATCGCACAGGGGCCATCGCACAGGGGCCATCGCACAGGGGCCATCGCACAGGGGTTGGCAACGACGCCTTGCGAGGACAGTCGTTCCAACGTCCAGGGTTCACTGGTTCTGAGCAAGGAAAGAAAAAGAATGTGCCGTCGGCGGCAGGGGGGATTGCTACCGACGGCACGCAGCGCAAGCTTTCGGGAAGATGAGTCGTAGATGGATCGCGCGGCTCGTTGGGGGTCTTGCCTGGGGGAACCGGGGGGTTGGTTCGCATCCAGACAAGTAAGCGATTTAAGTAACGTTCCAAATAAGCAAGCCACGTACCAAACCGTGCGAAATTTGGATTGGCTTACAATGGCAAATTGCTAACCGGTGTTGCGCCAACCAGTTAGGGAACTTCAGGAAGGATCCAAGTGGCGAGCAACGCGAATGGAGATGTTGTAAGAACACATCCATCCGATCGGACAACGCCACGACATGTCTACATCGTGCATCCTTCCTCTCCATGCGCCGCGCAGCGACCTGCAAATCGCTTGTCTTGAACCGCGCATCCTGAGGATTCGGAAAAACAGGACACAGAGCGATTAATTCGCTGACAGACTGGTAACATTCGGGCCGTAAGTTAGGAGCCAAGCCTGCTCGACCTGGTTTGGATGTAGGTGCCCCCAACCGCTCCGCAGGAGAGAAGAAATCAAATTCACCGTGCGATTGCGGGTGCCAGCCAGTTAGGTCTCAGCCAACCCCGTCATATTCAGACGGTTCGCAACGTCGGCTATCGATTTGAAATGTGAACTCCGCGTGTATTGGACAGTGGCTGTCATTCCATGATCAATTCGCCGAGCCACTTTCGTCCGCCAACCAACCCGCGTTCACGGGATGAACCCGTTGGCGGTTGGAGACGCCGCGGAGCAGAGTTCGCATCATGTGGTACTTGCCCATGTCGATCACCCGCGGTTCCGTGAAGGACTCGCTTTGCGCGATAGATTGCACCGCGCCACTTCGCTTGACGGCAATGGTGACAGATCCGTCGGAAAAGTGATCGTCGTCGGCTGATTCCAATCGATAGATCCGTCCACCAATTCGACCGGTCAGAGTCCACGTTATCTCCTCGGACGATGCGTTCGCCAAACACTCGGCATAAAATCCATCGTGGGGTGTCCCCTCTTCGAAGGCCTGGCGACTACCGAAGAACGAGGGCTTCATCAAATACGGTCCGTCGTACTCAGGACAAAACGTATCGCAGTTCCCGCAATGGTTGCAGTAATCCGCGAAATTTGCGATCTGCTCGCCTCGCTCCACCTGGAAATGCTGCTCGTCGCCAATCTCACGGATTTCACCCGTCACCTCGACAACTAGATTTCGATAAACCAAATCCTCTGCGTCGGTGGTGTAGAAAAAGTTGGCGTCATTGGGGCAAACCGGAATGCACTTGTAGCAGGTGATGCAGTCAAACACCTCCAGATGCGAATCGATGCGGCGCGGGATGCCACGGTTCCGCGGTTGGTAATATCGAGCGTCCGCCTGGGTCTGATCCAAGATCGTCCGATGGTTCAGAAATCCCGCTTGGATCGGATTACCGTCTGAGGCCTGGCGATTCTCGAAGGCGTCCAGCACATAGTCGGCCACGCAGCTGGCACCGACCCGTGTCATCTCCTTTTCCAGATCGGTTAGATAGCCAGGGAGCCGGCCATAGCCACCGGTCTTGAGCAGGTCCGTGCAGGTGGTGATCGGCGTGAAGCCGCATGCGACCAAACCCGCAAAATTCTTGCGGTCCACGCCGGCCGAGAAAGAGATCGGCACGTCGGCCCCCACTGACTGGCGATACTCGTGTGCCAACGTCAACGTGATCACATGAAGGGGTGCTCCCGAAAGGTACATCACTTTTTCATCAGGGACGAAAAAGTCGCGACGGTTTTCCACCTCAAGCGTGTTGGAGAACTTGGCTCCGAAGCTCAGCTCGTGTTTTTTCGCCACCGCGGCCAACCGTCGCGTCAACTCCACCGATTCGTTGTATTGCAAACCATTCGTATAGGCTAACTGGTTTACGCGAATGTCGGTGTACCCCATCACATCATGTAGCAAATGTTCCAACCGCTGTTTGCCGAGCATGGGCGGATTCATCTTGACGATTGTGTCCACACCCACGTCGACCAGAAGATACTCACAGATCTTTTCAATCTCGTCGGCGGGGCAACCGTGAAACGTGGATAGGGTAACGCCGCGACTCAGCTCCGTCGCGAAAGCGAGATCCCTCAAACGACCCAAGCGACTTGGCAGTTGCCCTCGCAACCGTTCGACGCTTTCGCTCGCATCGATCATCCCTTCCATGAAGCTTCGTACCTTGGAGGACTGAATTCCGGCCAGGTCGTAGCCGATCGACATGTCGTAGATCACATCTCCGGCGACTCCGTTTGGGTCGACACTCCCGAAGGGTTCGCCAAACGCGTCCGGCGCCTCGCGCAACATTTGGATCAGCATGGCCCCTTGGACGTACTGGTCAAGCGACTCGTGAACCTTTAATTCCTGAGACCATTCCACGTTATAGCCGACGTTCGTGGCATCGATGCAAGGCCGTGAAATGGCCAGATCGTCCTTGATTTGCACCGTCTTTAGTTCCATGATCCTTGAGCCAGCCAACCAAGAAAGCACCAAGTTCTGTGCCATTTGCGACTGCGGGCCCGATGCGGGCCCTACCGCGTTGCCCGCGGTTCGCCCGTGAAACAAAACGCTGGTTCCGCCTGACAGCGCGAGCTTCGAGGGGAAATACCATTTGCGCACGGGGAGATCGAACATGCTTTGCTGGGTCCGAAACTCCAAACGCATGCGATCAATCAGTTCGACGAATGGGGTGCAGTAAAGTTCGACCATGGGATGATATCGATGGGGTGCCAAGCGTTCATTGGCGGCTGGGCGATTCCAGCAAGTCTTCTCAAGCTGATCTCAAGCCGCAGCGCCAATCATCCAGTAGATTGTACGCCACAAGCAGGATAGGATGAACAGAATCTGATAGAGAGAGGTCCATGTCGAACTGTGTGACGGAACTAGTGTGTATCCATTGTCAGGCGAAACTGACATCGGACAGTGAGGTGGACCAACCGTGGCTAACCTGTGGTCTTTGCGGGCCAGCGGACGGCATCTATGACATCGGCTACGACTTGGACGCGGTCCAACGATCCTGGGACGAATCGCCGTTGGCCTCACGTCCGCTCAACCATTGGCGATACCACGAGCTCTTGCCGTTGGAATCGGCCTCCATACCGCATCACTGGTCCGTTGGCTGGACGCCGCTGGTGGAGACCCAGCGATTGGCGAGCCAGTTGAACTTGGAGCGGTTGTGGCTGAAGGATGAAGGACGTAACCCGACCGCGTCGTTCAAGGATCGGGCCAGTTCAGTAGGCGTGGCCCACGCACGGGAGGTGGGTGCCACGACGATTGCCTGTGCATCCACGGGCAATGCGGCGACCAGCCTCGCTGGTCACGCCGCACTGGCAGGCATGCCAGCGGTAATCTTTGTTCCCGCCACGGCCCCCGAACCAAAATTGGCCCAGCTGCTCGTGTTTGGAGCAACAGTGATCGCGGTCGAAGGGAGTTATGATCAGGCGTACAATCTCTGTTCCTCGGCCTGCGAACGATTCGGTTGGTACAACCGAAACTGCGCCATCAATCCGGTTTTGGTGGAAGGCAAAAAAACGGGGGGATTGGAGATTGCCGAGCAGATGGCCGCGATCGGGTCCCAGCCGGACTGGATTGCCGTCAGCGTCGGCGATGGCTGCACCATCGCGGGTATCTGGAAGGGGTTGGTTCAGATGCATGCGCTGAAAATCATCGATCGGCTACCAAAGTTATTGAGCGTCCAAGCCCAGGATGTGGCTCCCGTCCACCATGCCATGGAGCAGAACCGGCTACCCGACTGCAGCGGCGGAAATACGTTGGCCGATAGTATTAATGTCGCCGTGCCACGAAACTGGCGCAAAGCAGTCGCCGCAATTCGAGAGTCCCACGGGGTCGGCGTGGAGGTATCGGACGAAGAGATCCTCGATGCCATGCGGACGGCGGGCCGCCATGGCGTTTTCGCGGAGCCGGCGGCGGCGGCGGCCCTGGCGGGTGTCGTATCGGCTGTCAGCCAAGGGATCATTGCCCCGCGCAGCCACGTTTTGGCCATGATCACCGGCAGCGGACTGAAGGATACAAATAGTGCCATGCAGGCCGGTGGGCGACTTCTGCGTACCGAGCCAGATATGGGCAAGCTAGAAACCATTCTGATGTAAACCCAGGGACGAGAATGGAAGTCAACCAAGTAGTTCTCACGCGCACAATTAAGTTGTTCCAGGAACGAAAGATTCTGCTCCCCACCTTCGAGCAGATGCGCCATCCGGAAAGTGTGCCGGCGAAGGTCAAGCAGCGTTTGGCCCAAACTGGTTTGTGGGACGTCGATCCCATTAACCTGTTTCGGATCACTTGGAAGAACGAGCCAGTAGAAACGGGTGGCCTTTTTAATCAAGGCAACTGGATCGAGTTTCCCCCTGCGTTGACTGGGGCAGATGCCAGAATCATCGGCCTGGTCGGACGGTACTTTCCCACGGGGGCTCACAAAGTCGGCGCCGCCTATGGATGTTTGATCCCTCGCCTCATCACGGGCCAATTTGATCCGACCACTCAAAAAGCGGTCTGGCCAAGCACGGGAAATTACTGTCGTGGTGGTGCCTTCGACTCCGCCTTGCTTGGCTGTACGGCCATCGCAATTTTACCCGAGGAGATGAGTCGCGAGCGATTCACCTGGCTAAAGGAGATCGGCGCCGAGGTGATTGCCACGCCCGGATGCGAATCCAACGTCAAGGAGATCTATGACAAGTGTTGGGAGATTCGCGAGACGCGGCCAGAGTGTGTGATCTTCAACCAATTCGAGGAGTTCGGGAACGCATCGTGGCATTATCATGTCACGGGAAGGATGATTGAAGAGCTGTTTGAACGAATTGGCGGCGCTGGTCGCCTGGCTGGATACGTATCCGCCACCGGGAGCGCGGGTACCATTGCCGCCGGAGACTATTTGCGCACCAAATATCCGCACGTTCGTGTTGGCGCGGCCGAAGCACGCCAGTGCCCATCGCTGTACCAATTGGGCTTCGGCGGACATCGAATTGAGGGAATCGGTGACAAACATGTCCCGTGGATCCACAATGTCCGCAACACGGACGCGGTGATTGCCATCGACGACGAACAGTGCATGTCGCTGATGCGGTTGTTTAACGAACCAGCCGGACAGCAGCTTCTAGAACGGGATATCACCGGGGAGCTGGTTTCGCAGCTACCCAATTTGGGAATCTCCTCTATTTGCAATTTGATAGCGGCTATCAAATTGTCCAAGTATTACGACATGGAACAGCGTGACACCATCTTCGTTCCGCTGACCGACTCGATGGATCTCTACGCCAGCCGACTCGAGGAGGTCACGGTGGAAAAAGGAGGATATACATCCCTGCAGGCGGCTACGGATCGAGCCCGCTATCTCGACGGGATTGAGATAGATTACCTGCGAGAACTCAGCTACCAAGATCGCAAGGCGTTACATAACTTCAAGTACTTCACTTGGGTCGAACAACAGGGCCGCACCGTGGAAGAGTTACGGGAGTTGTGGCGCCCGGAGTTTTGGGAGAACACGTTTGCCGAGTCGTCGACTTGGGACGAACGGATTGACCAGTTCAATCAGAGAACAAATGTTTTGGAGATGCTGTAACGATTCATGGTGACAATTTTTAGAAACGCGATGCTAGTCCAGTTCAACCCGGCGAACGTCCAGTTGGGTGAGTTGCGAGTCGACGGAAACACTATCACGGCGGTCGGCGAATCCGTGGATCTCACTGGTGCACGGGAGCTCATTGACTGTCGTGGCGCGGTGGTCATGCCGGGGTTGGTCAACGGGCACACCCACCTCTATTCGGCGCTCGCCGCGGGGATGCCTGGGCCGTCCAGCCCGCCGCGAGACTTTCACGAGATTCTCAAATATGTCTGGTGGCGATTGGATCGCGCGCACGATTTGGAAAGCGTGCGAACCAGTGGCCAGGTGGGCGGGATGGCCGCCTTGCGGTGTGGAACGACCACGCTGATTGACCATCACGCGTCGCCCAATGCAATCGACGGTAGTTTGGACCAATTGCGCGCGGGGCTCGCGGAGACGGGTTGCCGTGGTGTCCTCTGCTACGAAACCACCGATCGCAATGGAGATGGAGAGTCGGTGGCCGGGTTGGCTGAGAATGAACGATTCATTCACCAGTGTCAGGCAGAGGCAGCTGGCCAATTCGCGGGAATGGTGGGCGCGCACGCGAGCTTCACGCTATCAGCGGCTGCTTTGGAGGGGTGCGTTGATCTGGCTCGCCGCTTGGGAGTTGGTGTGCACATCCATGTGGCGGAAGATCCTGTTGACCAACGCCTCACCGAGCAGCAATTTGGCCACGGTCTCATGGAACGCTTTCGTCGCGCCGGTTTGCTGGACGTTGCTGGCACGCTGTTGGCCCATGGAACTCACTTATCCTCACGGGATATTGCCATGGTGAATGAGCGAGCCAGCACGATTTCCATGGCTCACAATCCAAATTCCAACATGAATAACGCCGTGGGTTATGCGCCGGTGGCGGATTTTGCCCGGTCCGCGTTGTTGGGAACCGACGGAATCGGAGCGGACATGTGGCGCGAGGCCAGGACCGCCCTGTTCAAGAGCCATGACGCCCACAGGTCAGTTGGCGACGCACGAGTGCTGGAACTATTGGACGGTTCCGCTCGATTCGCCTCGCAGTGCCTCGGCGTCACCTTGGGCCAACTGGTCGAGGGAGCCGAGGCCGATCTTGTGGTGACCAACTACCGACCCCACACACCACTTCGCTCGGACAACCTCACCGGT
>Ga0310123_10002460_pt1 | contig 14779 bp, 16 predicted proteins | sample CB6_AW_1057_MG_FD_203505 | JGI IMG/M metagenome (GOLD analysis project Ga0310123, IMG submission 203505) | Marine microbial communities from Western Arctic Ocean, Canada - CB6_AW_1057 | ecosystem: Environmental > Aquatic > Marine > Oceanic | place: Canada: Western Arctic Ocean | collected... | reverse complement strand
TTCCAATTCTCCAAACGGTAAGTAGTTTGTTCTGTCTAGACCGTCGAATTGACCTTGTCGGATACGAGCGTTGGGTGACTCTCCGGTGAGGCTCGTATTATAGTTGGACACGCGTCCAGTCCAGTGTTTTTCGGGGCGATTACAAACGGATTGTGATAATCGCCATACTCGCCGATCAGCTTTGCTCACGCTGTTAACACATGGTCTTAGCAAATCGGAGAATGTGGGCCAAATGTATAATCGATTGCTGCTTCCCGACTTGCGGGTGATGCTTGAAGAAGACGATAAACAGGCGATGACCGAGTTTTGCGAGGCGTTGCACCCGGCGGTCGCGGCTGAGGTTTTGGAAGAACTGCAGACGGGCGAAACGTGGCGTGTCGTGTCGAATTGCAGCTTTGAACAGCAGGGTGAGATTCTTGGGTTTTTGAGTTTGCCTTACCAAACAGAGTTGGTCCAAGTCATTGGCCGAGAGCATCTCTCGCATCTAATCGAAACGATGGCCCCGGACGACCGCGTCGATTTGCTGGAACGCATGGAACCAGAGCATGTCGAAGCGCTGTTGCCCCTGATCGCTCAAGCGGAACGCAGCGATATTCGCAAACTGCTGTCGTATCCTGAAGAAAGTGCCGGATCGATCATGACCACCGAATACGCTTCACTGTCTGAAGGTATCACGGTCACCGAAGCACTTGAGTGGCTACGCCAGCAGGCGCCGGACCGAGAGACGATCTATTACATATACATCGTCGACGAAGACCGGCGACTAACGGGATTCACGTCATTGCGACAATTGATTTTATCCAATCCAGAGAAGCAATTGTCCGAATTCATGGAGCGTGACGTCATACGAGTGCGTGTCGACGATGATCAGGAGTTGGTTGCACAAGAATTGGCTCGTTACGACTTCATTGCGATTCCCGTAGTCGACAACCAGAATCAACTGGTCGGAATCGTAACATATGATGATGCGATGGACGTGTTCCGAGAAGAAGCCACCGAGGACGTTCATCGTTTGGGTGCCATTGACCCGCTGGAAGACAGTTATCTTGAGACGCCGATCAGCACGATTGCGTGGAAGCGTGGTATTTGGCTAATGTTTCTGGCCGTCGTCGCGTTATTCACGGCCGAAGTTTTGCAGCACTATGAGAAAGTGACCACAGGACACATCTGGTTAATTTTTTTCCTGCCGCTGGTCCTGGCAAGTGGCGGCAATGCCGGTGCTCAATCCGCAACGTTGATTATCCGTGCGCTTGCCTTGGGCGACTTAACCGAACAGGAAAACGTTCGTATGGCCCGCCGCGAGCTGCTGGTGGGATGCCTATTAGGTATCGGTCTGGCATTGGTTAGCTTTATTGCTGCTTCTTTCCAGTTTGGCCGTTCGCCGTTGGAAGCGATGGTCGTCGCTAGCACCGTGTTTCTTGTCGTGATCATCGGCACCTTCTCCGGCGCTGTCCTGCCGCTCATCTGCAGACACCTCGGAATGGACCCGGCTGTGATGTCGACTCCGCTGATCGCCGCATTGGTCGACGTGGGCGGGGCTGTCATTTATTACACAGTCGCGATCAACCTACTTGGCATGTAGGGGTCACCGTGAATCATTCGTCATTAGCGACATGCAAGCACGTTTGCCGCGACGCTGTCCTCTCGAGTTGCCAACGCCCGAAAGCGTGTCCAGCAGTTTACGGTAGGCGAACGCCCTAATACCGCACCTTAACGAAATAAAATTTCAGGTTCGTGGCTCGGCCCGGAATCAGTCGCACTCGGCGAGAACCCAACAAGTGGTCTTTATTTTCAACCTGGGTTTCAAGTGTTCGGCCGTGTCTCTTCTCGATTTTGATTTAGATGTGCACGGTCTCGAATTTCACGTCGTAAATGTGCGGAATGCCCGGGTAAAGCAGTTTTGTTTCGAAGTGCCAGGCTCCATCGGTTCCCAAATATCCCTGCAGTTTGTCGAAATGGCTTTTGATATCTTTGACTAATGACTTTCAATTTAGCGCCTGTTTGGGTTGGATGGTCGAGTGTAGGTTGTGCCGTCATTGAGACTGTCACCTCCAGTATTCCAGTGCGCGGATGCTTGTCGACTGGCAGCGACTTCGAGGGTCTCATATAGGTCGTTCCCAGAGTACCAGGTGGAGGGAACATAACTGACCGCACGCTGCCGACGACTCCATCGACGAGTGTTCCTTGATTTGCGACCACGCGTTCGACGAACCGGTACCGCGTGACAGCCAATTTGATGAGCCGCTGCATCCATTGGTCGAACGAGCCACATAATGTGGTCCAATATTTGATTAAAAAAGGCATTGATAAACTGTGTTTTCTAGTCAGTGTCACGGGGGATGCCGAACTGTGTATCCTGACGCGGGGGAAAGCAGTACAGAGGCGCAATCGTCGGGTTGACGTGTTCTTGATAGATTCCTATATATCGCGTTCCCCTTCGTCCAATTCCACTTTGTAAATGGTCCAGTAGGCCTGACTTTTCACTGACATGACTGTTTCGACCGGGGAAAGTTTCATGGCGACCGATGTAGATTTAGCAGAGCAGACCACCGCGGAATTAGAACCAATCGAGGCCCATATCACTGCGGCACCGAAGCGCAAATTCGATTTTCGCGGGGGCATGTTGAAAAAATTTTGTTCTAATGGTGTTCGGCGAAGCGGCCGTATTTTATTTTCTCGGGAACAGGGCGAATGATCAGAAGCCGTGGACACTCAGGAGGCTTTGCAAAACGATGTGGTCGAAGTCGAAATTGACTCATTCAACCTCACCAACAAAGTACACAAAGTCCGGGTTCGCCAGGAAATTGTCAAGGTGGCGTGCAGCGCCATCTTGGATGATTTGAGAGATCCGAATTTGACGACCATCAAACGGCTGATGCATGAATGAGGTGAACAAAGGTTTTCGGAAAAGTTGCATAATGCAAAGTCATAATCAACGATTCCAAAACCACGGAATAGTAGCCGCACACGATACAAAGAAACGTTTTAGCAGCGAGTACGGACGTGGCTGACGCAAACGATGACCTTCGGAATTCGGACAAAAACGTTTCAGAGCCGGTTTCGAGCCAGATGCCGTTCTTGAGTGAAACTGGCGCAGCGCTTGATTCCGACTTCATCGACCAATCCGGTTCGGCAGGCCAGCCGGAAATAATGGGCACTGCTGATAAACTTGAAGAGTTGTTTCATAAGAGCGACAAAGTAAATGCAGCCGGTGGATCGGCGAGTGATACCCTGGCACAGAAAACTGAACAACTCTTGAATCAGGCTGAAGTTGACTTGGTCGCGGCAATTGCTCCCGAACTAAATTCTCAGAGCGGGGTGGCGGCGGATTTGAATAACGCGACGCCATATGAATTCCAAGTGTTCGAAGCGGAGTTACCAGACACTCCAAATTCCGTCGGACTCAAGGTGCTCGACGACGTCGAACTCGATGTCTGCATCGAGTTGGGGCGAACGAAATTGGTGATCGAGGAAGTCTTGAAATTGAAGAATGGTTCGGTTATTCCACTTGACAAACTGGCCGGCGATCCAGTGGATATTCTGGTCAATAGCCGACTTATCGCTCGCGGTGAAATCGTGGTACTGAACGAAAACTTTTGTGTCCGAGTCGCCGAAATCATCTCACCAGACGATTTGTAAGTATCCTCTCTCAAGCGCGAATCTGTCCCATACACATCAATCTTTCAATAAATACTTCGACAACTTTTCATCCTTTAGCACACAGTTGTTCCAAGCAATCCAGATTTACAAGTGAGGTCGGCATTTTTCCTGCCGAGTCGGCAGGCTGAGAGCCTGTCGTGCTTGAGTCTTTGATTAGCCCGGGTTCGTGAAAGGATTTCAATGACCCGAGTGAATTCCTTCTCGTGTGTGATCGTAGGTTTGGCAATCTGTTTGTTCCCGATGGCCGTTGCTGCTCAATTGCAACAGCCTGAGGCTCGCTCGGGTCAGTTGGCTGAGGACGGACGGTCAGCATCCGATTCATTTTTCGGATTGGACCGCGAACGTACTGTTTCACAAGGCCAATCGCAAGATGGCAGTTTTCGTACGCAGTGGCCCCCTTTGAAGAGGCCGCGAAGCAGCAACAGTCAATCCGGCGACCAGGAAAGAACAGATCCGACTGGCTCGGCATGGTCAATTTTGGGCGCACTTGGCTTCGTCATCCTACTAATCCTCGCGATGGCGAAACTCTTGAAGAAGCACGGGCGCATAGCGATTGGCGGGATCCCACCAGAAGCAATTGACTTCCTGGGACGGCGAAACATCGACCAACGGCAGGCAATCCATCTCGTACGGTGTGGGTCACGCATACTGGTTGTGGGTTCCTCGCCGAACGGACTCAGTACTTTGGCCGAAGTGACCGATCCGGTGGAAGTGGACTACCTCGCGGGCCTTTGCCGCCAAAGTGGAAAAGACATGGGCATGGTTCAGACCTTCCGTCAAATGTTCGCTAGACAAAGTCCGGTCGAAGATGTCTCGCTGCATGCGGAGAATTTTCCGATCGCGTCACAAGAGGGTCAGACCGCTTCGAAGTTGCCGAATTATGGGTCGTCATCGAGCTCGAAAACAGCTTTGAAGGGAGGCCATGGGTAGACCAATGTTTGACGGATGCGATTGGCATCTAGAAGGTTTTCCCGACGCGTGCACGCGCGGCAATTGGATACGTGTCGGGCTGATCGTTTCGTTTGTATTCGCACAAATACTACTGTCGCAGCAGTCGACGTATGCCCAGCAGGGTTCCGTGATCCGGCCGCTTCCACAGCCATTAGAAAATTTGACAGGCAAACGACAAACCCAACAATCCGACGAAGCTGCAGGTCAACCGAAGTCTGAAGGCGGCAATTTAGTTCTCGACACCGTCAACGATGCGCTGTCGCCACAAGGTCTGCCTTCGACGATGAAGATTATGTTGTTGTTGACGCTGCTGAGTCTCGCTCCGTCGATCCTGATCATGACAACCTGCTTCATTCGCTTCGTAATTGTGTTGGGTTTGTTGCGGCAAGCACTGGGGACACAGCAATTACCACCGAATCAGGTGATTATTGCACTGTGTCTTTTTCTGACGTTTATGGTAATGGCTCCGGTTTGGCAGCAGTCGTATGAACAGGGAATCGCTCCGTATACGATGGGTCGGCCCATTCCCGGCCTGTTGCCTGGAGAGGAACCGTTCAAGCGCGTGCTGCAGAACACCTTACAGCCGCTGCGGCGTTTTATGAGCGAACAGATTTATAAGACCGGCAACGAAGATGGGATCTGGATGCTTTTGGAATATCAACGCCCCAATCCGGATTCCGAAGCTGGCCAAAGTGACCGCGATCCTGAAAACTTCAATGAAGTACCGTTCAGCGTGTTACTGCCGGCTTTTATGTTGAGCGAATTAAAGACCGCATTCATTATCGGGTTCCAGATTTATTTGCCCTTTGTTGTCATCGATATGGTCATCTCGTCCATCTTGATCAGTATGGGGATGATGATGTTGCCACCGGTTCTGATTTCACTTCCTTTTAAGCTTTTGTTGTTTGTGTTGATCAACGGCTGGTTCTTAACTGTCGGTATGATGCTTCAAAGCGTTCAGTCGACGTATGGCTGAGTCGTATGACTTAGTTGCCCGACTCGCTATGTCAAGGAAATGAATTCGTGACCGCCGATCAGGCCGTTGAATTGAGCCGTGCCGCCATTATGTTGACTCTGCAGATTGGCGCACCTGTCATGCTGACGGCCGTTGTCGTTGGTTTGACGATCAGCATCCTGCTGGCCGTAACACAGATCCAGGACCAGACGATCTCGTTTGTCCCCAAGATCATCGCGATGATCTTGGCCATGCTGTACGTGCTGCCCTGGGTCATAACTCAGATGGTCGAATATTCGACAAGTCTGTTTCGAAACATTCCCTCATCATTGTAACCCATCGATGCGATGTGACTGCGGACACGCTTCTCACCAATCCCGCAAGTGACCGAATGGCTGATTTCACACTACACTATGGTTTGGACTGGGCGATGATCAGCTTTTATTCGTTCACGTTAGTGCTGGTACGCATCAGCGGACTGATGATCGTCGGTCCGGTATTTGGTCAACCGGTTGTTCCGATTAATGTCCGTATTTTGTTGGCTGTAGCACTGTCTCTGCTGATCACGCCGGCTGTGACTGTAAACGCGAGTCATTTTCCATCACAACTTCCCGCTACGTTGCTAGATTACATGTGGGTTGCGTTCGGTGAATTGGCATTAGGATTTGCGATTGGACTAGGTGTTATGTCCATACTGTCCGGTTTGCAAATGGCCGGACAATTGATCGACCAGCAAATCGGACTGGCACTGGGTGAAGTCTTTAGTCCGAGTTTGGACATTGTCGGTTCAGTTAGTGGCCAGCTGCTGTTCCGGTTTGGTGTGATAATCATTCTACTCATGGAGCCATTTGGCGGGCACGTGTTGATGCTATCGGCGTTACTGGAAACGTTTCAAACGTTTCCAGTCGGAGAAGCTACCATCTCGGCATCTACAGTCGATCTACTGAGTGGAATCGTTCATCAGTCGCTGGTGTTGGCCGTTCAATTAGCCGCACCGCTTCTCGCCACAATGTCGTTGGTCGCATTGGCAATGGGATTTCTAGGGCACACGGTTCCGCAAATCAACATTCTAGTCGTTGGATTTTCTATTCGAGCGTTAGTCAGTCTTCTGATTCTCGCACTCTCATTGTCGGGCGTGGCCATGGAAATCGTCGATGTCGTCCCGAGAGTTATCGACGAGATTCGAATAGCATTATCGTCATTGTAATCGCACATTATGCCAAACGACGAATTTGGTGATCGGACGGAACAACCGACAGAACGCCGGCGCTCCGAAATGCGGCAAAAAGGTAATGTCGCGCGCAGCATCGACTTGAACGCTGCCGGTCACATGCTAGCCGCTGCTGCCGTTATGTATTTCTTGGGCAGTACGGTGACGCGTTCGATTGCCGAGCTGATGCACAGATCACTGTACGAATCCGGTTGGCCAACAATAGACTGCGGACTAGCATCTCGGAAATTTTGGGACATTGCTGAGTGGGCGGTTGTTGGCGTGTTGCCATTGATGTTGGCGATGTTGGCCACTGCACTGGTTATCAACATCTCACAAGTTGGCTTCCTGATCGCTCCGGAAAGCATTCAGCCCAAGCTAGCACGGCTGAACCCCATCGAAGGTGTTAAGCGAATTTTGTCAATTCAGGGGTTGGTCAGGCTGAGCTTTAGTCTGGCGAAATTGATCCTATTGGTCGCTATTGCTGCGTGGTTCTTCGTGGCGCAGTTACCTGGCTTCCTAGCGATGATCGTCACAGAACCGGGCGCCATTCTGCTGGGAATTGGTGAGTCGATTGTGAATTTGGCATTCTTGCTGGCACTGGCATTGATCGTCTTGGGGTTTGCAGATTTTAGTTTTCAAAAATGGAAGCACGAACGCGATCTGCGAATGACAAAACAGGAAGTCCGCGAAGAACTAAAAAACATGGAAGGAGACTCGTTGATCCGCCATCGTCGACGCGACGCACACCGAAAACTGGCTCAGGCCCAAGAATTGCAGCGAGTCCAGGACGCCGACGTCGTGATTACCACTCCGACTCATATTGCTGTCGCGATAAAGTACGACCCCGAAACAATGTCGGCTCCTATCGTCGTGGCCAAAGGCATGGGAGAAATCACCGAACGCATCCAACGCATCGCCGCTGAGCATAGCGTGCCGATCATTGAACGCAAGGAATTGGCCCAAGTACTGCACGGGACCGTCCGAGTTGGACAAGCGATTCCGGTGGATCTTTATGAAGTGTTCGTGGAGATCATGGCCTACGTCTACCGCATTGCTGGGCGGACGCCTCCGAATTTTGTCGTGTAAGGCTGTACCCTTTACGTGCACAACGTGCCAAGATGCCCATTGGTGTCTGCTATCTCAAGTTGCTGATCAACAACTTGTGGGAGCTTTCAACACACGGGATTCCCCAGCTGTCTGGACGGGGCGTCATAGCCCACTTCGCGTCCCCCTAATGCCAGCCAAAGGATAATTAGATCCTCTGATATTCGTAGGATTCAAAGCTCATGTCTGCGTGCAAGAAGGCGTAATGCGAAGCAACTTGAGCGACCATCTGGCTCGGAATTACCAAGGCTGTCAGAATGAACTAGAAAATATTGTTCTTGTTCTGGGTGTCGACAACGTCTTGAGCATCCCGGTCACCGACGCCTTTACACAAATGTTCCAGGAAGTCACGTCGTTATAGACTAGAACAGCTGACCCTCAGATTCTTCCATTGCGGTACGGTTGTCCGTCGCGATTGACCTGCTTGAAGGTTTTTGTACTTTGACAGTTTTGCGTGCGTTCGCGGTGTGCGGTTTCTCGACAGTGTCCGGTTCTTCGAATGGAGCTGTGACGGGATTGCCGTCGGCACCAATTCCGGTCATCACTTCGATTTTTTGTTCAACCTTTTCTAGAATTTTGTAGCAGATCTGCAGTAGCGAGATTCCTTTTTCGAACCGCTGCATCGACTGCTCGAGGCCAAACGTTCCTTCTTCCAGTTCGTTTACAATTTCCTGCAACTCCGTCAACGATTCCTCGAAGCTGGAACCTGATTCTTTGGTTTGATTCGATTGCGTCTTTTTTGATTTGGCCATAACTGTTAACTCACAATGCAAACGCCTCATGCAGATTGATGCCGTAGAAGTTTCTCTGTCCAGTGTCAATCATGATGTGCCAAACGCTTCTGTCAAGAGGTGTCATTGAACGGAGTGGTCTCGGCCTGCATCGATTCGACACGGCTGTTGATCTGTCCCTTTTGAACAATCGTCGTCAACTCCTGGCCTGGATGGACCTGATCGCCTGCGCGAATTAGTTCCCGCGGCGTTTGGTCGTCTGTGTGGCGGTAGGTGATAGAATAGCCGCGTTCGAGGACTCGCAGCGGGCTTAATGCTTGTAGAGAACTGTCCAGAGCGGCTATCTTTTGGCGGGTCGCTTTCTCCAGACTTTTTGTTGCATGTCGCAATTGATCGTCAAAATCGTCCAGCCGTGCGACCAAATCGTGAATTCGGTCCAGTGGACGAGTGAAGACGCGGCGTGAAGCGATCGCATCAAGTTGTATGTGAGCGTGCTCCATACGCCATCGCAGGGAGTTGGTGAGTCGGCTGCGAATATTGAGCAGTTCGTTCGACACTTCGTCCTGATGCGGCACGACTAGCTCGGCCGCTTCGCTGGGAGTCAACGCTCGGCGGTCAGCGACCAGGTCGGAGATACTGATGTCAATCTCGTGACCGACGGCGCTGATCACCGGTATCGAACAGTCGTAGATTGCACGAGCGACAATCTCCTCATTGAAGGGCCACAAATCCTCTAGGCTGCCGCCGCCCCGGCCTACAATCACGACTTCTACATCAGATATGCGGTGTACTATGCGCAACGCGGCGGCGATTTCCCGAGCAGCTCCTTCTCCCTGCACTGCGACCGGCAACAGCACGATGTCCGAAGCACGCCAGCGCCGCATAAGGACTTGCAACATGTCGCGAACTGCAGCGCCAGTGGGGCTGGTAATCAACGCCACTCGCCGAGGAAACCGCGGCAGTGGCTGTTTGCTCGCTGAAGCAAACAGGCCCTCTGCTGACAATTTGTCCCGTAACTGGCGAAAGGCCAGCTCCAGGGCGCCAACACCCTGTGAAATCAGTTGCTGGACAATAAGCTGATAGGTGCCGCGTGCCTGATACACTTCGATTGGGCCAGCCGCCACAACTTCTAATCCGTCTTGAATCTTGAATTTCAGTCGCGCTGCCGTGCTCCGCCAGATTACGGCTCCCAATCGAGCGGACTCGTCTTTCAGAGTAAAATAGACATGGCCGGAAGTGGCGCGGCGACAGTTTGACACTTCACCCAGAACCCAAATGAATGGGAAATTTTCCTCGACCGCGTCCTTAAGTTCGCGCGTGATTTGCGAAACAGTTTTTAGTGGAATTTCGGACATTATTCCAAGGCAAAGCCTTACGTAGTCTTCACACTTCCATTGCAACTCGTCTTAGATACTCGGCTGCCCGTGTCAAGTCGCCTTGCTTGTCATCGCCGGCCGTTCGATCAACCGTAATCCATCCTTGATAGTTGGCTTCATTGATCGATGCGATCAACCCATCCCATTGCACTTCTCCACGACCGATGGGCACTTCCACTCCGCTGCCATCCACATCCCGTACAGCGTCGCGGGCTTGTACGTGATTGACATATTGGTGGAGCGTGCTGAATGTTTCTTGCGGATCGCAATCGGTCATCACGAAAATGGCTGGATCAAAATTGACACCGATTGGTCCCTCGGACACCGACGAAATTATTTCACTGATTTGCTGAGGTGTGTTATTTGTAGGAGTCATTGAAAACGTGGCTCCCACATGATTTCCGTGACGGGCCAAGTCATTCAAGACCTGGACTAGCAGCATATATTCCGGTGACTCCTTGTCTGCAGGAATGCGTCCGATCCGGGCCGTCACCACTCTTGCTTTCAACTTGTACGCAAACGTCAGTGCGGATTTTGTTGCCGTCACCCGAGCTTCTAACTGGTCCTGAGTGTAGTAAGTTCGATGTGTCGGAAAATTAAGTGAGGCAACCGAAAGTCCAAGGTCGTCCAGCTCACGCAAAAATTGTCGCCGGCCGGTCTCAGAGAGGTCAGTTGGTTTCAGCTCATTTCTGACGTCCAATTGGACCCCTTGAACGCCCGTCCGGGAAGCCAACTGAACTGCGATTCTTAATGGCTGAGCAAATAGGCGAGTTGCGGCGGCAAGACGAAACTGCAACATGTATTCCTCAATTTTCAGTATCTCAATGGCATGAGAATTGGTGCAAACGATGTTTCCAGCGATTCCGATAGGGCGTGCACGATCTGTACCAAACTGATAGGTCCGAGATCTCTTCAAGGGTTTGAAGTCGCAGTAATACCCAGCAAGGACTTGTCGGCAGCCGATTACGAACAAGGGACGCCTGCTTACCGACATGAGTTTGACATGATACTCGCAGCGTTGACCGTCTGCTACCTCGCGTCGATCAGCCTGCCTGGAAACTGTCAGAACTATATGTTTTCTCGAAACGGTCCAGTCGTCTTGGTTGTCTGGAATGATGAGCCAACGGCTGAGACTATTTATCAGAGTGAAGATATCATCGCCACCGACATCTGGGGATGACAACAACCGGCGAGCGAGTCTTATATGCACACTGGAAGGCGGGATTGAATTAGCCGCAGCCACGAACTGCGAGATGCCCACGGCTAAAGCAAACGGAATCTTACCACGCGATGGAGTGAGTGGAGGTAATTTTGTCCAGGTCGTTTCCAGAGGTTATTGTCCGAGCCAGCCATTTCGAAGCGAACCCGATACCATAGAGCTAGTCGAGAAACGCCGTTCCCTCACCGATTGTTTGGTTTGTTCTGTGAAAACTGCTCGGCAATTTCCAAAGAGACGTTTTCTTTTTTGTTCAACCGATACAGGCCGATGCCGAAGCTAGTAAAGATAGTGCCTGGGACTGCCAGCATAAAGATGATGCTGTACATGTAGGCACGCGGGAGATTAGCGTCTGCTTCGGTTGCCGCTTTGCACATCGGACAGGCTTCTGCGACATCGACGATTGCAAGGCTGCATAGCATCGTGAATAACGTAGCAACGATAATTGTTGGGCGAAACATCGTCAAAATCTCCACAATGTTCGGTCGGGTTAGGTTGTATTGTAGTGGACGCCATCGTAGTCTTCAAACCTGGATCGATGGATCTGGCTGTTCGAGAAACAGCGTTGTGAATGCTGCCGCAATAAGTCACCGTCTGGCTTCGCGAGACACGACCTTCATCCTGCCAGGCGAGATTGCTACGTTCTAGCTGCCATCACTGACTGACTGCAGTGGGCCAGTGATAGGCGATTACATAAATCAAAACACCAGTCACTGACACGTACATCCAGATCGGAAATGTGATTTTAGCGATTCGTTTATGTCGCTCCCAATCCGCCTTCAGGCCTCTGTAAATAGTGATCGTTGCCAGCACGGGGACCAATGCAGCCAGAATCACGTGGCTGATCAGAATCGCCAAATAGACGGCTCTGATAGCACCGGTTCCCAAAAATGATTTGGACGCCTTGCCGGTGTAAAATTCCAAAGCAAAGTGGTAAACCACGTAGGATCCCAGAAATACGATTGACGTGGCGAAGGCTGATAGCATTATTCGCTTGTGCGCTTGTAGGTTACCATGCCGGATTAGCCAATAGCCATAAAACAGCAAGACCGTGGCCAATGTGTTCAACATGGCATTAACCAGAGGCAGCGCATTCACCCAATTCGGAGTGTCCATCCGTCATTCATCCTCTGAATTGGGATGGACTTCACCTAGCAAGGCCCGTCGCAAACGGACTATTTCGGTGTCATTCATAGCGTTGTATTTTCCAATGACCCTGGCTTGGGCATTCATGTGCAGGATGTTGGTAGAGTGCACCACTTCGAAGCCGGGTTCGCGATCTTTTCCTAGTATTTCCTGGACCGGCAATTTGAAACTCTGCTGGATCAAGTGATAAATCTCCTGCTGGTCACCGGTCAAGAATAGCCAACGATTAGGATCAGCACCAACAGCGTTGGCGTAGCGGGACAGCACTTCCACAGTGTCGTACTTGGGATCTACGGTGAGCGTGAGGAAGCGGATGTCAGTCTCAACCAGCTGATCATGCAGTTTTTTCATCTGCGCTGTTACACGTGGACACGGACCCGCGCAGCGCGTGAAGATGAAACAAACAGCCCACGGGCGTCCCAGCAAATCAGCTTTAGTCACTTTTTTTCCACTGCGTTCGATCAGCTCGAAGTCTTCAAGTCCGCCAGAATTCCAAGATGGTTTCAGTGTGATCTTTTTTTGTGGAGTAGGTGATGGTGGCGTTTTGGACGAGGATTGCCATAAAAAATAGATTCCGACGAATGCCGCTACCCAGAGTAAAACACCTGAGACACGCAACAGTCTTCGAACCGTTTGGGTTGTTTCATTCGCTGTCATTAATTGGAGTCACCTGTCTTCAAGTCACAGTGCTCGTAGGTTGGACTTTCCAGATCGATATCACAGTTTGGACGGGCTGTCCGACAATGTTCTCAAGACCTATTTTCGAGTGTCCTTCGAAGTTTGTCGGCCAGTTAGCCACACGGACAAGCCGACGCACGACAGACAAAACAGACAGGTCACCAACAACGAAACGCCCAGTGAAGGCAGTCCATCTGACGAAAAGTTGGCGTACATCACTCGCCGTAATCCGGCCAGGCAGTATGTTAGAGGGTTCAATTGCATAACCCAAACCAGCCATCCCGACTCTCCGGCCGGGAAGACGGCCCCCGACAGCAGCCACATGGGCATCAAGAACACGCTCATGATTGCGTGAAACCCTTGAGTTGAATCGAGTGGCCAAGCAATAACATATCCCAAAGCCGTCAGCGCAAACGCCAGCAAAGTTAAGATCGCGATTGTCTGGACGACACTGGCGATCGTGAACGTGAAATCCATTGCCGGTGCCAACCCGACGACACGAAGTATCGGTCTCAACAGAAAGAAAAAGGCCACTTGAAGCACCGCCAGAACGGTTCCGCCACATAGCTTACCCAAAACCAGTGACAGTCGCGGAATTGGTGCCACAAGTACCCCCTGCAGGAACCCCTCGCGACGGTCTTCGATGATGGAAATCGTGGAAAAGATCGCGGTAAACATGACGATCAGCAACACCACACCCGGAAAGAAGTACTCTTGGTAACTCATTCCGGAGTGAGCCCACGTTGGTGGCTGAAACGATCCTTGCAAGCCTGTTCCGAGCAAGATCCAAAAAATCAGAGGTTGGCCCAAAGCGCCGATCATTCGCGTATGTTGACGGAAAAACCGGATCAGTTCACGCTGAGTCAATGTCCAGATCGGTAGCCAAAAGACGTTTCGCGCAGACACGTCCGTTTCTGGGTGTTGCTGCGCAATTATAGACTGAACCGATGATGGTGATTCGCTCATTCCGATACTCCATCCCAAAATCGATGGCCGGTTCTATCAACGAAGACATCTTCCAGCGTCGGCTTTCCCACAGAAAGCGACGTTACATCATCGGGAAACGCTTCGATCAGTTCGTTCACAAATTCATGGCCTCGAGTGCGTTCAATTCGTAATGAGTCACCGATTTGACGTACATCAACACCGAACCTTTCGCTAATCCGATTCAACAACTCAGCCGGTTGCTGACAGTGAATTGTGATGCAGTCGCCGTTGACCGAGGCCTTCAATTGGTCAGGGTTTCCCAGAGCTACCAGTCGTCCTTCGTCTAGGATTCCCAGCCGGTCGCACCGTTCGGCCTCCTCCATCAAATGTGTTGTGACTAATATGGTCACCCGTCCTTCGGATTGTAATTGTTGTAAATATCGCCACAAGTCGTGGCGAGCATTTAGATCAAGCCCTGAACTGGGTTCATCCAACAACAGAACCTGCGGATCGTGCAACAAGCCTTTCGCGATTTCGACACGTCGCTTCAAACCGCCAGACAACGATTCCACGCGATCGGACGCGCGGTCGGCCAGTCCCAGACGATCCAATTGCCGGTTGATTCGCCGGCGCATTGACCGGCTTGATAACCCATACAAATGTGATTGGTGAATCAGGTTCTCACGTACGGTGAGCTTCAGATCGAGACTAGGAGATTGAAATGTGACGCCGATCAGAAACCGAACTTCATCCGGGCGGGTCGCTACGTCAAGACCAAGAACAGACGCCGTCCCTTCCTGGACCGGCAGCAAGGTCGAGAGG
>Ga0310123_10002458_pt1 | contig 14785 bp, 28 predicted proteins | sample CB6_AW_1057_MG_FD_203505 | JGI IMG/M metagenome (GOLD analysis project Ga0310123, IMG submission 203505) | Marine microbial communities from Western Arctic Ocean, Canada - CB6_AW_1057 | ecosystem: Environmental > Aquatic > Marine > Oceanic | place: Canada: Western Arctic Ocean | collected... | reverse complement strand
GAGTCATGTGGTCTAGAACGAGACGAAGAGGAGCTGCCTGCAGATATATCTCTGCCGGGTGTGACTCAGGGCGCACTACCGCCGCTGGAACCAGCACCAGAAATCCCAGAAATCCCAGAGGTGCCTCAAGCAGATTCTGCTTCAGTTCCTGTTCCTGAAGATTACCAGGCAGTCAGAGGATTTTTAGATATGAACCCAGAACTGACTGACGTGGCTATTCAACAGGTCATGGATGTGGTTGGGACTTCATGTGAGCGATCGACAGCACAAGCGATAGTTGATCATCTTAAAGAGCTTTTAGGGACAGCAGCAGATATGGAAGCATTAGATCCACAGGTTTTCGACGGAGGAGCGTTAGCATTATGAGAATCACAAAGAGACAACTAAAAAGATTAATCAGAGAAACAATTTCTGGAGAGGGCGGACAAGATGCAGGCGCTGCTTCTGCTTTATCGACCCCTGAAGCATGGGCCGGCAAGAATGGCCTGAGTGTTGATATAGATAATGATGGTCAGAAAGTAATCTATCTTGACAACGAAGCAGCAGATGCTCTAAATTTTCCACCCGGTGTGAATTGGGATGCTGAACAGAATTACGACGGAGAGACATGGACCGTTTTCACAGGCGAGTACGAAGATGAAAATATCTAGACAACAATTAACAAGACTCATAAATGAGGCAGCCTCAGAGCCTAAGGCATACACTGCTGATCAGGCGGGTAAGTCTCTTGGAACAATCGCGGCTGGACCAAATGCTGGTACACCTTTTGGCCAGCTTGTTGGCGAGTCTATGCTAGCAGGAGATTTCAAAAAGGCAGCTAGCTTTGCAATGGACGCAATGTTTATTGATGACGTATGGCCTGAAGAACAAGAAGCACTCGAGGAAATGCTCTCTAGTCTCGGTGCGGATGGACAGCCAGGCGATGTGGCGCAAGTCATGGCGGATTGGTTAACGGATAAGAGAGCGAACCCGGGTGGTCAGAAAGATCATCCGTCACATCCCAAATGGGATACAGGGAGTTAACAATGGAAGCAGCACTAGGCGGTCTTCTAGAAGTGTTAGTATCGTTATGGAGCTTAGTAAGTGGTCTTGCAGTTGGTGCGTGGGACTTAGGTAGCGCACTGTGCCTTTGGGTAGGAGACCTATTATTGGTCTTGCACAATGATGCTCCTCGATTAGAAGGGCTACTCGTTGGTGTCCTTCTTGCATGGCTAATGCTTAGACGTGACAAGCATCCACTTCTCCGAGTTCTAAGTGCGCCTCTCAAGCTTATTGTTGATATCCTCGATCTCGCATGGGATCAGGTTGTTGAGGTTATTTCCGACGTATGGGGAACGGCTAGAAGCTGGGTCACTGGTGCCTGGAAGTGGTGCTGGGGCAAGGTTTCCGGTGCCTGTAAGTGGTGCTGGGGCAAAGTCTCAGGTCTTTACAACTGGGTAATGAACGGCCTCAGGGCTGTAAAAAATAAGTTAAGCAAAAAGGACTAAAAAATGAGGATCAGAAAGAGTCAGCTAAGAAGGCTCATCCAGAAAGAATCAGCAGGACTGCACGAGTATTCAGAGCATCCTTCCCATGCTGACCTTTCTGATACTCTTGAAGACATGTCAACTGTAATGGACGACGTGACGATGAAATACATTGACAGTGGATGGTTGGAAAAGCAGGACCAGAAATCGTTAGCGCAAGATCTTGAAAAGTTATACGAGCAGATCAACACCATGAGCAATATTTTCAATCAATTAGCCGGAAGGGGGCAAACCCTATGAAACTCACCAAGAGACAGCTAAGAAAGATCATCAAAGAGAAATATGCGAGAGTTCTTAAAGAAGCAGGAGATCCGATCGCGGACGAGCTTCTTGGTGATTTCATACTCTCATTACAAGACGCACTTTTGTCTCAAAAAGTCGATCCTGCTGACGCACATCGATTAGGCTCTCCTGAAGAATACGAGAACTCAGTTTACAAAGTCGCAGAAGATGTTGAAGATTTTGTTAGAAAGCGGCTTGGAGATCTGTACGCAGGAGATGTTCGAGAGGAAATAAGGTAGTCATGAAAGAACTGTCTGACATCCTATTCGAACAATTTGCTCCTACCGCTGAGGAAGAGGCAAAGAAGGTTAATGACCAAACAGGTATTAATCTTGTTACGGATCAGGCATTCTGGGAGAAGATGGGTATCGTCACAGGTGAGGATCTCGCGAAAGATCTACTGGCACAGACTTACTCAGACTACTACAAAGATCTACACGGAATACGCCCAAGATGGATGGCAGATAAGATAACAAATATGTCAACCGATGAGATTCAAGCTCTGATAGATGAGCTAGATCTTGAAGCAGAACGACAGCAAGCGGACAAAGAAGAAATGGATGCATGGTGGGAAGAGCGTAGACAGACGAATGAACCGGGATTCGAAGATGAGATGATGTCAGCTGTGAAAGCAAACCCAGATGATGTCCCAGATGAGTACAAAGAACTTGAAAATTTACCCGGCCGTTCAGGTATGGGAAGGCGTACGGAATCAAAGATGAAAATAACAACCGATCAAGTAAGACAGATCATTAAAGAAGAGATCTCCAGAGTTCTGAACGAGCTCGGGCCAAAGCATGGTGTACCTTCGAATCGAGCCCAGGGAAACAGTCCGCCCGATAGAGACTCTAACTGGAGCCAGTTCGCCGCCGAGCTTGATATCGGTGTCATGGATCTGGACGAGATAGCATACACACTGGGCTTTAGAGATTTCGCTGACATGGACATTTCAATTTCTCCAAGAGCTTTAGCTGATAAAGATTCTCGTGCGTTTATTGAGGCAGCACAATCACATTCGCTAGCAGCAGAAGACATGAGTCCAGACGAAATATTAACTCACGCAGGCGCTAGCGGCGGAATATAATATGAGAATCACAACAGAACATGTAAGACAGATCATTAAAGAAGAGATCTCCAGGGCTATCAATGAGTTCGGCTCAGGTAGAAATGATCCACCATCGAAAGACTCGAACTGGTATGAGTTTGCTGAGGCATTAGACATCGGCACCTTGGACTTGGACAACATGGCTTACGAACTGGGTTTTCGAGATTTCGCAGAGATGGACATGTCGATCTCGCCCGGGGCGCTAGCAAAACGAGACAATAAGAAATTTGTATCAGCTGCACAATCATCAAGCTCGATGGCTGAAGACATGTCCCCTGACGAGATTATCGGATGGGCGAGACCAGAAGGATACTAAGATGAGAATCACAAAACGACAGCTACAGAGTCTGATATCAGAAGCGATGCCGCCTGGTGGTGTGCCAGACGTTGTCGGTGCTGTTACAGGTGTGCCTCAAGGCAACATCCAAAACCTGATCGACGAGTACAAGGAATGGGCTGTAGAGTATATGGGGACACCCTCCGGAGCTAACTCAACATCTGTGATGGCCACATGGATCGTGCTGAAAGGCCTCTCAGAACAGCATGATATTCATGAAGACATGGCAGAAGAATTTGGTTTCACCCACGAAGACCTCATGCGTGAAATTAAGCACGCACAGAAGGAACACGACGCCGGAAGATCACTAAGTGAATCAGCGCGCGCCGGCGAATTGATGCTCATCTGGAATGAACTCCAAGAGGGTGACCTTATTGATGTTGATTCCGACTACAATTTCTACTCCAGGGTGAGAATCATTCAAAAGTTAGAAGATGTCTCTAGAGAATCAGGATTAGACCCAGGTCCCGGATTTATCGGTAAAGAGGCATCTGGCGATGAGATAGTTTTTAGTGTCGAGGATGTAGATCCAGATTCATACGAGAAATATGCGATGGCTGAAACGAAGAAATACAAAAGGAAGAAAGCTATGAAGATTACGAATGGACAGTTGAAGTCCCTTATAAGAGAAGCTATACTTGAGCAAACAGCCCCGGCCAACGTTGTTGAAATAACTTCGCCAGAAGCTTCAGAGCAAACAATCAGTGCAGCATGGCCTGATGGTGTGATGTACAATGGCGAGAAGGTCTTTGATATCTTCTATTCGGGTAATGCCATGGACGCTGCATGGTCATTCGTCGAGAGAGAGGGCTACAGTGACGGCCAAGAATCCTACCTTGGATATGATCCAGACATGGATGTGTTCTTCATGGGATTTGATGTATTCCCAGATGATGATGATGGATTCGGCGGCGGAGGCGGTCTCGCTGCCGGGGGAGAGATGGAAAGCCTGGTAATAGAACTGAGGGGTGATGGTACGCCTATGGAAGTCTTAGGATCATTTCCTGGCGGCATGTACCCAGCGGGTCTCAAGGGTATCAAAGCAGAGGTACCAGGAATATTGAACGTCAGATTAGACTAAGAGGTTAAATTGAAAAAGTTTTTGTTGGCAATACTAGTAACATTCTGTTTTTCTACAGTGGCGTACGCAAATAATGCGAAGCCACCAAAGAATGCGAAAACAAAATTCTATGATTTCTCAGAGATGTTGATTGACGGAGAAATCAAGAAGCCGACTGCGTTGTATACTGATGTGAGGCAGCGTGCTAAGTTTGGTAGATTGCTAAGCCTCAAGAAGAGCTTCCTTCCGAAACTCTTCGAATCTTCACGGGAAAACGTTTTTAAGTAAGGATGCGAAATGAAACGATTGAAAGACCTAAGGGAATGGATGGAATGGAAAGGGATCAGCACTAAAGATCTCTTATCGGTAACCGTTACCATGGGATTCCTTTTTTCTGTAACAGTTATTTTCCTTTGGGCCATGATTGAGAGTTTAACATGAGAATAGCTAGATTAACATTGATGACGATGGGAATGATGGCACTGAGCTGCACACCCAAAAAGAAAGAAGCTGTCGAGCCCATGTATACTGTGCCTGAAATCGAATGGCCGGAAGACGAGGACTTGGATGATCTGCCAGAGGCAGGTGAAGAAGATACAGGAGTTGAGATATGAAAATCACAAAGAGACAACTAAAAAGAATCATCAAGGAAGAGAAGCGGAGGCTTGTGAGTGAGGGAGTACAGCGCTTCGAGGAAGCTCTATTTACTGCTCTTGACGAGTACGTGACAGCACTTGATGAGGATATGGGCTATAACGTCCCACCGGAAGAGATAAAGGCTGAAGTCCTCAATTTTATTGATGGGTTTTTTGAAGACACAGAGTACGCTGCCGGAGAGCATGCGCGCGAAGAACAGATAGGACGACGCTAAGGATCATGAGGAAGAAAGCTACCAGCCGCGATACGCAAAGAAATAGAAAGAAGACCAGAATCGGCGATGGAAAGTTTTCGAAAAAAGGGCACAAGGGCGGTGGAGAGAACGGATCAACGACAAGCAAACTGTGGAAACGAAAAAAGCCGTCACGGGGACAAGGAAAATGAGAATCACCAGACGACAGATCAGAAGAATCATAAGAGAAATGACAATGGCACCGGGCGGCGGTGATCCCCTAACTGAATTATCATCAGCTGTCCAAGAATTGGTAGACGATGGAAAAGGATTATTTGATTTCAAGAAGATGCTAGAGGCAATGGGTTATCAAAATGTCCAGGTCACTACTAGCCCAGTATCTATAGTGATGGTAAACATCGCCGGCCGAAAGTATGCCATTGTGTCATCAAGCGCCGCTGAACCAGGTCCGAACGATCAGATCGTTGGAAATTATGTTGTGGGAGAGATGAAGTGAAAATCACCAAACGTCATATAAGAAGAATCATTCGTGAAGAGCTGGTTCGTGAGTTACACGACCCACTCGATCCTCATGCAGGCGGCAGTAAGCCAAATCCTGAAGTTCAATCAGTATTTGATGAGGCCGGCCTTTCACCAGAAGAGGGAATTGAAGTCCAGGGAGCTCTGTCGGGTGATGATACTGATTGGCTGAGCTCATCGTCATATGAAAAGCTTTTCAACTATTATCTGGATTCGGGTGAGATGCCATATGGTATTGCTAAGGCTCGAGAAGGAGATCCTGATTACTGGATCTTGGACCAGTTAGAGGAGTTGGGAGCATGAGTACACCAAGAGACCTGATGACTGATACTTGGACGAGATGGAAAGAGCTTGTGTTACTCAAGGGCAATCTTGAGGACTACGTTTTATTCTCCCTTGCCAAAACAGGAGCTTTCGCTGCTGGAGTCGGCCTCGGTTACTGGCTTTGGGGTATCACGCCATGAAGATCACTAAACGCAGACTTCAAAGAATCATCCGAGAGTCTCAGTGGGGCGGATTCACCGGTGGTGCAGCGCCTCTTGACGAGCCACCCTTGGATTCTGGAGAAATGGATCCTGAGCAACAACAAAAAGTGTTTGATATTCTGGTTTCCACGGGATCAGACCCTAAAAAGTTAATGGCCTCGGGAGAATTTCCTGATGTAGTAGTAGAGATGAAGATCACTAAACGCCGACTTCAAAGAATCATCAATGAAGTCCTTCTTGTAGAGCAGAACCCACTTGAGGGTCATGAAATGTACGAAAAGGATGATGAATTGCGGGAACTTGGAGAAGCAATTTCCCAGATGGTGGTGTTGTCCAGGCAAGTGGAGGAACGTATGAATGATATGGGAAGCCGGTATGGAGAGCTGACTGCTCTCGGAACGCATTCATCGTCGACTAAAAAGGTAATCAAGGAATTGGAAGACAAATTTGGTAAATCTCTTGACAACTTAAGCAAATCACACGAAAGAGGGTGGTACGATAAATGAGAATTACAAAGAACCAGCTAAGGCGGATCATTAGAGAAGAAGCGGCAAAGTCTACTGAGAAGTACGACGACGATTCTGCACTCACGGGCGATCAGGATGAGCTTCCTGATGAGCTACAAAAGGGCATCATCGACAAGACTGTTGACGACCGTGAGGAAGAGAAGAACGAATCTCGGACAATTTCCAAAAAGCGTCTGCATAAGATGATCAGAGAGGCACTGTCCCAGCCACCAGACGATGAGTTTGTGGAAGCACTCAGAAGTACATGGGATGCAGTACAAATGGATGTGGGTATACCAAGCCCGACGCCAGAAGATAAGGGAGACGAAGCATCAGCAATGCTTAGCACTTACGAGCCAGAAATTGCAAAAAAGTTTAATGCACTGCCCTTCAAAGATCAAGACATGATGTTGAAACTAGCATTCGATCCGGAGTACCAATAATGAAAATCACAAAGCGTCAGCTAAGAAGAATTATTAAGGAAGCGCACCAGAGGAACCTCCATGAGAAATACCCAGGGCCAGGCGAAGAATCCTCCGGCTCAGGGCTGATCCATTTTGCCAAGGCGTATGCTGCACTGGGTCCCCAAGTCCATGAACAGATCGAAGCCATCATCGAAGCACATGTAGGACGGGAACTGCCACTCGATAGCGAGGAATTTATGGATGTGGCAATGCAACAGAATCCCGCCGCGATAGACGCTGGCGTCAAGGGACTTTGGGACACCAACCTGCATGGGGTTGACGCAAATGACGAACTCATCCGGATAGGAGAGGCTCTGGAAGCAGCTCAGAAACTTCACCAAGGTGATGAATAAAATGAAAATCACAAAGCGACAGCTAAGAAGAATTATTAAGGAAGAGCTCCTTATCGAGCAGTCTGACCCTAGGGCGTCTGAACTTGAGACGCTTATAAACAGTTGGATATCACAACCGGTTACTATTGAACTAGTGAGAGGCAACTCTTACATGATCAAGGGCGTCGAGCCCGCCATGATACCTGAAGTCACGGAAGAGGTCGAGGAGTTTGGCGCTAGCGTGAAGGCGGAAATAACCAGCGGCACAAAACCAGGCCTCAGAGATCTGAGCATCGATCTTGGAAGGTCATAATGAAAATCACCAAACAGCAACTCTTAAGATTGATTAGAGAAGAAGTAGGGGAACCCGTAGCTTCTGTTTCTACGATATCTTCAGGAAACATTGATGCTGTTTGGACACAAGATGGTCTATCTATGGAACTTCATGTTGGGGGCAGCCCTGTCATAAGCTTAGGAAGTCAGAAAGATGCTCGAGCACTGATTGGAATGTTAGAAGAACTTCTAGCAGGACCAATGAGGACAATGGGATGAGAATCTCTGATAGACAACTTAGAAGAATCATCACAGAAGAGCTTCTATCATCGCAGTTTCGTGTATCACACAGAAGCAGCAAAGCGCTTCGTAAAAAGCTATACGAATCAAGGGTACATTTAGCTCCAACTGAAGCAGTACCCAGGCATCGCACAATTTCATTTGGTAGACTCTTTGAGCGATGTGATGCTGGTGTATTGACAGAAGCTCAAGCAATCAATCTATGGCACAAATCCGTTGATTATAAGTTATCACAAATCGACGAAGGCATGATGGATGCTCTTAAGTCTGCGTATGAATCAACAAAGGCTGGCGCTATTAAACTGAAAGACAAGATCAGCGATGCAGCAAAAGCAGCTTGGGAAAAAGCTAATGACATGTTTCTTGATTTGTCGTTACAAGCAATGTCAGTTGCACAGAAGTCGGTGGAGGCTGCCGTAAGCGCAACGAAGAAAATCTGGGCAAAGATCCAGAGTTTTCAAGAAGCCCATCCAATTCTGTTCAAGATAATCGTTATCACATTGATAACAATTTTGATCTTTGCTGCAATGTCCATGTTTGGTTCAGAAGCTCAGGCTGCTGTCAAGATGAGAGGCGGCCGAGGTGCTGGTGGCACTATGGATGAGACCCAATATCGAATACTCAGGGGTGCGCTGGATGAATACGGCAATGCGAGTGGAGTAGGATCTGACGCAATGTTTAATGCCGGAGAAGCTGTCAAGGAATTGGATCAAGCATTCAAGTCAGGAGGAACCATCAATATAAAAAAGATGGGTGATCTTGTACAAGCTGGTCAAAGCATGGTGGCCAAAAATGTCAAAGCAATGGAAGGCGGTAATGAAAGTGCCTTTGAACTGCTCAAGCAATGGCTGAAAGTAGGCAAATCATTGGGGCAAATGGGATGAAGCAGATTATGCTGAACTGGATAAGCTGCGCCAGGAAGATCATGACTACATATATGGGGACTGATAGAAGATGAAAATTCGAGCGAAAACACTTAGAAGATTAATTCGAGAGGGTCTCCTGCGAGAGCAAGAAGAAATGCTTAAGATCATATCAAATACAACTTCTCCGGAGACAGAGATTTTCAATAAGATCGCAAATTATGCATTGAACGACGATATCCAGGGAGCGCTAGCAGACAAAGAAGTAAATACCGATGATCTATATTACGACCTGGATGAGATGCGGCCATGGGTCAAGAGAGTCGGAGGCAAAGACCGGTGGATGTCTGATGATGCGGTGGTGCCAGATAATTGGGATGCAGAAGCTGTTTACGATTTCATGGCAGATCTTGAAAGGGCATGGAGCGATCAGCAAGGACAAGCTTCTGATGCGAAGCACAAAGCAGCCCCTGACGTGAAAGAGCGTGAAGCCATCGGTGCATCGTTCTCGAGTCGTTATGTCCTCCCTGACGATATCGAAAAAATTACCTTCCAGATCCGACGAAGCGGCGGCAAGCCCAGTAACATTAATATTGAGACTGATACAGACGTATCGAATATTAGCGCTGACTGGGCTAAACAACACGGCACAACTTTAGATGATATTATCAAAGTTCTGCAAGACGGCGATGCTAATGAGCGCAAGAAGCAGAAGCCAGTTAAACACACACCCCCAATGTATGATTGATATGCAACTGACAGAAACACAGCTTAGGAAGATCATCCGCCGGGGCCTCATGTCAGAAGCGTGGAATGATGACATCACGGGCTACTTTACAAAGCTGCTAGACTGGCTTGAGGAAGCATACGAAGAAAGAGAAAAAGAAGCTGAAGCGGTTGCTAGTAAGATTACGTGGAAGCCCGACGATGAAGAAAAATTCAAAGCAGACGCAGAGGCGATGGGGATCGATCCTGAGGAAGCTGCAAAAATTCTAGAAGATCCGGAGACAGCGAAAGCAGGTGACAAAAATCATGCAGCACTGCTAGCGGCAATTTACAGCAGCGCAGAGTATAATGAGCTTCTAGAAAGTGTAATGAAAGAGCTTCAAGGAGCAGCAGGCTTGGTTGAAGACATGTCTGACGAAGATGAAAAGAAGGCAAAAGAAGCCAGCGATAAAGTCATGGAACATCTGGGAAATTCTTTTGGTGCAGCTTCAGGTATTGCTAATTCTATTAAGGGCGATTACGCCGTCGCATTCAAGAATTTTATTGATGGTGCTAAAAAAGTATCAGAGGCCAAAGAACTCCACGTATGGGCAATCGGTGTAGGCGAGTTTGGAACAGCCGCCGATGAGCTCGCGGGGATGTTAGATAAAGCAAAATCTTTTGTTCCTGAGGCAGAACTCACAAATTCTGTTATAGACGGGTCAGTTTGGAAAAAAGCTGGACCAGCAATCAAGGGTGAGGCTGAAAAGTTGGCAGGTGTTCTAGAAAAACAAGCTGCTGAAGCCCAGAAAGCTGCTGAAGAGGGCGGTGGTGACGAAGGCGGTAAGCCATCTCAAGTATCAAAGGGCGACAAAGCTGAAGCTGACGGTATTCTGATTTCCGATAAACAAGCAAAAGCATTGGGTGTCGAGACAAAGCAAGAATCTCTGATGCGAAATTTCCTTAAAGAATTGTTCTAAGGGTATATACATTCTGATTATCGCGTAGAATTATATTCATGAACTCTATTATAGGAGAAACTCGTGGAAATTAGTGAAATTAAAAAGATCGGCCAGCTCCAGCAATGGGTAGCTGAGCAGTACAATAATCTAGACTCTTGGGAACAGGCCCCGGGCACGTCTCAAATGCGCACATCAGATGTCGCAGGTATGTTGAAGACTATTGGAAACAGTCTTGATGACCTTCTAAGAGATGCTGGTGCACTTGCTGAACCTACGGCTGAGTAAATGTCAGTCGAGAATATACTCTTAGAGTATGTTTGGCTTGACGGTTATTTAACGCCAAACCTCAGAAGCAAGATCAAAGTTTTAAGAGGGTGGGATGGTATTGCACCACAGTGGAATTTTGATGGGAGCTCGACACAGCAGGCACCCGGCGATAATTCTGAGTGTGTACTCAATCCCGTAAGACTTTATCAGCTAGAACATCAATACTTCATTGTTCTCTGCGAAGTTCTGAGTCCTGACGGTTCTGCACATCCAACAAATAAGCGTGCAGAATTGAGAAATCTCCAGGACTACTTTGATTCTGATAATTTCTGGTGGGGATTTGAGCAAGAATATTTCTTAACTAAAGAGAAACAGCCGCTTGGTTTTCCGATAGGTGGCTTTCCAGAGCCACAAGGCCTTTACTACTGCGGTGTTGGCGGAAATCAAGTGAAGGGCAGACATCTTGTTGAGGCTCATCTACGAAAATGTCTAGACATGGGAATTCAATTGACTGGCATTAATGCTGAAGTCGCTGTGGGTCAGTGGGAGTATCAATGCTTCGCTGAAGACACTCTTAAGGCTTGTGATGACTTATGGATAAGCAGATATCTTCTCTATAAGATGTCAGAGAATTTCAATCTAGACGCTAACTTGAATCCCAAGCCTGTGAAGGGAGACTGGAATGGTTCGGGTTGCCACACTAATTTTAGTAATCATAGGATGCGAGGTGCTGGAGGAGAAAAGTACTTCACAACTATTCTTGAATCTCTAGCCAGCCGCCATAATAAGCACATTACGAATTACGGCGAAGATAATGTAGCTCGTCTCACAGGTCTACACGAAACACAACATATCAGTCAGTTTAGCTGGGGTGTAGCAGACAGGGGTGCCTCTATTAGAGTTCCTACTGCGACTGCAGAAAACTGGCGAGGATACCTGGAAGACAGACGGCCGGCATCCAACTGTGATCCGTATCGAGTTTGCAAAATGATTGTAGAGGCAGTCGCTTACGACATAGGCCCGTAGAAAGTTAACCCTTAGAGCCCAAAAGACAAAGCTCTTTGATTCACTTTTTTTATAAGCTTAGTATGTGTTTCTGACCAGCAAGGGTAGATGTCTCCTTCATGGTCAGGATCAGCACCGCCGCATGCGTGTGCTAATGCTATATGCACAAGCTCATGAACAAGAGATGTCGAAGATAGTTTGGGCTCAGACATCACCCATATCTCAGTGTCTGATTCCATAAGCCCTACAACTTGCGAATTTTCAAACAGCACGCCGTTGATATCAAAAACATGCTTTACGTTTTTTGAATTCTTGCCCCATTCTATGGTTAGTGCATTTAGTGAATTTTCAACTATCTCATATGTGTCTGGAAAATTCTTGCTCCACTCTTCCAGGAAAAGAATCATAACCCATGCAACATGATCTTTGTCATAAAAATCGCACGAGTACTGAATCTGATGTGCTTCAGTAAAGTGCGGCAGAAGGCTAGTTTGTGGAAACGATTCGTCCGGATTACATTCTGGGATATCCCTGAGAGTGATGAACGACGGCGGAAGAGGGTGCACAACTTTTGGTGTAACTCCAAAATGTAAGTGTGAATGCCCAGTTGTTACCAATAGACAAGCCCCCAGCGCTAATATCATCTTTTTCACATCAAGCTCGATTGTCCCTTTAATATAATTATACCGTATTTCTACCCTCGAATAAAATGCACAAACGTGTGCAAGTATTCCCTACATGGGATATAATAGTAATGTAGATGGAGGTTAGGAATGGCTAACGAAAAGAAGTGGTGGGAAGTTTTGATTCTACTGCTTGTTCTGGGTTTTTTTGGTGCTCATCAATTTTATATGGGTCGACCATATTACGCTGTGTGCATCATCATGGCATGCACGATCTTCTTCCCAATTGGATTTCTAATGCTGTTTGTTGACCTTGTGACACTGCCGTTTCAAGTAGCTGCGGCAAATAATAATTAATAAAGACCACCAAACACGTGCAAGTATGCCCCACATAGGGTATAATAGCTATGTAGATAAGGAAAGGAACTAAACATGGCCGATACCGGAACAAACGTGGACCTCGCACCAGTCAAAGAGGTAACTCCTGAGATGGCGGCAGCCTTTGAGCTCGATCCCCATCTGATTCGACTGATGTGGGATGAGCCCTTCTTCAGCCGAATCCTTCGCCAAGTGACTAAGGTCAAGACGACCAAGATTCCTACGGCCGGCGTTCTGGCCAAAGAAGGCGACATCAAGATGTGGTGGAACCCGGCTTTCATGGCCGGTCTCACCTCAGAGCAGGTCAAGGGGCTTCTCAAGCATGAGTGCTTCCACCTGATTTTCGAGCACACCACGACTCGTCGTCACGAGCCCCACATCCTGTGGAATTACGCTACTGACCTCGCGATCAATTCGTTGATCCCCGAGGAAGAGCTTCCTGAGGGTGGCCTCATTCCCGGTAATGCTTTCCGTAAGCTGACTGAGGAAGAGATGGCTGCCATGGGTGAGAAACGAGTCAAGCGATACGAGACGGTCTCGGCTAAGATTCAAACCCTTCCGAAGAACATGTCCGCTGAATGGTACTTCGCTCAGCTTCAGGACGTCAAGGACGAGATCTGCGACGAGAAGGATGAGCAGGGACAACCCGGTCAGCCTGGCGAAGGCGAAGGCGAAGGCGAGGGTCAACCCGGTGAAGGTCAACCCGGTGAAGGTAACGGACAGCCCGGTCAGGGTCGTGGTCCTGGTCTTCCCGGACCGATGGACGATCACGACGGATGGGATGAGCTCTCCGATGAGGAACGTGAGCTGGTCAAGGGCAAGGTTAAGCAGGCCCTGGAAGATGCAGTCCGCGAAGCTGATCGTACGGGTCAGTGGGGTTCGATCGGAGCTGAGGCTCGTGGAACCCTCCGTGAGATGATTTCCAAGGAGATTCCCTGGCAGTCGGTCCTCAAGCAGTTTTGCGGCTTGTCTCGTCGAGCTAACCGTGAGTCCAACATCAAGCGGCTCAACCGGAAGTACACGGGAATCCACCCCGGAACCCATCGGGGTTACACCTCCTCCATCGCGATCTACATCGATCAGAGTGGTTCGGTTGGTGACAAGGACCTGGAGCTCTTCTTCGGTGAGTTGAAGCAGCTGGCACGGCACACTAAGTTCACCATCTTCAACTTCGACACAGAGGTTGATACGGATAGTGAAAGAGAGTGGCACCGGAACCGGACTCCTGGTCTGGAGCGGACTCGCTGCGGTGGAACTTGCTTCTCGGCACCTACCAAGCACGCTAACAAGAACAAGAACCGGTTTGATGGGTATCTCATCCTGACAGATGGTGAAGCTTCTGATCCCGGTCCTACTCGGGTCAAGCGTGGGTGGGTTCTCTGCCCAGGACAGGACCTCTACTTCGATAAGCCGAAGAGAGACTTCGTCATCAAGATGAAGGGAGCCGCTGTGGCGGCTTAAATCCCCAACCGGCAGAGGAGCTGGTTAACGTCCTGAATAAGCATCGAGTGGCGTGTTGTCCATCCGTGGTACTTGTGACCCAGATGGTCGGCATCGCCGTCGGTGTTTTTTAGTGCCCAGATGCTAGCATGAACTAGTTCATGAACCATCGATGTTTCGCATATGCGCCCGGGCTGATTTTTTACTTTTACCCAGATAGTCCCTTTGGTGAGAGTGAGCCCACTGAACGACGCGCTGCTTATATACTGACCATCAGCTGAATACGCAGCTCCACCCTTTTTGTCTGTATTCCATTCGATCAAGATTGTGTTGATGTTGCTTCTTACTAATGAAGACCTGCCAAATCGTGCTTCCCACATATTCATGAAAATTGACATAGCAACTGAAACCCGCTCAGGATGATATGCACTACAGTCACTTACGAGGATCCAAGCATTTTTGAATCCTGGGACATTTAGCATCTGTGGGTAACTTTGTAATGG
>Ga0310123_10002454_pt1 | contig 14792 bp, 11 predicted proteins | sample CB6_AW_1057_MG_FD_203505 | JGI IMG/M metagenome (GOLD analysis project Ga0310123, IMG submission 203505) | Marine microbial communities from Western Arctic Ocean, Canada - CB6_AW_1057 | ecosystem: Environmental > Aquatic > Marine > Oceanic | place: Canada: Western Arctic Ocean | collected... | reverse complement strand
GCGCATGAGCTGAACAACCCACTTGCCACGATCTTGACGTGGTCCGAGCGGTTGTCCACCCGCGCGCTCGACGATGTAACAAAGCGCGGTATCGACACGATCCTCAGCGAGGCCGAGCGTGCGGCAAAGATCGTCAGGAACCTGCTCACGTTCTCGCGAAAGCGTCACACCACGCGGGCCATGATCGACCTCAACCAAGTGGTTCGCGAGACGCTCTCGTTGCGCGCGTACGAGCAACGGGTGTCCAACGTGAAGACGCTGGAGGCGTTAGCCGGCGGGCTCCCCGGCGTATTCGCCGACCCTCATCACGTGAAGCAAGTGCTCCTCAATCTGGTCATCAACGCCGAGCAGGCGATGCTGACGGCGAACGGTAGCGGCACACTGGTCATCCGGACCTGGTATGAGCCGGACCGTGAATCCGTCGTGCTCGAGGTCAATGACGACGGTCCTGGCGTGTCTGATGACGTCCAGGCCAGGATCTTCGACCCCTTCTTTACGACCAAGGCGGTCGGGCAAGGTACCGGTCTGGGCCTGACGGTGGCCTATGCCATCGTTCAGGAGCACGGGGGCCAGATCCGTGTCGCGTCCGATGCTGGGGCGGGCGCCTCGTTCTTCGTGGAGTTTCCTGCGAGCGGCGGTGTCAGTCGGCCGGCCGCTCAACCAGGACCTCAACCTCCGGTCCAGGACGCTGGGGGAGCGCGTGTCTTGGTCGTCGAGGACGAGCCGGCGCTCTCGGTCGCCGTCTCGGAAGCGTTGACCGATGCGGGGTTCCGGGTCGACCGCGCTGGCGATGGGCAGGAGGCCCTTGAACGGATCGACACACAGGTCTACGACCTCCTGATATGCGATCTCAAAATGCCCAGGATGGACGGACCCGCGCTGTACCGAGAGATCCTGGCGACAAAACCGAAGTTGGCCCAGCGGATAGTGTTCGTCACCGGCGATGTTGCCGGAACCGACGCCGAGCGCTTTCTCGAAGAGAGCGCGTGTCCATGGCTTTCCAAACCATTCCGGCTCGGTGAGCTCTTGCGGGTCGCGAGAGAAGTCGTCGGCTAGTGGAACTCACCACACTTACTAACGAGCCGACGCGAACGCCGTTCTTGCAGACACCCGCTTGGGTAGTGCGTGACCAGCGAGATCCGCTTTCGCCATCTTGAACGGTCCCGACTTCGCGAGAGCCGAGGTCAGCTGCTCGGGAGCCAGGTCCCCGCCAAGCAGCTTTCGCAGGCGCAGCACCGCGCGAGCGTGAAGCTGCGACACCCGTGACTCGTTGACCCCGATCGCCGTGCCTATCTTCTTCATCGTGACTTCACCGAAGTAGTACATCCCGATGACCTTCCGCTCTCGCGGCGGCAAGGCACCGATCGCTGCGCGTACCTGTCTCTGGACCTCACCCTGCTCGCAAGCCTTGTCTGGTGCGGGTGGCTCTGAGGGCACCAACACCGGCGGAAGACTTGCTTCGTTCACGTTCTCGACGTTCGCCAGAGGAGACGTCGATTCGATGGTGTTGATTCGCACGATGGTCCGGCTGAGCCGTGCCTCGTCGAAACCCATGTGATTGGCAATATCAGCCAGCGACGGCTCGGAGCCAAGCTCGTGGCGTAGGTGCTCGCGCGCCGCCTCGAGCTCGCGACGCACGCGACGAATACCGCGCGGCCACGCGTCCTTCCGCAGGGCGTCGATCATCGATCCCCGGACGCGCCGCTCGGCAAAAGTCTCGAATTTGATCCCGCGTTTCTCGTCGAAGCGATTGACGGCATCGATCAGACCGATCATCCCGTCTTGTACGAGGTCACCGATATTAATCGAATTCGGCATTGAAGCAGCGAGGCGGCGGGCCAACGCTTGTACGAATGGCATGCTCGCTGTGATCCGGTCCTGCTGTGCTTCGGTTCGTATTTGTGTCTTCATGCTGCCCCGCTCCCTTCGATTGTCGCCGTCCTCGGAGTCTCTTCCGTGGCCCGACGAATCACTGTGAAGGGCAAAGGCAATGCCAGCCTGAAGACGGACGAACGGAGCACACGTCGGAAGGGCTGAGAAACATCTCAATCTATTGACGGATAGACCTTTATCGTCCAGAAGGAGCGTGCAACCTGGCGAAGAACGATGCGGTGTTGAGCAGCTCAGGTGTCAGACGACTGACACCTGTGTCGAATAGCCGTCAGGATATTGACGGGTCGCAGGTGATGGAGCTGGTGACTCGCCCGGGAGACGGGCGCTCTGTCACTCTCGGGCCGACCCGGACCAGGAATCAATATCCCTGGTTGTGCCGATTGCGTCGACGACACTCGCGACTATCTGGCTTGCTCGAGAACGACTGGCGTCGTCACCGAGCTTCTTCTCCAAAAGCTCCGCGTTGGCGAGGATGATGCCCAGCTGGTTGTTCAACCTGTGAAGCAGGGTGCGCAACTCTGGCTCGTCGCCAACGGGCACGGAGCGATCGTCGGAATGGAAAGGCGCTGGCTCAGCGGCCATCAACCCGTTCGCCGCTGCTCGCCCACCGGCTGTCGTCGGCTGCTGTCTTCTGGCTTACGCCACAGCGTGTCGACGAAGATGCGAACCGAGCCACCGGCTGTGCGAACGTATTCGACCTTCCCACTGGTGATCCAGTTGTAGATCGTGCGTCGGCTGACGCCGACCAATTCGCACGCTTTCATGATTGAGATGGTTTTTCTGTCGACAATCATTACTTCGCTCGTCATATGCTCTTCAAGGAATCGCGACCACGCTCGGCGGGCCGTCGCGAATCGGCTCGCTGTTTTCTGCCTCGAAAAGTGGTATCGGCTCCTCCCGCACAAGCTGTAGGTTTCCTCTGTCCTTGACGCGATCGCCACATGAGCGTCAAAATATCGTCGCCCTTGTAAATGATTGAAAAAGAAGTACATCTGCTTCTCGTTGAGGACGAGCCGGCGCTACGTGAAGCGACCGCCGAGCGGCTTGTGGAACATGGGTTTCTGGTCGTTCAGGCCGAATCCGGTGAAGAGGCGCTCGAACGATTGGCAGATTTCGCGTTCGACGTGATCATCACCGACCTCCGTCTACCAGGCATCGATGGCACGGAGGTCATCCAGACGGCGCTCGAGCAGTATCCAGACATCGTGGGTGTGGTGGTCACCGGGTATGGCACCGTCAAAGACGCGGTCGAAGCCATCAAGCGGGGAGCGAGTGACTTCATTACGAAGCCGTTTCAGTTCGACCATCTCCTTCACATCCTCTCGACGGCTCTCGAGAAACGGCGACTCAAGTCGGAAAACGCCTACCTGCGATCACAACTCGAGGAGCGGTATCGGTTCGAGGGACTCGTCGGACGGAGCCGACCGATGCGTCAGCTCTTCGAGGTGCTGGAGACTGTCTCGGGCACGGCCAGCACTATTCTGGTAACCGGAGAAACCGGTACCGGCAAGGAGCTCGTCGCCCGCGCCATCCACCACAACAGCCCTCGCAAGAACCACCGCTTGGTTGCCCTGAACTGCGGCGCCATCCCAGAGAACCTTCTCGAAGCCGAGCTATTCGGACACGTCCGGGGTGCGTTCACCGGAGCCGTCGCAACCCGCGCCGGGCGTCTCGAGCAGGCAAACGGGGGCACTCTGTTCCTCGATGAAGTGGGCACGATGAGCGCCGGTCTTCAGGCAAAGCTGCTCCGGGCCTTACAAGAGCGCGAATTCGAGCGAGTGGGCGACACACACTCGATTCGGGTCGATGTGCGAGTCATTGCTGCGACAAATTCCGATCTCGAGCGCATGGTGGAGGATGGCTCCTTCAGAAAGGACCTGTACTACCGCCTCAACGTCATTCCGATCCATCTTCCCCCGCTGAGGGAGCGGCGTGATGACATTCCGATCCTGGTGAAAAGCCTGCTGCACAAGCTCGGGCAGCAGCTGGATCCCACGCGAGGCGACGTCGTGTTCTCGCAGGAGGCGATGCGACGTCTGATGGCTTACGACTGGCCCGGCAACATCCGACAGCTCGAAAACGTCATCGAACGGGCCCTCGCCTTGACACCAGGGCGCAGTCAGATCGACGAAGGGGATCTCCCTGCCGGGGTCGGCTCGGGTCCGGCACGGCCGGCTTCTGTAGATGTCACGTTACCGGAAGAGGGTGTCGACCTGCAGCGATTCGTTCATGACGTCGAGCGGGAGCTCATTCGACTTTCACTCGAGCGCACTGGCGGCAACAAGAACAAGGCCGCCCAGCTGCTCGGCATCAAGCGGACCACCTTGATCGAGAAGGCGAAGCGGTTGGACCTGGATCGGGAAGGCGGAAGTCAGGGGTCAGGGTCCGCCTCCTGAACCTCTACGCGAAGAGCCCCATCGGCTCGAACGATCCCTTCAGAATCGACCGAGTGTCCGCGTGTCCTAGCCACTCGTTTATCATCGTCGCGTACACACGCCGGAAATCGGTCGTCATCTTCAGGTTGCCGTCGTCGAGATCGGTGAGACTGGGATGCCGTCCGTACATCCCGCCGTTGACACCCGCACCCAACACGAACATTGGAGTGGCCGTTCCATGGTCGGTGCCGAGACTGGCGTTTTCCTCGACGCGGCGTCCAAACTCCGTGAACATCATGACGGCGACGTCGTCCGCTCGTCCGATTCGTCTCATATCCTCGATAAACCCATGAACGGCGTCGGCTGTGTACGCGAGCAGGCGAGCATGCGGATCCGCCTGGTGGACGTGAGTATCGAAGGAGTTGCCAGAGTAGCTGACGTAATACAGTCGAGTTGGCAACTGGGCCGCGATCAAAGCCGCAGTCTGACGTAGCGACCCGGAAAGCCCCCCTATCCCGTAGTCGACAGGGGTGTGGTAAGAGGACGTGGCCTCGCGCACCAGCTCGCCGCTTTCGGTCGCATTCTGGGCGGTCGAGGTCAGGAACTCCAAGGCCTGATTGGCGCTGGTGACCTCAGGGCTCAGAGCGGCGAGGGCGTCCAGCTCATCGCCCGTACCGTCGCGACGAAGCCGACCGGGGTCGCTGAACACAAGCGGCGGGTGGTAACGGCTCTGGACGGCCATCGACTGTCGCGTCCCGATGTTGACGATCATGTTGCCCTGGGCGTCGTGGTCATACGCACGGTCGGCCAGCCGTCCGACCCACCCCAACGGGTCACCGCCATTGGGCACGCCGCTATGCCAGTACCCCATCGAAGAGAAGTGGGACAAACTCGGGTTCTCGTATCCACAACCGTGCACGACGGCCATCTGGCCATCCTTGTAGAGCCGCTCGAATCCGACCAGGGCCGGGTGAAAGCCGTATCCACTCTCGACTTTGAGCACATCGTGCTCGGGAATACCAAGGTTGGGTCGCACCTGGTAGTAGGTGTCGTTGCCATACGGCACGACCGTGTTGAGTCCGTCGTTGCCACCCGACAACTCCACCACCACAAGTATTCGTTCGGGGTTCGTCTCGAGGCTGGTCCCGCCCAGCGCCTGGGCCGCCAGCGCAGCCGAGGTCCGATTCAAGATCACCGGAAGACCGGCACCCACGCCGAGACCGTAGAAACCTTTACGGAGAAAATCGCGCCGAGAACATCCACATGTGAAGGTCATCAGATCTCCTCCTCAGCTTACGCCAGCTGATACTCCGGCGTGCTCAACACAAGATACAAGAGACCCCGCAACGCAGCTTCGCTGTGTGCGTCAGGCGTTTCCAGCTGATCCGCCCCCAGTTTGTCGCGGAGAAACTCAACGAGTACGTCCCGGTCCACCTGGTCGAGGGGTACTCTGAGAAAACGGGCGATAAAGTGGTCGACGACAGCTTCGACATCGTTCGCCCCCGCCTCGTTCACCAGGCGCACGAGGTCGAGATTGGGAGTGCGCCTCGGCACCAGTTTCAACTTCTCGAAGGCCATGACATAGCCCATATACCCGCCGTAGCGGGTGTTGTAGTCCTCGTCACGGTCTGCCAACATGCTCGACTCTGCGTCGCCCTCCTGCGTGGCCGCCGTGATGTTCATCCCTTGCTCGAGCCGCCGTGCGACACTCGCGTAAATACCTGGGACGACCCGGTCCGGGGGGTAGAAGGAATCGGTCTCGGCAAACATCACCGTGCGGAAGAGGTTGCCGCGCTGGAGCAAAGAACCCGGCGTGATCCAGGTTCGTCCCCCGGCCCACCCGGCCACGTTGGGCGGGTTGAACATCGTCTGTCCAAGACTGGCCGTGAGCCGGTTGAAATCGGGGATCGTCGGCATTTCCTGCAGCCCCAGTTTGCGATACGTCGACACGACGAGGTGTACCGGGCTTTTGATCTGGGTCGCCACCGACGGCGCGCTGTAGAAATCACGCGACAGGAAGATCCGAGCCAGCAGGGGCGAGAGTTCGTAGTTCGCGTTGCGTAACGTTGCGCCCAACTCCGCCCGAGTTGTCTCGCTTAGCTCCTGGCGAACAAAGTAGCGATAGAGCTTGCCGGCTATGTATTCGGCGGTCGGCTCCTGGTCGAGAATGATCTCGATGATGTCTGTCCCGTCGTACAGACCGGTCTGTCCCAGGAAGGTCTTTGGACCATAGTCATGCTGTGTCGCGTCGAAGTGGAACTCTAGGGCGCTGTTGGTCCAACCGGTGAAGGCTCGGGATGCCTCGCGGATATCCTCCTCCGAGTAATTTCCGACACCCATGGTAAAGAGTTCGAGCAACTCGCGACCGAAGTTCTCGTTGGGGTGGTCCTTGACGTTCTCCCGGTTGTCCAGATACACGAGCATCGCCGGGTCTTTCAGGATACCGAGGAGCAGGTCACGGAAACTCCCGGCGGCGTGAGCGCGCAGCATCTCGTTCTGGCGCAGCATCATCCTGGTATCGCGGACCTTCGTGTTCCCGGTCGAAAAGTGGCCGTGCCAGAACAGCGTGAGCTTCTCTTCGAGCGGGCGGGTGCTCAGCAACATCCGTTGCCCCCACCACAACGCGAGCCGCTGGGTCTCGATGGCGTTGGAGCGAAGACCGTAGAAGAACTTGTTGACGACCGGCTGGAGCCGCCGCGACTCACCCTCGGGCAACATCTCGACACCCATCGACGTGCCGGTCTCGCGCGCTCTCCTGACGGCCTCGGCGCGGCTCTTGGGGAAGGGGTCCATCGCCGGGTCCCAGATCGGCGACGCATCGAACGGGGAAAGCGTGTCGGCAACGGTGTGATAGTCGACGAGACTCGAGACCGCCGCTTCGGGGGTCATCGCGGCAAGCTTGGCTACATCGTCTGGCGTACCGCCAAACCCAGCCCGCTCGAGGAGGTGTGCCGCCTTGTGCTCGTCCCAATCGGCCACGGTCAGCGGAGACAGGTCGTCGGCCAAAGCGGTATCTCCTGCTTGCCCAGCGACAACAGGAGTGCTCCAGGCGAGCGCCACTACGCCGACGCCAACGGACCAGGTCAAGAGGCGGGAAACTGTGGTTCGATCTCGCGACATGGCGCCTCCTCTCATAGACTGCCGAGTGGAATCATACGCCAGGCGGAAGACACGGTAAAACGGGCCTGGTCGGCGGTCTATCGGACCCCCAGTGGAGCGTCCTCGTGATTCGTGAAGTGAGATTCGGGACCCAGGTCCAGCCGGTGGTCGATCATCCGGTCTCCATCGAAGATCCAGTATCCTGAAAACGGACGTCCCTCCAAGACAAGCGGAAGCCAGTAGCGATCATCTTCCCACATCTCATCGAACGGAATAGCGCCGACCTCAAACCACATCGGCACCGCCTCGTCGGTCTCCACGGGCGTACCTGAGAACACCGAGGTCCAGTAGACGTGGACGAAGATCGAGTACCCGTCGACAAACTGAAACCGATGGTCACCCGCTCGGACCAGCGGCCCGGCCGTTACCCCGAGTTCCTCGTGCAGCTCGCGGGCCGCACAGCCTTCGGGAGTCTCACCGGGCTCCAGGCGACCGCCCGGACCGTTGATTTTGCCAGCCCCGAGACCGCGTTTCTTGCGGATGAGAAGGATCCGGCCGTCCTGAATCACGAACACCAGGGTCGCCGGGTCGACGGGGTGCCAGCTGTCCCAGTCGATCTCGCTGATTCGTCGTGCGGTCATCTCGTTGGCAGCTCCTGACCGTAGTGTAGCGGAGGAACGTTGACTGCCGACTACAATGGTGACGAGCGTTCGGCGATGAGCACTTCCCACTCCCACATCCACACCCACGAGGCGACCGGAGACCTCCGGCTGGCGTTCGTGCTCAACACGGTCTTCGCCATACTCGAGATTTTCGGCGGCCTGTGGACGAATAGCGTGGCGATCCTGTCAGATGCCGTTCACGACCTCGGCGACAGTGTTGCCCTTGGCGCGGCTTGGTTTCTCGAAGGATATGCGCGAAAGGGTGGCGACCGCCGATTCTCTTACGGGTACCGTCGCTTTTCCTTGCTTGGCGCGTGGACGAACACGACCGTGCTGGTCGTCGGCTCGGTCATCGTCCTCACGGAATCGATACCTCGACTCTTCTCGCCCGAGTCGCCCAATGCCGCTGGGATGCTGCTCTTCGCCGTCATTGGGGTGGCCGTCAACGGTGCGGCGGCCTGGCGTCTTCGCGGCCGAGAGTCGCTCAACACGAAGGTCGCGGCCTGGCACCTGATCGAAGACGTCTTGGGGTGGGCGGCGGTCCTCGTCGTCAGTATCACCCTGATGTTTGTCGACCTTCCGATACTCGACCCGGCCCTCTCTGTCGCCATTACCGGGTACATCCTCTTCAACGTGCTCCGCAACCTCCGCCGGACCCTGATGCTGTTCTTGCAGGCCGTGCCCGAAGATATCGACCTCCCCGAGCTGGAGCGCCGCTTCGGGTCCCTGGCGCATGTCTGTTCAACCCACCACACACACGTGTGGTCGATGGACGGTGAACACCACGTCCTTACGACGCACATCGTCGTCGACAGCCAGGCCACCAACGACGACATTACCCGTCTACGCGGAAACGTCGCTCAGCTCTGCGAGGAGTACCGATTCGCACACACCACGATCGAGATCGAGTGGGATAACGAAGAGTGCCGTATGGGTTAATCGTGTAAGAAGAAGCCGTCGATGATGTCGCGCAGCGCGGCCACCGACTCCGCGGCATTGATCGCCGTACGGAGCTGGGAGCCGCCGTGCAGCCCTTTCGTGTACCAGGACCCGAGCGCTCTCAGTTTGTTGACGACCCAGCGTTCGTGCGACTGGCGGGATCGCTCCCCCCGATTCTCGCTGACGTGCGAGCCGGGCGCGGCGTGACGGAATCCAGGGTCCTCGTCGACACCCTCACTCATGAGGAGGTCGATGTACTCGAGAAGGAATCGACCTCGCTCGGCGTCGGTGACGTCGGGGAGCGCTTCGCCTGAACGGAGCGCCTGGGCCTGCTTGAAGATCCAAGGGTTGCGCAACGCCCCGCGTCCCACCAAGACCCCCTGAACCCGAGTATCGACGATCCGTGTGACCACGTGCTCAGGGGTCACGCAATCGCCGCTCCCAAAGACCGGTATCTGGACGCCACCCGCGACCTCGTCGATAAGCTCCCAGTCCGACACGCCCTTGTAGGACTGCTTCGCAGTCCGCCCGTGCACGGCGACGGCGGAGGCGCCGGCGTCCTCCATCATGCGTGCCATCAACGGTGCGTTGATCGCCTGTTCGTCCCATCCCGCACGCATCTTGACCGTGACTGGCACCCGGACGGCATCGGTCATCGAGCGGACGACTGTCGCTGCGTGCGCGGGCTCGCGCATGAGGCTGCAGCCGGCGTTGTGCTTGGCGATCTTACGTACCGGACACCCCATGTTGATGTCGATAATGTCGGCGCCCATCGCCTCGACAACCTGCGCCGCGGCTGCCATCGTTTCGGGATTGCCACCGAAGATCTGGATCGAGACCGGTCGCTCCTCCTCCGTATACTCCGCATATTCCAGTGTGCGGTCGATTCCACGGACCAGTCCCTCCGAGCTCACCATCTCGGTCACAACCAGCCCGCACCCGCCTCGGCGCTTGACCAGACGGCGAAAGGCCGTGTCAGTCATACCGGCCATCGGCGCCAGCGCAAACGGACGATCAAGCTCGACGGTTCCGATTTTCATGGGATCCCAGGGCTCCGACAGGGAAGGGAAGGATCTGGCCGCTAGAACGGACGCGCGGCGGCGTCCTTCGTTTCTTGATGCCGTTCGTACGCGCGCCGCAGATCCTCGTTCTTCCACTCGATGACTGCCTCCGATCGGAGCGTCTCGAGGAACGTGTTGAGCTCGGCGTTACGACGTTCACCGAAGACATTGTTCTTGATAGTCTCGCTGAATTGGTCGAACGGTAGGACGACAGCCTCTATCCGCTCCTCCAGCATGATGATCTGGAAGCCCAATGGCGTCCGTATCGGATCCGTTACCTCGCCAGCACTGAGCTCGCGAACGAGGACCTGCAGGGAATCCGAATAGTCTGCGACGAGCAGGGGCCCGATCAACCCGCCGTTCGCCTTCGACGGAGAATCCGAGACCTCAGCCGCGACTGCGGAGAAGTCTTCCCCGCCGCGGATCCGTGCGGCCGCCGTCTGCGCCACGGTCTTGGCCTGCTCTTCGGCGGAAACGACGCCGCTCGAGCTCTCGGGCACTCCGACCAGGATCTCCCTGATGGTCGCCAGGGCTGGCTCGGTGAACTCCTCGGGATGCGTGTCATAGTACTCGCGGGCCTCCGTGTCGGTCATGTTGACCTTGCTCAAGACCTCCGTCTGTTGCACTCGACTGACAAGCATCTGCCGCTCCATCCTTAGGCGCAGATCCTCCATGCTCATGCCCTCAGCCTCCATCAGGGCTGCAGCCAGGGCCTCGTCATCTTCGAAATCGTTCTCAGCCTTTAGGTTCTCGACGATCTCGGTGAACTGAGCGTCGGAAATTCGCCACCCCATTTCCCTGCCCCGTTGCACCTGCAGCAACTGATCGACTTCGGCTGAAATGACGGCTGGGGTCACCTCGCTGACGATGCGGGCCAGTTCCGCGTTGTTCGTCGGTTGTAGGCCCAGACGACGGATCTCTTCGATCTGCTTAGTCTCCAGCCCCGTCTGAGTAAGGATCTCCCCATTTACTTTCAAGAGAATCCGTTCAATGATCATCGGTGGGTTTTCGGCGGTCTCCTCGAGGGCCTGCGCGGCGATCCGCGACGACAACTCCGGACCGGCGACGCAGACCAGGGCCGCGATACTCGCCGTGACGACCAGTCGAACACTATGGCGTGTCATATCAATATCTTAGCCTCTTCATACGGTGCCGCTCAACTCGGCCAAAAGCCCACCGACCCGCTCCAGCAACTCGTCATCGGCCGCAGCCGGCTTCGACCGTGACATCTTCTCTTTTGTGAAGCCGCCGCTCACATCCCCGCTCGTGGCCCGCTCGGTCCACCAGGAGGTCGACTTCGAATCCAGTCGCCGCCTGGCGCGCCGGTCCTGGCGCCCCCTCGTCAGCTCGAGGTCTACCCGGAGCACACCCGGGGGGGTCAGCGTCACCTCGGGACGGCGCTGTACCAGATCCACCAGGCGCCTCGGGTCGAGGGCCGCATCGCCTCTAAAGCGTATGACGAGCAAATGACGCTCGCGGTCGATCGATTCGATGCCAAGCCCGTCGGCCAGGAGGCGGATTCTCCCGAACTCGACCAACCGGGCTACCGTCACCGGAACCGGACCATACCGATCGCTCAGCTCGTCGAGCAGGGCCGAAATCTCCGACTCATCAGCGGCCGAGGCCACCCGGCGATACAACGCCAGGCGCTGATTCGTCTCCGCAACGTAGTCCTCGTCGACCCGTAGCTCGATCCCGAGGTTGACCGTCGCTCGGCGTTCATCGCCGACAGATTCTCCTTTGAGTTCTTGTACCGTCCGCTCGAGGAGCTTCACGTACATGTCAAACCCGATGGCCTCGATCTGACCGCTTTGCTCGCCGCCGAGAAGGTTGCCGGCGCCGCGAATCTCGAGGTCGAGCGCGGCGACCCGAAATCCACTGCCCAGGTCGCTGAACTCCTTGATCGCCGAAAGCCTCTGCTGCGCGACCTGTGACAGATTGTCCGCTGGCACCAGAAGGTACGCGTACGCGCGCCGGTCCGATCGGCCAACCCGCCCCCGCAGCTGATACAGCTGGGCCAAGCCGAAGCGCTGCGCGTGATGGACGATGATCGTGTTCACGTTCGGAATGTCTAGGCCATTCTCGATGATCGTGGTCGACAGCAGAACGTCATACCGGTGGTCGACAAAGTCGATCATGACTTTCTCGAGCTCAGCCTCGCTGGACTGACCATGGGCGACGGCCAGCCGGGCTTCGGGCACGAGGCGCCGAACCATTTCGGCGACGCCGGAGATCGAATGGACCCGGTTGTGCACGAAGTACACCTGCCCGCCGCGGTCGAGCTCAGTCCGGATTGCGCGTTTGACCACGTCGGGATCGAACTTCACGACGTTTGTCTGGATCGACAGGCGGTCCTTTGGAGGAGTTTCGATGACCGACAGGTCCCGGATACCCATCAGGGACATGTTGAGGGTTCGCGGAATCGGCGTGGCTGTGAGTGTAAGAACATCGACTTTCCGTCTCAGGGCCTTGAGACGCTCCTTATGAGCGACGCCGAAGCGCTGTTCCTCGTCGACGATCAACAACCCCAGGTCCCGGAACTCCACGTCCTTGGACAGCAGCCGGTGCGTCCCGACGATGACTTCGACTTTGCCCGCCGCAAGGTCGGCGAGCACGGCCTTCTGCTCGGCACGGCTCCGAAAGCGGCTGACCATTTCGACCCGCACCGGGAACGCCGCGAATCGCTCCTTGATGGTCTTCGTATGTTGGAACACCAGAACGGTCGTCGGAGCCAGAAACGCTACCTGTTTTCCGTCCATGACGGCCTTGAACGCCGCCCGAAGTGCGACCTCGGTCTTGCCATAGCCGACGTCACCGCACAAGAGCCGGTCCATCGGAGACGCCGTCTCCATGTCGCTCTTGATCTCGTCGACCGCCGTCTTCTGATCGGGCGTCAGATCGAACTCGAACGCGGCCTCGAATTCTTCCTGCCAGTGCGTGTCTGCACTGAACCCGTGTCCGGCAATCGACTGCCGCGCCGCGTACAGTTTCAACAGCTCGCCGGCCATGTCTCGCATGGCCTTCTTGACGCGGGTCTTGGCGCGCTCCCAGGACGCCCCACCAAGGCGGTCAAGAGCCGGGTTCTGTGCGCCGGTGTACTTTTGGATGAGATCGAGGTGCTCGACCGGGACAAACAGCTTGTCTCCGTCGGCATAGTTGAGCTCCATCAGCTCATGCGGATGGTCCTGCACCGCAAGCCGCTTCAATCCGACGAATCGGGCGATCCCGTGGTCCACATGAACGACGTGGTCTCCCACCTTCAGGTCGCGCAGGTCGGAGAGAAACGACGCCGCCTTTGACTTCCGTCTGTCCCGAACCCGCCGCTCCTCATCAAACAGGTCGGTTTCGGCAAAGATCTGGAGCCCCGCCGCCGGCAATCGAAACCCACGCGAGAGCTGCCCGGTCGCAACGAGGAGCGACGCGCCATGTGTCGTCTCACCTCGGTCGACCGACACGGCCGCCAGGTCGTATTCGGAGAGCAATTCCGTGATCCTCTCCGCACGTCCCTGGGTGGCGGCCACGAAGAGCTGTGTGTCACCCTCGGCACGACCCTTTCGAATGGCCTCCACCCAATCGCCCAACCGACCGTGAAACGGTAGGGCCGGCTGACACGACACCGCCTGCGCGAGCGCTGCGCCGTCACCCTCTTCGCCGTCGAGTCCGAGGACCTCGAACCGACGACTGCCGTCGAGCCACATCCTGATCTCCTCCCAGCCCAGGTGCAGCGTCTCCGGGTCCGGCACCGACCGTCCCTCGCTCACGGCTATGCCGTGGCTAGTCGTGGTTTGGTCAACGACCGTGGCGATCCGTCGTTCGCACTCGTCTCGGTCGCTCACCGCCGTTTGGACTCCAGAGGCGACCGCGACGTAGTCGAGGATGCTGGCGTCGAGGTCTCGCGTGTGGGGGTCATCGACCTGGTCTGAACGCTCGAAACTCTCGCGAAGCGGTATCACCAGGGATCGGTCGAGAGAGGCGACCGACCGCTGGGTCCCGGGGTCGAAGTGACGCAGTGATTCGATCAGGTCACCGACGAACTCCACCCGTGTCGGGTAGCTCTCACCCGCCGCGAAAAAATCGACGACACCACCTCTCACACAGAACTCGCCATGAGCGTCGACCGGATCCTCAGGCGTGAAGCCGGCGTCAGCCAGCAGATCGCCGAGGTCGGAAGGGGTCAACTCGCCTCCAAGCACCAGTTCCCTCGACGCCTCGAGCAACCGCGCCGGACGCGTGACCCGCGGCAAGATGGCGGGAGCGGATGCGATGACCAGACGTGCCGACCCACGGGCCAGCGCGCTGAGTGCGCGGGCGCGTGCTGACGCGACATCAAGATGCGGTGCGATTGCCCGATACGGATCGACCTCTGGAGACGGAAAAGGAAGCACAACCCTCGAGACCTCGACATCAGGGAGCCCCGACAGTGCGGAATAGAAGAACCGCGCGTCTCCGGTGAGCGTGTCCACATCAGCATCAGTCGGAACGACGAGAAAGGTCGGGGCCATCGCCGCGGACGATGCCGTCACGAGCCCAACGCTGGCGGGTGAGAGGCCGGTCACGAGTGTCGACGCCGTGCCCAACCCAAGCCTGCTCACCGCGGTCTTGAGTAGGACCCGCAATGTCAGTGAGGGAACGACGGGGGACACAGCGTGGTTACTCGCCGACCCGGGGGCGGAATCGAATATTGGGTGTGAAGGTCCAGCGGTGGCGCGGACGGTAAATCCCAGCGTCCTTGGTCCGGGATTTCACCCGGAAGGTGTGCAAGA
>Ga0310123_10002453_pt1 | contig 14796 bp, 12 predicted proteins | sample CB6_AW_1057_MG_FD_203505 | JGI IMG/M metagenome (GOLD analysis project Ga0310123, IMG submission 203505) | Marine microbial communities from Western Arctic Ocean, Canada - CB6_AW_1057 | ecosystem: Environmental > Aquatic > Marine > Oceanic | place: Canada: Western Arctic Ocean | collected... | reverse complement strand
TTAATGATATTCTTTCAACTTAAATATTAACTAAACTATAAAAATATGTTAATTAGAATAGGAATTAATGGTTTTGGTCGGATAGGACGAATGGTTTTTAGAGCGGCAATGGAACGCCCTGATGTTGTTATTGTTGGAGTTAATGATTTATTAAATGTCGATCATCTTGCTTATTTGTTGAAATATGATTCAGTTCATGGTCAATATAAAGGTTCAATCGAGGTGAAAAACAATAATCTTGTTGTTGATGATAAAGTTATTAAGATTACTGCTGAAAGAAATCCAGAAGATATAACATGGGGTTCTTTAAATACAGATGTTGTTGCTGAATGTACAGGTGTTTTTACCACACTAGATATGGCTCAAAAACATATTAATGGAGGGGCTAAAAAGGTAGTAATTTCAGCACCATCAGTTGATGTGCCAATGTTTGTTATGGGTGTAAATCATTTGGAAGTTAAAAGTGACCAATTTATTGTATCAAATGCTTCTTGTACAACTAATTGTTTGGCTCCTATAGCAAAAGTTCTTAATGATGAATACGGCATTGAAGAAGGGTTGATGACAACTGTCCATGCAACTACTGCTACACAATTTACCGTTGATGGTCCTTCAAAGAAAGATTTTAGGGGTGGTAGAAGTTCTCTTTTGAATATAATGCCAGCGTCCACTGGTGCTGCAAAAGCTGTCACAAAAGTTATTCCTAGTCTTAAAGGTAAATTAACAGGGATGGCATTTAGAGTTCCTACAGCTAATGTATCAGTTGTTGACTTGACTGTTAAGTTGAAAAGAGAGACATCTTATGATGAAATAAAAATGATTATGAAGAGAGCTTCAGAGGGAGATTTGCAAAATATACTAGGTTACTGTGATCAACCTTTAGTTTCTCAGGATTTTATTGGTGATGAAAGGTCATCAATTTTTGACGCGCAAGCAGGAATGCAATTAAATTCAAAGTTTTACAAGATTATTTCATGGTATGATAACGAATGCGGGTATTCTAACAAACTTATTGATCTTGCAAATCATATTATTAAAATTTAAATTATTTTTTTTATGATTTTGATAGTAGATAGTGGTTCAACTAAGACTGATTGGATTGCAATTAATGAAACTGGTAAAGTTTTATTTTCAACTAAAACTTTAGGTTTAAATCCTCAGGTTTTGTCTAGTTCAATTTTGTCTGAGAGAATAATTAATAATTTTGAGCTCTATCAAAATAGGACTTCTGTAAAAAAATTATTTTTTTATGGAGCTGGCTGTGGAGTATATTCTTCACAAGAAAGAATAAAAAAAGTTTTTGAAGAAATTTTTAAAAATAGTCAACTAATTGTAAAAGAAGACACTTACGCTGCAGTATATTCTACAATTGATATTGGTGAAAAAGCTATTGTTTGCATACTCGGAACAGGATCAAATTGTACTTATTATAATGGAGAAGATATAGAGCAAAAAATTGTTTCATTAGGATATACGTTAATGGATGAAGCTAGTGGAAATTTTTATGGAAAAGAATTAATAAGAAGTTACTATTTTAACGAAATGTCACTTGATATTTCAAAAGTTTTTGAAAAAGAGTATGATTTAAACCCTGATGTAATAAAAGATAATCTTTATAGAAAAGAAAATCCTAATGCTTATTTAGCTAAATTTTCAAAATTTTTAATTGAAAACAAAAATTATCCAAGTTTTAAAAAAATTATTTTTGATGGTTTAAATCGTTTCATTAAACATCAAATTTTACAGTTTGATGATTCCCATAATATACCAATTCATTTTGTAGGTTCAATTTCTCATTATTTAAAAGAAGAAATTAATGAGGCTTTGAATTTAAAAGGTCTAAAAATGGGAAAGGTTCTTCAAAAGCCAATAGATAATCTAGTTGATTATCATATTAGGCAGTTGAATTAATCTATTTTACAGCAATCATTGAAATTTCAACTCTAACAGATTTAGGCAAGGTCTTAACTGCAATAGTCTCTCTAGCAGGTGCTGTATCATTGTCAAAATACCGACTATAGATATCATTAACTTTAGCAAAATCATTTATTTCACTAAGAAAAATTGACGTTTTTACTACATGGTTAAAATTCATTTGAGCTGCTTCTAGAATTGCTTTAAGGTTGTTCATCACTAGGTTAGTTTCATCTTCGATAGTAGAACTAAGGATTTCCATTCTGTTAGGAATTAATGGAATTTGTCCTGAAATATAAAGAGTTTTATCTACCAATACAGCTTGATTATAAGGTCCAATAGGTGCTGGAGCATTAAGTGTTGTTATTATTTTTTTTTTCATAAACATTTACAATATAAAAAAAATGATTCTTTTATCTAAGATCTGGTTGTCTAGTTTTATCATATTTAATATCACTAAGTAATGGAGATTTAATTCCAATGAAAAAATTCCAAGATTTTCTTGGACCAAAAGGTGTCCAAGAAAAATTTAGATTCCAACTATCTAAATCTCTATCAAATCTTAATTGAGTGTAAGTTACCCCTTTAAGTTTGAAATCGTATCCACTTGAGATTCCTATTTCCCATTTTGGTGTAAGCGATATATTTCCTGAAACCATAAGTGAATTATTTGAAATTTGTTTTTCTCCAATTGAATTTTTATATGTGAATGAATGAGCAAATGTTAGGTTCCAAGGAATTTTTGATTTGTAACTAGGATATAAAGATGCAGGTTTACCATCGTCTCTATTAAATTTTCTATTTGATGGATCAATACTTTTTCCGAATAAATCATCATCTCTACCTCCACTAGCTGTAGTTATGTTGTCTATGTCTATGTCTTCATCTTTTTCTTCATCTTTTTCTTTTTCTTCATCTTTTTTCTTTATAAAATCATCACTAGATATGGAAAAATTCATATTTATATTTGCACTTGTTAATCTTAAAATAGGACCTCCTTTTTCAATACTATATTTATTGTATCTAACATTATTTTCATTTAGAGCATAAGGATCAAATGTTCCTCCAAGATTAACTTTGAGTTTTTTGAAAAGGTCTAAACCTGTTGTAATTCTAACGGGACTCCATTTTAAAGAGTCAGCTGCAAAATTATGCGAAGTTGATATATTTAGATTATTTAATAAACTTATTCTTTTTGGTTCTGTTTTTGTTGAGTCTCTGTCTTTTATTTTAGCTTCAAATTGATTTCCTATAGAAATCCCCATACTATTTGAATAATTTCTTGAGGGTGCTCCATAAAGTCCTCCTTGAAATCTTGTGTATTCCGCAGTGTTACCTTCAGCATCAATTATATATGTGTCATAATATTTTTCAAAACTAGGTTTAGTACTGTAACTTACTGATGGTGTTATTACATGTCTTATAGATTGAATTTTTTTATCATCACCAAAATTCACTGTACCGTAAATAGTTGTCCCCATACCTACACTATAATTGTATTGTCTAAAAGCACCAAAACCACTTATGGTTTCTTTTACTGCTGTCTCAATTTCAGGATCAAAATCTTTAAATTTGATTGTTCGAGGAGTCCAAACTTCACTATAGTTAGCACTAGCAGAAAAACTTAAGTATTTCATGATTTTAAAGTTTGTGCTTAAAGGAATATTATGAATCATTCCATTCTGAGCATTTTCAAACATTTCACCTGAAAATAAGTTATCCGAGTTAGTTATTATCCTATTTTCAGCCCTAGTACTGTACTGAAGATTTATGTTTTGAATTATTCCTTTTTTTGATCCATTTTTTGGTACAAAAGGAAATATTCTCTCCAAATTTGCAGTAAAAGTAGGCAGGGTCAAGTTGACCGAGTTTGACCTTGAATTTTGAGACATTGCAGTTGTTAAACTCATACTTACTCTAGGATATTCAGGAAATGTTTTAGAGTAGGATATTGATGAACTTAAACTGTTGTTTAAAAAATTTGGAGAATTAAGTTGGTTAATTGATTTTTGATAATATTCACTTGATCCAAAGTTTACAGATGCTGTAAAACTTGAGTTTGGACTGGATTTTGAATCTTTAGTATGATTCCAAGTTACATTAAATACTGTTGATTTTCCATATTCAGGAAGTCCTCGTTCACTGTTTAAAAGGTTTTCATATCTAAAGTTAAACCTTCCTTTAAATTTATACTTAAGATAGTATTGAGTATTTGCGTGTATTCCATAGCTTCCATTAGTATAATAATCCCCAGTTAAAGAAAGGTCAAAATAATCAGATAATGCAAGATAATAACCACCATTCTGTACATAGTATCCTCTATTGTTACTTTCTCCAATTGACGGGAAAATAAACCCAGACTCTTTTGTTTGAGTTGATGGAAAATATGCAAAAGGCAAGGCTATTGGAGTTGGTATATCAGCTATAAACATGTTAGTAAAACCAGTTATGATTTTGCCTCCAGGAACTAATTTTCCTTTTCTTACTTTGAAATAATAGTCTATTCCTTCGGCTTCTAATCCTTTAAGTTTACCTGCTGTAGTGACTCGGGCATCTTTTATGTAATAAATGGAATCATTTTCTTTTTTGGTTATTGCTGAAAAAATATCCATTCCATTTTCACCAGATTTAGAATTCCATATCAAGGCTTTTTGAGTATTGAAATTGAATCTAATTGAATCAGGATTTACTTCATTATTTGCTTGTTTAAAAAAAGGGAATTGAACTAATGAATCTTTGTCGTCAGGAATTCTTCCAGCGTAAACTTCATTTTTAGAATAGTCAAGAATTATTATACCAGCTCTTAATTCTATATCTTGATAGTATAATTCTGCTTCATCATATAAATAAAGCTTATTCTCAGCTTTATTTATTCTAACATAATTTTTAGCACTATATATAACTTTATCTAATAATAGTGGTTTTTTAGAATCTTTATTAATTGAATCTAATTTTTTTTGAGAGAATAATGAAATTGAGCTTAGAGAAAAGAATAGGATTAAAAAAAAATTAAATTTTGATTGCAAATTATTATAACTAAAATTGTTAATTAAATTAAAAAAGTATTCAAAATTAATCATAATTTTAAACCTTATTATTATTAGGATTGAAAGCAAATATTTTTTTTAAATTATTTTTCTTCATATTATTAACTCTTTTTTTTCCTTTTTATTTGTTTTCACAAGGAAAAAGTTCTTCATATAATTCATTTACAGTTGTTTTGGATGCTGGTCATGGGGGAAAGGATTCAGGAAATAGAGGGAATAATTATTATGAAAAAAAAATTGTATTGAATATTGCCTTAAAAATTGGTAAAATATTAGAAAAACAAAGCAAAATTAAAGTTATTTATACTAGAAAAAGTGATGTTTTTGTTAATTTAATTGAGAGAGCAAATATTGCAAATAGGGCAGATGCAGATCTTTTTATTTCAATTCATTGCGATTCTTTTGAAAGAAATACTTTGGTTTATGGTGCAGGAACTTTTGTAATGGGTCTTCATGTTAATGAGAGAAATTTTGAAATTGCAAAAAAGGAAAATTCAGTAATTTTTTTAGAAGATAATTTTCTTCAAAATTATGATGGTTTTGATCCAAATAGTCTTGAGTCAGTTATAGGATTAACGTTAATGCAAGAAACTTATTTAGATCAAAGTATAGTTGCGGCAAATACAATTCAGAATAGTTTTGTTGATAAATTGAATAGAAAAAATAGAACAGTTAAACAAGCAGGCTTTATAGTTTTAAAATATTCTTATATGCCTAGTATTTTAGTAGAAACTGGATTTTTAACAAACAAAAAAGAAGGTGCATATCTTGATTCAAAAAAGGGTCAAAATGAAATGTCTGTTACTATAGCTAATGCTATAAAAACTTACTTTTATAACCTTGAGAATACCTTGGTTAATAATAATAACTTTAATAGTAATAACCTTCCAAAAAAGGATAAGATAACTTTCAAAATTCAGATAGCTGCAAGTAAAAACTTTTTATCTACGAAATCATATAATTTTAAGGGTCTAAAATTAATTTCAAGAGAAAAAAGAAGGAATGTTTATAGATATTATTATGGTAATACAGCTAATTATAAAGAAGCCTTGAAATTAAAAAAAAGAGCGAAAAGAAAAGGATTTAAAAAAGCCTTCATAGTAGCTTATAGATTTGAAAAAAAAATACCCTTAAAAGAAGCTTTAAAATAATTAAATGAAGAGTCTGTAAATAATTGTTAATTTTGTTAAGCTTATAAAAGATTTGAATTGAAAATTTCTAGAGAAGTTAAAACAGCAATATTTGTTATATTTTGTACTATTTTGATAATTTTCGGATACACTTATTTGAAAGGGGTTTCTATTTTTAAAAATGAAAAAACTTTGTATTCTATTTATGATGAAGTCGAAGGTTTAGCTAAAGGTGCTAATGTAACTATGAACGGAATGATAATTGGAAAAGTTATTGAAATAAATTTTAGTGATGATTTTCAAGGAATTAAAGTAACTTATACAATACCTAAAAAAATAAATTTATCAAAAAAAAGCAGGGCGATATTATATGAAGTTGGAGTAATTGGAGGTAAGGCAATTTCGATTGAACCAATTTTCAGCAATTCTTTAATTGTTTCAGATGGAGATTTTTTAGAATCATCTATAAAACCAGGCTTTACAGAGCTAATAAATCAGCAAATAGCACCTATTCAGGATAAAATTGAAGGAATGTTGACAAGTGTAGATTCTATTTTTGGCGGGATTAGTAATGTAATGAATAATAAAACTCAGGATAATTTAAAAAAATCGCTTCAAAATTTTTCACTTTCAATTAAAAATATTAATGAACTAACTAATTTAATGAAAGATATTATTTCTTCAAATGAAGAAACAATTAATTCATCTTTTAAAAATATAAATAAGACATCTCAAAATTTAATTCAAATAACAGATTCAATCTTATTATCTCAAATAAAACCTATGATTGATAATTTTGAAGAGGTTGGTAAAAAGTTAAATCTTACCCTTGAAAAAATTGATAATGATAAAGGTTCAATAGGAAAGCTTCTAAATGATAAAACATTGTACAATAATCTAGTAAATTCATCAAAAAAACTTGAAGAATTAATTATAGACCTTAAATCTAATCCTAAAAAATATGTTCATTTTTCTCTTTTTGGAAGAAGAAATTGAAAAGAAAAGTAATTTCATGTATTTAATTATTAAATGTCCTACATAATAAATATTATGCATGCATAGTGTTTTTTTTATATTTGTATCGATTTTTTAGTAATTGAGGTATTAATATATTTTTTTTTAGAAATTAATTTTAATGAGCTTTATACCTAATTTGTTTTTCTTTTTATTATTGATTTTTGCTATTTATTTTTTTTCAAAGAATATATCAAAACTTATCAGAAATATTAAAATAGGAAGAAAAATTGATAGAAGTGATAATAAAAAGAAGAGACTTTTTAATATGCTTCGAGTTGCCTTTGGTCAATCAAAAATGGTTGTTAAACCTGTTGCAGGTATTCTTCATATTATAGTTTATATTGGTTTTGTTATTATTAACATTGAACTTCTTGAAATTATTTTAGATGGTATATTAGGAAGTCATAGAATTTTTGCTCCATATTTAGGAGGATTATACAATTATTTAATAGGATCTTTTGAAATATTGGCTTTTTTAGTTTTGATTTCAGCTATTTTATTTTGGATAAGAAGAAATCTAATAAAATTGGAAAGATTTTGGAAGCCTGAGATGAAAAATTGGCCAAAAAAAGACGCTGATTATATTTTGTATTTCGAAGTAATTTTAATGTTGTTGTTCTTGTCAATGAATTCTGTAGATAGTATTCTTCAAGATAATCAATACCCAGGCTATATAAAAGCAGGGTTTTTTCCAATATCACAATTTATTAAACCTTTATTTAATGCTGTTGATTTATATTCTTTATTCATTTTAGAACGATTATTTTGGTGGTTACACATTATAGGTATACTAATATTTTTAAATTATTTGTATTATTCTAAACATCTTCATATTCTTTTGGCTTTTCCAAATACATTTTACGCTAATTTAAACCCAAAAGGTATGTTTGAGATTGATAAAAATATAACTAATGAAGTAAAAATAATGATGGGTTTTGATAATTCAAATATAGAAAACACGGGAGCCCTTGAAAAATTAGGTGTTAGTGATGTGTTTGATTTAAGTTGGATTCAATTAATGAATGCATATAGTTGTACTGAGTGTGGAAGATGTACTAGCGTTTGTCCAGCAAATTTAACTGGAAAGAAATTATCTCCAAGAAAGATAATGATGGATACTAGAGATCGTATAGAGGCTGTTGGATATAATATTAGTAAAAATAGGGGTAAATTTATACCGGATAATAAACAATTGTTAAATGATTATATAACTAAGGAAGAATTATGGGCTTGTACCTCTTGTAATGCATGTGTTGATGCTTGTCCTATAGATATTGATCCTTTATCTATAATTATTGATATGAGAAAATATTTAGTAATGGAAAAATCTGAAGCGCCTTCAGATTTAAATAAAATGATGAGGAATATTGAAAATAATGGTGCCCCATGGCCTTTTAATAATGAAGATAGATTGTTATGGAGCCAAGAAAATAATTAAAATAAAAATTATGAAGAAAAAAGAGGTTGAAATTTATTTGCATAAAAAAGTTAAAGATGGAGAAGTTTTAAGTCCTGTTTTACCTGTCGGAGTAAAAAATTATTTAATAGATATTGATGGTACAATATGTGATGATATACCAAACGAACAACCTGAAAGGATGGCTACAGCTAAGTATTATCTCGATGCATTGGAAATGTTAAACAAATGGTATGATGAAGGCCATATTATTTGTTTTTTTACTTCTAGGTTGGAATCTCATCGTGAAATAACAGAAAAATGGTTAAAAGCTAGTGGATTTAAGTATCATAGTATGGTTATGGGTAAGCCAAGAGGAGGTAATTATCATTGTATTGATAATCATTTAGTTAAAGCAACAAGATATAATGGAAAGTTTACTGATCTTATTGAAAAAGAAATTACTATTGAGGTTTTTGATGACAATGATTAAGAAATAAAATATAATTATGCAAATAAGAACTTTATCAGAAATGTCTACACAGGGGGAAAAACCAGAAATTGTTTTTTGGGTTGGATGTGCAGGAAGTTTTGATGATCGTGCAAAAAAAATAACAAAAGCTTTTGTCAAGATTTTAAATAATTCTAATATTTCGTTTGCTGTTCTTGGGTCTGAAGAATCTTGTTCTGGTGATCCAGCTAAAAGAAGTGGTAATGAATTTTTATTTCAAATGCAGGCCATGCAAAATATAGATTGTTTAAATAATTATGGCGTTACTGATATTGTGACAACTTGTCCTCATTGTTTTAATACTTTAAAAAATGAATATCCTCAATTAGGAGGAAATTATAGAGTTTTTCATCATACTCAGTTTTTGAAAAACTTGTTATCATCTGGTAAAATAAAAATTAAAGGTGAAAAGTTTAAAGGAAAAAAAATCACTTATCATGATCCCTGTTACTTGGGTAGAGCTAATGATGAATATGAAGCTCCTAGAGTTTTAATTAAAAAATTAGAAGCCAATTTATTAGAAATGAAGAGCTGTAAATCAAAGGCTCTTTGCTGTGGAGCAGGTGGAGCTCAAATGTTTAAAGAGCCAGAAAAAGGCAATAAAGACATTAATATTTTAAGAACTGAACAAGCCCTTGAAACAGAACCGGAAATTATTGCTACTGCTTGTCCTTTTTGTAATACTATGATGACTGATGGAATAAAAAATAAAGAAAAAAAAATAGCTGTTATGGATATTTCAGAATTAATTGCTAATGCAGAAAATTTATAATCATGTATGTTTCATTTAATACTTTGCCACCCAATTCAAGAGTTTGGATTTATCAATCAAATAGATTATTAACTAATAATGAAATAGAATTTTTAAGAAAAGAATTAAAGTTTTTTTTAAAAAATTGGACTTCTCATGACAAGGATATAGAATCAAGTTATGACCTTATATATAAAAGATTTTTAGTTATTGGTTTAAATCAAAATATTACTTCTGCTAGAGGATGTTCTATTGATAAATGTATCCGTTTTGTAAAGTCTCTTCAATCAAAATTTGGAATGAATTTTTTAGATAGATTAATTGTGGCATATAGAGTTGAGGATGATATTAAAACAGTAAATTTAAATGAGTTTGAATCTATGATAAAAAGAAATGTACTTTTAAGTCACACAATTGTTTTTAATAATATGGTAGATACTAAGGAATCGTATCAAAAAAAATGGGAAGTTCCTATTTCAAGAAGTTGGCATAAAAGATTCTTATAAATGAGACTATTATACTTTTTCATTTTAATTAATTATTCCGTATTTATATTCTCACAAAAAAAAAATCCTTTAATAGTTGAATCTAAAGATTTAATTTTACAAAGTAAATGGGTAGACAGTATTTATAACTCTATGAGTTTAGATGAGAAAATTGGACAATTATTTATGCCAATGGTTTTTTCTAGAAAAGATTCAACACATTACAAGTCTACAATAAAGCTTATAAAAAAAAGTAATGTTGGTGGTATAGTTTTTTCTCTTGGTTCACCTTTAAAGCAAACAAAATGGCTTAATTCTTTTCAACAATTATCTAAAACACCTCTTCTAGTAGCAATGGATGCTGAATGGGGAGTTTCAATGAGATTGGATTCTGTTATTTCTTTTCCATGGAACATGACTTTAGGTGCAATAAGGGATACTTCTTTAATCAGAGAAATTGGATATAGAATGGGTCTCCAAGAAAAAAGATTAGGAATTCATCTTAGTTTTTCTCCTGTTTTAGATATTAATACTAACCCAAGAAATCCTATTATTGGAAATAGGTCTTTTGGAGAGTCAAAAGAATTAGTTACAAATCATTCAATTGCACTGATGAGAGGTCACCATCAAGCTGGAATTTTAACTTGTGGAAAACATTTTCCTGGTCACGGTGATACTGACACTGATTCTCATAAAACATTACCAATATTAAAATTTGATGAAAAAAGAATAAATAAAATTGAACTTTATCCTTATTATAAATTGATAGAAGAAGGTATTCCTTCAATAATGGTAGCACATTTAAATGCACCTAGCCTTACGTCTAGTAATATTCCTACTTCATTATCAAACAATGTAATTGAAAATTTATTAAAACAAAAGATGAAATATAAAGGGTTAATAATAACAGATGCATTAAATATGAAAGGAGTATATGAAAATTCAAGATTAAAAAATATTGATCTTGCTGCTTTTCTTGCAGGAAATGATTTGTTAATCATTTCAAAAGATATACCTAAGGGTTTAAGATCAATTAAAAAAGCATATAAGAGAGGAAATATTTCAGAGAGTAGACTTTCTCATTCAGTAAAAAAAATATTAAAAGCAAAATATAAAGTTGGTTTATTTGATTACAAACCTGTGAATTTATCAAATATAGTTAAAGAATTAAGTACAAAAAAGGACTCTATGATATATTATAAGGCTATATCTTCTGCAATAACTCTTTTGAAAAACTATGGAGATGTTTTGCCATTAAAACTGAAAGAAAATATTGCTCATATCCCAATTGGAGATGCCACTAGTCAAGTCTTTCAAAATGAATTAAATAGAAAATTTAGTGTTAAAACATTGGAGAATGTCAATACTAGTAATTTTAAGACAAAAATTGAAAATTATGATAAAATCATTATAAGTTTTCACAGATCAAATGAGACTCCTTGGAAATCTGAAAAGATGAATAGAAATCAAATTAAATTAATAAATAGTATATCAAAACAGAAGAAAGTTGTTCTAAATCTTTTTGTAAAACCATACGTGTTAAAAGATATTGAGGGTTTAAAGAATATAGATGCGATTCTTTTAAGTTATCAAAATAGTTACATCGCTCAAAAAGTAAGTGTTTATTCATTGTTTGGTTTACAAAAAATTTCTGGAAGATTACCTGTAAGCGGATCAAAGGAATTTGTATTAAATTCCGGTATTGACCTTTTGCCAAATGATTACTTAATATATGCAGATCCTGTCATTCTGGGTTTTAATAAACAAAAACTTTATATGCTTGATTCTCTTGCTAAAATTGCAATAGACTCCATGATGACACCTGGTCTTCAAATGCTTGTTGCAAGAAAGGGGAGAATTGTATATCATAAGAGTCATGGATTTCACACTTACAAAAAAAAAATACCTGTAAAAAATAATCATATTTATGATATTGCATCATTAACTAAAATAATAGGCACATTACCACTAGTAATTAACTCAGTTGAACGATCTGAATTTAATTTAAATTCTGATTTAAAATCTATTATTCCTGAGCTAAAGGGAAGTAATAAAGAAAATATTACTTTAAAAAAAATGTTGTCTCATTTTTCTTATTTAACTCCATGGATTCCTTTCTTTAAAGAAACTTTAAATAAAAAGAATAAACCAAAAAGAAAATTCTATAGAAAAAAGTTAAATAAAAATTTTTCAACTCCTGTAAGTAAAAATCTTTTTATTAGAGATTCTTATAAAAATGAAATATTTAATAAAATTATTCAAAGTCCATTATTAAAAAATTCTCAGAGTAAATATTCTGATTTACCATATTATCTATTAAAATATTATTATGAAAAAAAATATAATAAAGATCTATCCTTAATAGTTGAAGATCAAATTATAAAACCATTGAAACTTAGAAGTACTACATATTTTCCTTTAATAAGCAAAAATGATTCGATAATAGTTCCTTCAGAAATCGATGAATATTTTAGATATTCTGAATTAAAAGGTTATGTTCATGATATGGGAGCAGCTATGCAAGGGGGAGCTGGAGGACATGCAGGTTTATTCTCAAATGCTTACGATGTAGCTGTAGTTATGCAAATGTATCTACAAGGTGGAATATATTATGGGAATAAAATTCTTTTAAGAAAATTAATTAAAAAGTTTAATAAATGTTATTTCTGTTCTGAGGACAATCGATACGGAATAGGTTTTGATAAACCTCAAATAGACAGAGAGAAAAGGGGATCAACTTTTGGAGGAGTTTCAAATCAAAGCTTTGGTCATATGGGATTTACAGGAACTTATACGTGGGCTGATCCTGAAAATGAAATCATTATTGTATTTTTATCCAATAGAACTTATCCTTCAATGGATAATAATTTATTATCAAAACATAATATCAGAACAAGAATGCAGCGTATTGTTTACGAAGCATTAATAGATTAATTTAAAATGAAGATTGCAATAGTATGTTATCCAACATTTGGTGGGAGTGGCGTAGTAGCCACAGAGTTGGGTATAGAATTATCAAAAAAAAATCATGAAATTCATTTTATAACTTATAGCCAACCAGTTAGATTAGAAGCTTTAAATGAAAAATTACATTTTCATGAAGTAAATGTTCCAAATTATTCCCTGTTTAAATTTAAACCATATGAATTAGCTTTGTCAAGTAGATTACTTGATGTTGTTAAATCAAATGATATAGATATTTTACATGTACATTATGCAATTCCTCATGCATATGCTGCTTATATGGCAAAAAAAATGCTTCAAGATGAAGGAATAAATATTCCTATTGTTACAACACTTCATGGTACAGATATTACTTTAGTAGGAAGTCATCCTTTTTATAAATCAGCAGTTTCATTTAGTATTAATCATTCTGATTGTATTACTGCAGTATCAGAAAGTTTGAAAAATGATACAATTGAATTGTTTGACACAAAAAAACAAATTGACGTTATACATAACTTTATAGACGTTGATAAAGTTATTTCTAAAGAAACTCCTTGTGAAAGAAGTCTGCTTGCATCTGATGATGAGAAAATAGTTGTTCATATAAGTAATTTTAGACCTTTAAAAAGAACAATGGATGTAATTTATGTTTTTGAACAAATAAGTGCTAAAATCAAGTCCAGACTTATTATGGTTGGCGAGGGTCCAGATAAATCAAAAGCTCAGAAGTATTGTGAAAAAAATAATTTAGACAATATTGTTCTGTTTCTTGGTAACAGTTCAGAGATAGATGAGATTTTATGTTTTTCAGATATATTTTTACTTCCATCTGAAAAGGAAAGTTTTGGTTTGTCAGCTCTTGAAGCTATGATTCACAAGGTTCCAGTGATTTCTACAAATGTTGGAGGTCTTCCTGAATTGAATATAAATAATTATTCTGGTTTTCTTTTTGATGTGGGTGAAATAAATAAGATGGCAAAAAAGTCTATTGAAATTTTGTCTGATGAAAAATTACTTAACAAATACAAAAGGCAAGCATTTAAAAATGCAAAAAGATTTGATATTAAAAAAATTATTAATGAATACGAATTAATCTATGAAAAGGCTATAAAAATGAAATGAATTATTTTGGATTATATCTTTTTTTTGCATTTAACATAACTTTTTCTTTATCTAATGTCATTTTTTTTGTTTTAAATGTTGCATATTTATTCATTTGATCATCATAGTGAGGACTATTAGGATTGTCAGAAGCGCCATAGGAAATAATAGATTCAATTTCAGGACCATTTTTAGTATATTTTACTAATTCTATATATGATTCGCCAGCTGTTACTTTAACTTTTCCATTTTTGTATGGTGAAGAAGACATAGCTGTTATTACATCTCTAAGACCGAAAATTGGAATTTCTTTTGATCCTCTTACTAGTTTCTGAAATTCACCTAATTTAACCTTTTCTTTCCCAAAGAATTTTAGCATATGATCTTTAGTTTCTTTTAAGGCTTCGATTATGAACGTTTTAGGAAAAATTTTAGGCTCAGGTAATTGCCTGTAATATTTTCTTAATTTTGAATAAAGAATAGCATAAGCTCCTGCAC
>Ga0310123_10002451_pt1 | contig 14809 bp, 6 predicted proteins | sample CB6_AW_1057_MG_FD_203505 | JGI IMG/M metagenome (GOLD analysis project Ga0310123, IMG submission 203505) | Marine microbial communities from Western Arctic Ocean, Canada - CB6_AW_1057 | ecosystem: Environmental > Aquatic > Marine > Oceanic | place: Canada: Western Arctic Ocean | collected... | reverse complement strand
GCATGGACCCTTCCATGTGGCCGGGGATGACAAATTCTGTGGCATCCTCAAGGCGCAACAGGGCATCCCACAACCGGGCCAGGTCATGCGTAATGCACCAGCTCCCCGTAGGCAGGTAGTCGCGGTCCGGATTGAGCCAGCCCAGCAGGTTCCGGCCACCGAGTTCCATAATTTGTTTTAGGTTCATTTCGAAAACGATTTACGCGTACGCCAATTGATGATTGTCGATTGATGATTGTTGATTTGCGAAGTAAGCAGAGCGAATCAATTGTCCCCCGACGTGGTTACCGGCCATTAAACGTTGATTGTTCGAAGTGCGAAATCGATTGCCCTGTTTTCCCGTTCAGCGGGTTTGTCCGTTTGTCTTCCTTCAACAATCATCAATCATCAATCGACAATCATCAATCAAATGTCGGTGCCAGTTAAGCGAAAAGCCGTTTGCCAAGTTTAGTGGTGTAATTTACGCGGGTTAGCGAAACCTCAGTGAGAACAGATCGGCGTCCTTCAACACGAATCTCAACCGCACGGGCGTGCCGGCCCATTTTCCAAGGTCTGGATTGTTCTTCCAAAGCATGGGCTGCTCCAGCGAATCGCCGTACATCACTTCCGAATCGGCCAGGCCGAATCCCGGCAGGGGCACACCCTGGGCATCCTGCAACTCGACCTGCACGCTGCCGGCAGCCGAGGTCGAGTAGTTCATCACCAGCTCGGATCCGGACCAGATGAGTGGCTTCGTCCAGTAGATGAAATCCTTCGAGGTGCTGGTGATAATGTCGCGTCCATTGTCGCGCCCGTCCTCGGTCAGCCCTGTTTGATCAGCAGTCTTCAAAGGGGCCTCGCCAAGCTCGTCCATGCCCGCCTGGTATGCTGCAATGCGACGGTGGCGACAGTAGGACCGGTATTCTCCCCGGTCCATGTCCCAGAAGGCGAGGTTGTGCGCGTTGTATCCCTCGATGACCGGCTCTTCCACGAGTTTTCGCCAGTTGATCCCGTCTGGCGAAACCAGCGCGAACACCATGCCCGTCATGCCGCCTATTCCCTTATAGCTCTCCTCCGGCGGCACACGCGGGCCCGTATCCACGAAGGGGCTGAAATTCAGCTCGACACGACGGCCGTGCTTTTCCGTCAGGATCACGTTGTTGTCGCGCGTCCCGACTGCCTCGAACAGCCCCAGGGACGGGCGCGTCCAAGTGATGCCGTCGCGACTCTCGGCGTAACAGGTATACATCGGCGATCGTTTTACTATGTTCCCCTGCTCATCCCTAGAGGCGTTTGATGCCCTGTAATATATGCGCTAGAGCCCGTTGTCCCGAAGGCAGGTGAATTCTCCGCACTCGTTCCCTTCCCAGGGTCGGTCGAACACCATGGCGACCTCCTGTGGCACGGCATGATGCAGGCGACGCTCGGCGACGCTAAGACGGTCGATGAGCCAATCGTCCACGAACAGCTAAAGTCGAGAGCTAATGTTGATAGGTTCGTTGTTCATATCCTTGCTTCCAGTGGTTTGAGAAAATCCCGTTTACGGCTTAATTGGCAGCCGTTGCCTTGCAGGTCAGGGCTTGGCCGTTGCTTCGCCTGCCGGCACAATCTTCCCCACGACCCCAAGGTTGTCAATTGCCAGCAGTTCGTTTGGTCCGCTCCGGTGCCAGAAACGCAGCAGAAAACGGTTCGCCCCGGCGATGTATTCGGTCAAGTCGTACTCAGCCGAATAGCCACTCCAATTCACGTCACTGTAGGCCGTCGCCCACGTCTTTCCCCCGTCCCGCGAGATTTCAATTTTGTTGTGGTCGCCGGCATATCGGTAGAAGTGCATATACCTCAACCGCGCTTCCTGGAAGACTAGGCCTTGGCCGGCCCGAAAGTCGTAGACGACCTCTCCAGTCGTATTGGCCTTAAGCGAAAGGCCGTTAGGGGAGAGTGTATAGCCGGAGCGACGAAGGGCCTGATGGACGTTACCACCATCGTTGTAATAGTCATCGTAGGTAAACTCACCGGCCTTCGTAAAAACCGTGCCAGGGTTGGTTAAGTCGCCGAGCACTCTTTCCACATAAGCATGGTAAGCCCCGCCCAACGACAGTGTGCCAACTAATCCGCCGACGAGGTCGAGATAGGCTTGGCCGGCCTCGATAGTCTCTTGTTTATCCTTCACCTTGTTAAACTGACGGAAGCGGCTTGAAGCGGCCGAGAAACCAAGAAATGACCGCGTCACGCGCAGGAAGTTCTCATTTCGCTCCAGTCGGGCCAGGATCGTTTTATCGTCTAGGCTGGCTTTGGCCTTAGCGATCTTGGCCAAGGATTCTTCAACGAGGTCCATCGGATACAGGGCGGCCACCTCATGGACCTCGCCACCGCCCCCGACAGACAGCATATGCTGCTCAAAACTTTCATAAATCTCACGCATTACTCCGGCCGCCGGGCCGAAGTAGGCCGGATAGAACTCGTTTAGCAGATCGTCCACTTTCTGTTCGGGATCCCACATCTGCTTCAATGATAGCCACATGAACACATCTGTACCGACATTGCGCTCCAGGTATTCGGACAGATTGCCGGTGAAACCTAGTTTGCGGTAATAGGATTGATCCGCTTCCAAGTTGTGGAAGAGCGTCCACGGCGCAGGCCACCACCCAATATAGTCGTAACACCAGCCGCGCGACAGCATCGTCATCCATCGTTGGACACGTTGGCGGTAGGGCAGGCTCTTAGGATGGGTCAGCGGCCGGACTTGCTCCATCCCAAAGGAACAGAACACCGGGTACAGGTTGCGGTGGCCTTTCAGGTTCTTTTTCGGCGGCTCAATGGTGCCGGCGTACGGCATGATGGTCAAGCCCTTGTCGGGATGAACGGCCGTGACTTTTTCGGCGACACGGTTGGCGAAAATCAACACCCGCTCCGCGTTGTTGGAACCCATTGCGTGGCAGGCCTCGCACTGGCACCAGCCAGCCCCGTCGTTCTGTGTCAGGGAATAAAAGTCCAACTCCGGCTCGTTGTTGAATTTATCGATAAAAAATTGGGCCGCGATCTCCACGGCTCGCGGATTGGACACGCAGATCTGGCCCTCGCCGGGATGTCGCCGGCCGCCATAGAAGGGCGCTATCTCGGGATACTGTTCCTGCAGCTTTTTGGGGAAGATGTATTCCCAGTAATGCCCGGCGTAGCCCTGCAATCCCCCCCTGCGGTTGCGCGCATACCACAAGGTGTTCTGCCGCTTCTCTTCGTTCGTGAAATGTTCGGTAGCGTTGTGGTTGTACCACGGATTGCGGTACTCCGAGTGCGGTTTCTGCACCTCATCCAGTGTCGGCAGGGCAATAGTCGCCCGCTTCGGGATGATCGCTCCGATTTCGCCAATGGTAAACCAGCGGCAGCCCAGATGATCTTCCAGAAGCCCATAGACGCCGTTGCGAAGGCCCTCTTCACGCGCCGCAAGGATGTAAATCGCCTCCCCAGTCACACGCAGCCGATAGCCGTCCGGCCACACCTCTTTCTGGGAAACCTTCAGATCAGTCCCGCAACCCAGATAGACTGCGGGGCCGCCCTTTGCCTCCGCTTCCGCGCAGATCGGCACAACGGCTCCTGACATCTTGCGGAAATGCTCCTGCAGGTCCTGGGCCGTGGCCATCAACGCGGAACTGTGCCCCTGCGGAAGTACCATCTGCCCCAGCGCTTTGCCATCTTTGACCAGCGTGGCCGCCTCTGCAGCTCTGTGAGGAGCAAGTACCATACACACAGTTAGAGCAATGGTGAGTGCTACTGCCAGAGACTGGCGCAGGGCCTTGGCTGATTTGTATTCGGATATCCCAAACATACCTTTGCTTTTTTATAGGCTGTGTGAAACTCGCCACGCGCCCGCTGCTATCCGTCTGCTCAAAACCAGCCCGGGCCAACTACCCAGTTTGAGTCGTCAAGGTCGTTTTCCCTGTGCGCTTGAACGTGTCCGTCCGCAAAAGCCGCGTTGTATCTGTCGCCCGGATGGTACCGGACACCCCATATGCCATCCCAATACGACCAGTATGCCGGATTTGGGGAAATGGCGTAGCTGTAGGCATCAGCAAATACGGCCAGATCCGATGGTCTTTCTATCGAAACAAGTTCTACTGGAGGAAAAGAAACGTTATGCGGACCAACAGCCATATTATAGCCATAATTGACGTAATAGCCGGTCCAATCCGGTTTGTCATATGAAGGACAATCATAGATACTCCCCTGCCCGCGAGATGGACTCGCTGTCACGCCAGCCCCAAGATATGGTCGTGCAAAAAAGCTGGTATAGTAACCACCAACCGTCGGACCGTCGTAAAACCAGGTTGGACCGTCCGCGCGCCCGTCCCCGTTCCTGTCTCTGTAGTCGTAATGAGGGGGGAAAACATCATGATCTCTCAGGTATAAGATCGCAGCAAGCTGGATCTGTTTCAGATTGGCAGCGCACTTGATGGTTCGCGCCGCTTCCAGCGCGTTTTTCATCGCGGGCAGAAGCAGGGCGGCCAGCAGGGCGATGATGGCTACAACCACCAATAGTTCGATCAGCGTGAATCCCTTCCGCTCTTGCATAGGTCGCCTGTAAAAACCTGAACGGTTACATCCTGGTTAGGTTGTTCGGTTGTGCAAACACATTCTCGTCGTAAGGACCTTATCGAAACCTCAGCGAGAAGAGATCGGCGTCCTTCAACACAAACCTCAACCGAACGGGGGTACCGGCCCATGCGCCCAAATCGGAATTCCCCCGCCACAGCACGGGCTGTTCCAGCGAATCGCCGTACATCATCTCGGAGTCGGCCAGGGCGAATCCCGGCAGGGGGATCCCCTGGGCATCCTGCAGCTCGACCTGCACGCTGCCGGCGGCCGAGGTCGAGTAGTTCATTATCAGATCGGACCCGGAAAACACAAGCGGCCGCGTGAGCATCTCTCCCCCTTGCAGGGGGGCATTCACCGACACGAACCCGTCCACGCGCAGGGTGTGACGCCGCAGGCGGCTCGGTCCGGACTGCAAAAATGCTTCCTGAACAAAGATCGAAATCTCATCGGGTGCGCCGGCGATCGGCGAGGCCGTTTCGATCATTCCCCACACGACGAAGTTGTCCCAATAGGTCCAGTTGTCTTTCAGGCGCAATCCGGGGCGGATGAAGGACTCCGGCCACATTTCGAAATGCTTTCTGTCGCGACTGCACATTAACATGGCGTCGGACAGGGCCGTCCCCTCGCGGGGCGAGAACTGGGCCGCGCGCTCCCGCCGATGCTCGAGTTGCGGCAGTGCGTCGGTCGCCGCGGTCCATCCGCGATCGATGTACCGCATGGGAAAGCCCAGGATCAGGTGGGGCGCGCGATAGTACGGTTGGGCGACGTTCTCGTAGAGTTCGTTCAAGCGGCCGGGGGAGTACGACAGGAACTCGGGCTTGGACCAGTGGACGAAATCCTTCGAGGAGCTGGTGATGATGTCGCGGCCATTATCCAGTCCTTCCGCGGTCAGCCCGGTCTGATCGTCCGTTTCCACGGGGACGTCGCCCAGTTCGTCCATGCCCGCCTGGTACGCGGCAATGCGGCGGTGACGAGCGTAGGACCGGTACTCTTCCCGGTCCGAATCCCAGAACGCGTAGTGAACCGCATCGTATCCCTCGATCACGGGCTCTTCCCTGATTCTCTTCCAGTGGATCCCGTCGGGCGAAACGAGGCCGAAGACCATGCCGGTCATCCCCCCGATCCCCTTGTATCGCTCCTCCGGAGGCACTCCCGGCCGGGTATCTACGAAGCAGCTGAAGTTCTGTTCGACGCGGCGGCCGTGCTCTGCCGTCACCACGACGTTATTGTCGCGTGTCCCGGCCGCTTCGAACAACCCCAGGGACGGGCGCGTCCAGGTGATTCCGTCGTGACTCTCGGCGCAGCAGACATGCCTGATCCGCGTATCCACCAGGCCGGACGGATTGCCCTGAAACTGTTCGGTCCCCTGCCTGCCGCACCGGTAATAGAGGCGGAACAGTCCATCGTCGGCGCGCAGGACGGTCGACCCGCCGGTCCAGTTGCCTTCCCAGGGCTGGTCGAAGACAAGGGAGACTTCCTGCGGTACGGGATGATGCAGCCGCCGCTCGGCACCGTGGAGGCGATCGATGAGACCCTCATCGATGAAGAGCTCGAGCCGGGAGCCGATGCTAATGGGTCCGTTGTTCATGTTCGGTATCCAGAATATGTCAGCATGCGCTCTCTACGTATTTCTGAATACCCAAAAGATTCTGCAATCCTCATCGCTCCTCTTAAGCCCTCCTCCTCATCGATGAAGAGGAGAGATGAGGAGGAGGGATTAAGAGGCATTGCCGTCGAGAACTGTGGTCCATTCACAATCGGACCAGGGTCCAGTCGCCCGGCTCGAGGCGTATCGTCAAGATCGTCTTCCGTCCATTGATGTTTGATGGTACAGGGAACCAGCCGGGAACCAGGATATCCATCGGATTCTCGTATTTTCCGGCAACGATAACGGTTGTTTCAATGGGATCCTCGACATTCCGGTTGCATAGACCAAGATACTTCTCACCCTCCGCCCCTTCGCGGACAAGAATCCCCAGATCGGAGTGGGGAGATTGTGCCGTTCGTTCGCACGCGTCTTTCACGATCTCCGTGAGTAATGATGTCAACGACACATCTTGCAGGAGCACGTCCAGCATCCGGTTCAGGCAGACCACCTGTCCCTTCCCGAAGCTTCTTGTTTCGACTGGCCGGGCGATGCGATCCGTGCCATCCACGCTGTAGTCCCAATCCCCCGCGCCAACCTTCTTGTATTTGGGAAACAGAGTTCTATAGATCGAGTCCCCGCTCTCAAGGTCAAGGCCGAACTCATTCTTCAAGGAAAACGGGCCGAATGCGATCAGCGTACCCCCATTCTGGACCCATTCTTTGAGACGACGAGAAAAGGCGTCTGACATATACGGGGCACAGGGCAGAAACAGGGCGGTGTAATTGTCCAGGGAACCGTTGCCATCAAGAACCATTTCCTCGGGAAGATAATCGTGAGGAACGTTTCCCGGGCCAAGCAGTTCGTTGTGAAGATCCAACATTAGGCTCAATGCATCGCTCCAATTACCCTCACGATTCAAACTGGCCAGGTTGAACACGGAGGCGCAGGGCTGGATGATCGCGGTTTTCGGAATCTCCTGCCGGCTCTCCAGGAGGGCCTTCTCAATGGATCGGCCCCTTCTGAACATCACGGGAAGCGAGGTGGCGCTCCAGCGGTAGATCGTCTGATCGTAATTAAGCCCGAATACGTTCCCATTATAAGAAGTCAGATAGGCTGTGGGACTGGTGTGATATCCCAGCCACCAGGCCGAGACCCGCACATCCCTCAGGAACAATTTGAAGAAAAATTTGCGAATATCTCGCTTGGCCAGGCGTTCGTCGCTTAGATGTGCCCTGGATCGCATTCCGTAGTAGTTCTCTAAATATCCCGTGATCTTTCCAAACGCCCTGTTCATGGTATCCAGATAAACCCACATGGGATCTTCGGACTCCGGGTTTGCATGGAACCCCATGATGTCGCAGGTGTTTTCCTTGTACATCAGGTATCCGTTCCCTTCTTTCAGAAACCATGACGGATCAGGCATCACAGGTACGTTCGGTGCGCCTTCCCGCAAAGATTGCCGCATCGTTGCCATGAGTCGAACATAGTCTATCCGTCTCCAACGTTCGAATTCGTAGGTAATTCCGGACACCTTCTCGGCAGGTGATTCATACTGCTCATACGGGATCTCGATCGCCTCGATAGAGGCATGCTCCGTCCGCCACTTCCCGTTCAACGATTCGATAGACCCGTACCGTTCCTTCAAGTACGCATGAAAGGCCGATTGGCTCGAAGGGTTATAGCCGACGTGGTTAGGCGATCCTTCCCATGTTGTCACGAAATAGTCGGTCTCTACCTGCGAAGTGATTTCAGCGGCGAGGTTTTTCAGATATCCCCTGATATATTCAAGAGCGTCCGGGTTATGAATATTAAGTCGCGACCTGATATCAATCACAAATGGTTCGCCAACTACAGGAGCTATCTTATCCTTTTCGGTCTGCAGAATGATATCCCGGTTCTTCTCGGCCTTTTCAAGCATCCACTGCGTCATTGGATAAAGCCGCCCCCGATAGCTGGGTTCGGTCAAGGAAACGCTCTTCAATCTACCAGAGCTTTCCTCCAGCCTTTTCTCAATATATCCGCGCAGTTTTGGAAATTCGTATTCTCCGGGAATGTCTGATTTCGGCCAGGAAACGGGCCAGTCGATGTGAGTGCCATCGAATGGACCCAGCGGCCACAGTTCCGGTTGGGCGCCATGAAACGCAGTGAACTGATACCTGCGGCTGGTACCGCCATCGTTGAGAACTTTTTCGTCGGCAGGGAGATCAAGGGCCACGCTTTCCCATTTCCCTGCTTCTTTGACGACTTCAGAGATCGACTTGGTGAACCAATCCCCAACGTCAGCTTCCAGCCCTTGGATTTTATCTATAATAGAATTTAACCTGATGTCTATGCCGGACAATTGTTCTACACTTCGATTTGCGTCAAAAGCCCGGCCGTAGAATTGAAACAAATCATTTAGTTCAGTATTAATGCCATGACTTTTGTTCTGAAGATCTTCAACGCCCCAACCGACGTCGTTGGCTTGAGAATCTTTTCCGGCAATGTTTCTTTCATAATATTTCACGCGTTTTGCAGACCGCAGTTTTTCGTCAAGAAAGCTCTTCTGGATCAAGAGGGCATTGATATCCATGGACGCTCTGTAAAATTCAGGATGCTCTGCTTTTACTTCCGGATTATGTCCCAGCTTTCCTTCACCATAATAGCCGCCGCTCTCGTGCATCTCGCCGCGGTCGCTTCCATAGCCGGAATAGGACCATAGATCCGGGGTTCCCCTTCTCATCTGCTTTGCGTAGATCTTCAGCTTTTCGGCCGGGATGGGCCTCTTATTGATATGACGCGCCTGTTCACGGGTGTGCGCCCCCTCCATGATCTCGATCTCATCAAAGAACATCAAAGGGCCGCCGGGAAGAAGCGCCAGGCGAACATACCTGCCCCAACCTTTGAGATCGTCGGTAACGAATCGGTGGGTCAGAGGCTTGCTCTGCGGCATCGATTCAGTCAGCATGTTGCAGAGAAGATCGTACTGTTCTGCGTCCTCGCTCACGAATACCCGCACCGCCAGGGGAAACTTCACCCCCGGCAATCCGGTGACGCCGTCAAAGGTGATTTTGCCGATGGGCCGGGCATCCCCCAAGTCGATGTCGACCAGGACCACGGGCATACTTTCAACGTCCCAGCCCGAACCGACATTCCAGCCGACGGTGCCTTTATCGGACGTGACACACCCGTTGTAGAGACCGTCGGTCAGATCGCCGGCGTCACCCATGTCCGTGCATTTGGCATAGTTCGGCTGAGGATCAAAGGTGCATAAATTCCCCCTGGCGAGGTTCTTGCCCTCCGTCGGCTGCATCGGTTGCGCCTTCGCGACACCGGCTGCAACCATCAGGCTCAGGCAGGCAAACACGTTGATTTGATTCCGTATCCTTGTCATTGGTTGCTCCTTTCCTCGAGGGCGATCATTGTCCACTCACCAGGCTCCAGACGAATCATCAATTCAGTCTGATTCCCGACGATCCTGGATGGAACCGGGAACCAACCGGGAACCGTTATATCTTTCGGTCGATCATAGTGTCCTTTTACAAGAACGTTTGTCTCGATCGAATCCTCAACACGATCATTGCACAGGGCCAGGTATTTTTCACCACGGTTCCCATCACGGACAAGTATTCTCAGATCGGAGTTGGGCGACATTGCAGTTTGCTCGCACATCTCGTTCACGATCTTCGTCAGAAGAGATCCTAACGACGGATGTCGCAGGAGCATATCGACCATCCGGTTAAGGCAAACAATCCGCCCTTTTCCAAAGCTCTTTGTGGTAACCGCGGGCTCGGGTTTCTGATCCGTCCCATCCACGCTATAATCCCAATTGCCTTCGCCGATCTTTTTGTACTTCGGAAACAGAGCTGTGAACATTGATTCCCCGCCGACCGGATCAAGGCCGAACTCATTCTTCAGAGAAAACGGACCGATAGCAATCAACGTCCCACCCTTCTCTACCCATCGAGTAAGGCGACGAGAAAACTCTTCCGACATATAGGGGGCGTAGGGAAGAAAGAGGACGGTGTAATCGTCGAGAGAGCCCTTGCCGTCAAGCACCATTTCTTCGGGCAGATAATCGTGGGCTACGTTGCCCGGGCTGAGAAGCCTATTATGCAGATCAAACATCAGCCTCAACGTGTCGCTGTCATTGCTGTCATGATTCATGCTTGCCAGGTTGAACACCGTGGCACAGGGTTGGATGATCGCCGTTTTCGGAATCTCCTGGCCGCTTTCCAGCAGGGCCTTTTCGATGGATCTGCATTTCCTGAACATGACCGGGAGCGATGTGGCGCTCCAGCGGTAGATGCTCTGACCATACTCGAGCCGGAACGAGTTCGCGTTATAGGCGGCCGCATAAGCGATAGGACCTGTCACCGTCGTGAGCCACCAGGTCGAAACCCGCACGTCCCGCATGAACAATTCGAAGAAAAATTTGTCCAGGTCGCGTTTCGCCAACCGTTCGTCGTTCAGGTTCGCCCGCGGCCACATGCCGAAGTAGTTCTCAAAATATCCTGTTATTTTTCCAAAGGCCCTGTTCATCGTTTCCAGATAAACCCACATGGGCTCCTCCAGGCCCGGGCGCGAGTGAAAACTCATGATATCGCAGGTATTCTCCCTGTACATGAGGTACGTGTTCCCCTCCCTCAGAAAGTGCGAAAGATCGGGCATCACGGGAACGTTCGGCGCGCCTTCCCTGAGGAACTGCCGCATCCGTGCCATCAACCGGATGTAGTTCAGCCGCCCCCAACGTTCGAACTCGTATGTAAGTCCGGACACCTCCCGGGCGGGCGACGTGTATTGATCATAGGGAATCTTTATGGACTCAAAAGAGGCATATTCCGTCTTCCATTTTCCGTTCAGCGATGCCACGGACCTGTAACGCTCCTTCAGGTAGTCGCGAAAGGCGGCTCGGCTCGAAGGGTTATAGCCCACGTGGCTTGCCGATCCTTCCCAGGCAGTCACGAAGTAATCAGTCTTTACCTGTGTGGAAAGCTCAACGGCAAAACGTTTCAAATATCCCCTGATATATTCAAGAGCGGCCGGGTGATGTGGATTCAGTCGTGATCGGATATCAATCACGAATTGCTCACTCTCTACAGGAGCTTTCTTATCTTTTTCGGTCTGCAGAATGATATCCGGGTCCTTCCCGGCTTTTTCAAGCATCCAGTGGGTCATTGGATAAAGCGCGCCGCGATAGCTGGGTTCGGTACAGGAAAAGCTTTCTATTCTGCCTGAGCTTTCCTTGTGGATTTTTTCGATATATCCTCGGAGCTTGGGAAAGTTGTATTCCCCGGGTGTGTCTGATTTCGGCCAGGGTACAGGCCAGTCGATGTGAAACCGGTCGAAGGGGCCGAGTCGCGACAGGTGTTCGGTGTGAGCACTGCTGAAAGCGGTGAACTGATACCTGCAACTTGTGCCGCTATCGTTCAGATATTGCTCTTCAGAACGAAGTTCCAGTATCCTGCTCTTCCATGGCCCGGCTTTTTTGATGACGCCTGCGGACGACATGTCGATACAGGCGCCAATGTCTGATTCAAGCCCTTGAATCAACTCTGCGATTGCATTTGCCTTTGCGTGCACGCCGGACAGCCGTTCCGCATTTCGATTCGCATCAAATGCCCGGCCGTAGAACTGATAGAGATCATTCAGATCGGCGTTGATAAGGTGATTTCGCCTCTGAAGACCTTTCATCTGCCCGGCAGGATTGCTGTCTTGAGAGTTTCCGGCGGCGATGCGACCCGCATAATACGCCGCACGTTGTGCAGCCCGTAGCTTCTCATCGAGAAAGCTCTTTTGAATCAGAAGGCCGTTGATCTCTACGGCAGCACGGTAAAATTCTGGGTGTACCGCTTTTGCTTTTTCACTGAGCCCGCGCATCACGTCGTCGTGGTAGTTGCCGTTTTCCCGCTTTTCCCCGCGATCCGCTTCATAGGGGAAATAGGACCATAGATCGGGGATTCGCTTTTCGGCTGAATCCCCATCTTTGAGAAAGCGGTCGGCAATCTTGATCCCGGAGACCTCCTTCCGTCTCAAAAGAGGATCTGCGTCCGAGTTTTCCCAATAGGCGATATCCGCGACGATCTCGTGGCGAGAGAAGAAGGCGAGTTTGCCGAATCGACGGCGTTGCGTAAATTCTCCGAGTGCCGCCCAGGAGGACATTTCCTTTTGCGTGTAGCGCTCTCGGCCCACATTGAAATCCCACCGTTGATTGTCCTTCGGTGCCGCACAGCCAAGGGAAGCGAAGGGAAGCGCCATCTCCACCGTCCAGGAATTCGTGGACTTCAAACATTTGGCCGCCCACTCGAAGGAGATGGCTTGCTCCTGACCCTGTTCGTTGACTCCGTTGTAGGTATTCTCCGCCGTGTCGACAATGAAGTGAAAGTAGCTCTGCCCTTCCCCCGCCGGGCCAATGAACACTTCAATGCAATCACCCTCCCAGGGTTCAGTACGTGAATACACCTTGAGTTTGTTCATGGCCGGCTCGTGGGCTCTGACGGCAAGATACACACACTCGTCGTCGTAACAGCTCATCACTTCGGTATCCGCGGATGCCGGCTCTATTTTTCCGGCATCCATGAGTCGGATGAATCCCTTCGCCTTCTGGACGTGGGCATCGTTCCAGCACCGATCATCCAGGCGACCGTCCAACAGGGGCCCCGTGGCCTTCAGGCTGAAAAGCGTCAGCTCTTTGCGGTAATCAGCCAGTTCGTCTGCCTGCGCAGAAATGCTTATGACCAACAAAATACTGCAGCACAGGAACCATGCATTCACGCCTTGTATCATCAGCGTCATCCTCATTGATTGTCCTTTGCGGGGAAGGTTCGAACGGCTCGGGACAGGCTGAAAACCGGGATATTTCCCCGGCAAAGCCCCATCATCTTCAGTGAAACTGAATTGCCAGAGGCCGTCGAGGAATCGCGTGTTTCGGTGCCTCAACATGCTTTCATAACAGGACAACGGGGATTCACAGTCGGACCAGGGTCCAGTCGCCCGCTTCGAGGCGTATGGTCAGGGTCGTCTTCCGTCCATTGATGTCTGAAGGCACGGGAAACCAGCCGGGAACCAGGAGATCCATCGGGTTCTCGTATTTCCCTGAAACGATGACGGTTGTTTCAATGGGTTCCTCCACATTCCGGTTGCACAGGCCCAGATACTTCTCACCCTGCTCCCCTTCGCGGACAATAATCCCCAGATCGGAGTCGGGAGATCGTGCCGTTTGTTCGCACGCATCGTTCACGATTTCCGTGAGCATGGATGTCGACGACGCGTCTTCCAGGAGCTCGTTCAACATCCGGTTGAGGCAGAACACTTGTCCCTTCCCGAAGTTTTTGGTTTCGATCGGCTCCGCTCTGCGATCGGTCCCGTCCACGCTGTAGTCCCAGTTTCCCGAAGCAGCTTCTTTGAACGCGGGAAACAGGGTTCGGAACAGGGAGGATCGATCCGCTAAATCAACTCCACACTCATCTTTCAGTGCGAACGGACCCACCGCGAACAGCGTCCCACCCTTCTTCACCCATTTCGTAAGCCGGCGGGAAAACTCTTCCGACATGTACGGAGCATAGGGAAGAAACAGGGCGGTGTAGTCGTCCAGCGACCCGTTGCCATCCAGCACCATTTCCTCGGGCAGATAGTCGTGAGCAACGTTTTCCGGGCCCAGCAGCTTGTTGTGGAGATCGAACATCAGCGTCAACGTATCGCTGTCATTGCCTTTGCGATTCAAACTCGCGAGGTTGAACACGGAGGCACACGGCTGAATGATCGCGGTTTTCGGTACCTCCTGCCGGCTCTCCAGCAGGGCCTTCTCAATGGTTCGGCCCCTTCGGAACATCACGGGAAGTGCCGTCGCGCTCCAGCGGTAGATCGTCTGATCGTAATTGAGCCCGAATGAGTTCCCATTGTAGGCGGTCACGTACCTCGTCGGATGGGAGACAACCCCCAGCCACCACGCCGAGATCCGCACGTCTCTCAAAAACATTTTGTAGAAAAAGTGATAAAAATCCCGCTTGGCCAGCCGTTCGTCGTGTAGATGTGCCCTGGACCACATGCCGTAGTAATTCTCAAAATATCCCGTGATCCTTCCAAAGGCCCTGTTCATGGAATCCAGGTAAACCCACATGGGATCTTCAGCGGCCGGGTTCGCATGGAAACTCATGATGTCGGAGGCGTGTTCCCTGTACATGAGATAGGTGTTGCCGTCTTTCATGAAGTGCGAAGGATCCGTCATCACCGGAACGTTGGGTGCCCCCTCCTTTAAATATCCCCGCATATCCGCAATGCGCCGCACATAGTTCAGCCGGCGCCATCGCTCGAACTCGTACGTCAGGCCGGATACCTCCCCGGCAGGTGAATCATACTGTTCGTAGGGGATCTCTATGGCCTCAAAGGAGGCATACTCCGTCTGCCATTTTTTGTTCAGCGATGCAATCGATCCATAGCGCTCCTTCAAATACGCCCGAAAAGCCGCCTGGCTGGAGGGGTTATAGCCGACGTGGCCCGGTGCTCCTTCCCATGCGGTCATGATGTAGTTGACCGGTGTCTGAGATGTGAGGTCCTCGGCAAAGCTCTTCAGATAGCCCCTGATATAATCACGAGCGACCGGGTGATAGTAATTGAGTCGGGAGTTGTTACCAATCAGGACACGGCCAACCACCGGCGCCTGCTTGTCCTTTT
>Ga0310123_10002446_pt1 | contig 14828 bp, 14 predicted proteins | sample CB6_AW_1057_MG_FD_203505 | JGI IMG/M metagenome (GOLD analysis project Ga0310123, IMG submission 203505) | Marine microbial communities from Western Arctic Ocean, Canada - CB6_AW_1057 | ecosystem: Environmental > Aquatic > Marine > Oceanic | place: Canada: Western Arctic Ocean | collected... | reverse complement strand
CCGACCGACGGCCTCTCAGCTTCCCGGGCGCCACGATTCGCCGCCTCCATGATCCCGGGGCCTCCTCCGGTGATGACCCCGTATCCGGCCTCTCCCAGAAGGCGCACTGTCTCGACGCAGCGGTCGTAAACGGGATCGGCCCTGGTCAGGCGCGCTGAACCAAAAACTGACACGCACCGGCCGAGAGAGTTGAGCTCGTCGAATCCTTCGACGAATTCGCCGATGATTCGAAACACGCGCCAAGACTCGTTTCCCCCCCGGAAGAGCCCTCTCTGCTGTAACTCCGCGACGGTGGATTGAAGAAACCGCTCGTCCTCCGTCTCCTTCGAATATGGAGGAGGTGCTATAACTTGCTGGAGTCCCTTCCCATCTTCGTCTTCGCTCACGAGCCGGCCAGGGCCTCAGCCGTGACCCGCATACTCGGAAACATCAGCCCGTGGTCCCTGTACTCGAGGAGATCTTTCTCCGTCTCGGTCTCATACGCGTCCAGCCAGCGCTTGTAATACGCGCTAGCACTGGCGCTGTCGCCCAGAGCCAGTGATGCGTCCCCGGCCATCGCCAACCCGAGCAGGTGGTTCGGTTGCTCCGCGAGAATCTCCTCCGCGCCCTCCAGAGCCTCCTCGTTGAATCGGCCGGTCAGACGAAGCAGCACCAGGTGGAACTTTCCGTCGGTGTCCAGTGGTTCGGCCAGTTCGAGGGCACGGATGGCCATCGGCATAAAGCTGACCACCTCCGTGGAGTCATTCGAGGACACGGCCGTCATCACACGATTAAAAAGGCGATCCGCCGCCTCACGCGGCGTCATCGAAGACAGGTCGACCCCGGCTGGACCTGCAGCAGGGCCGGCGGCGACCGGTGGGGGCGCAGCAGCTCGTGCGGGACCATACACTGGATATGCGATCACCAGGATGAGCCCCAACAAGAGAGTTCCGGCCATCCACCACGCCACCTGATTTCCCGAACCGCCCGTCCGGGTCGGGGAACCACTCATCGAGTTTCCGCATTGATTACAAAAACGAGCCTCCGCCGGTGGCTGATGTCCGCAATCCGGGCACTGCGGCGTCCCCAATGCGGCACCACAGTTTGAGCAGAACCGCCCGTCGTCGACGGCCGTGCTGCAACTAGGGCACTTCATCCATCATCCTCCAGATCCAGCCGAAGCCGGTCACCCGGACGAGCGGCCAAAGCGTTGAACAACATCGGCCACGTAGCCACGGTCTGCGCACGGTAATTGGGCTGGAAACCGATCAACACCACCAAGCCCTCACCGATGGACGCCTCTACGACCGCAGGTTTCCCAGCCACATACTCCGGGCCGAGGAGCCAGCCGGAACGCAGGGGGTTTCCGTCACTGAATCGAGCCGTGACCTGCACCGAGGCATCGGAAACATCGAACGTCCTGCTGTCGCGGGAGAACCAGGCTCCGACCCACTGTGGGAGTCCCTCATTGAGCCAGTGGCCGGGCTCCGGACGCATCTCGAGGATCGAGCCTGGTATGTAGAAATCCGCCGAAGGGAGCCGCTCCACGGCGCTCGACACACCGAGGTCGAAGAGGTCTACTATGTAATCGGTCGCATCCTCGATCGCCACGATACGCCCGCCCTCGTGTACGAATCGGTCCAGGGCTCGCTCACCCTCGCTACCCAAGCCCCCCACATAAGCCTCTGGGACGACTCCACTCCGAAACCCGGCTGAAATGGACACCGGGCTCTGCGCCTGGAATAGGATCACGTCGTAATCCCGGCGGAGATCTCCCGCCCGAACACGTGCGTCCTTGAGCGTGTCGTACGGGAGCTGGTACTGGTCGAAGAGCCAGCGAGTCCAGCCGGCCTCCATGGGCTCTTGCCAGGACTTATAAAGAGCGATCCGTGGTGCCGCCTCACCTTGAAGAGCCGCGGGCAACTGGAAAACAAAGTCGGGGGTCTCGATCGGCATGGACTCGACCACATCGGCCACGCCTGGATCCAGATCCTCCACCGCCAGCGCCACGACGCTCATGAGCAGTGGCAACGTGTGAGCCGTGACATCGTACGGCCGGCGGGGGGGACCACCGGGGTACTCACGTAGATCCGGATACTGCTGCACCTCGAGCAGCGTCTGGGCGAAGGACGCGTAAGGCTGGTTCATCGGAACAACGTACGTGCCAGCCGGCATCGACTCTCCGTCAGCATCGAAGGCCTCCGAAGCACGAAAGACCTCTACATCACCCATTCGCAAAATTCGCAGAACGTAGGCCAGGCCCGTCTCGTTGTCCTGGTCCGCGGGAATGACCCACGCGGTGGGCCAGGCGTCCCACCCGTTCACCGCACGCTCGTTGATACGGTAGAAGTTCTCCAGCCAGTATCTTCGGTTTTGGGCTGCGTTACTGAGCAGCGCCATCGCCCCCGCGTCCATGTAGTCCACGATGTCCGGAAGACCCCACGCCCCACCCAACCACGGATTCGGGTAGTTCACGGAAGAAGCCGCGGCGTCGTACCCTCTTCCGCCCCCGATGCTGGAAGGGGAGATATTCACCGAGGTTGCGATGTCCGCTGAGGCGGTCTCGGAAAGAATGCGGGCGCCACCGTGATAGTGCTGGTAGGCACGGGCCGGGGTGAATCCATCGTAGATGGCGTTGGTCACGATGCCGGGCTTTCCCTGAGCCCCGAGCTCGGCGGCCATCGCCGTACCCAACATGTTCACAGCTGAGATGAGCGCCGGATCCACATTGTGCTCGATCGGATCGATATAAGGGGGAAAGAAAATCCGAGCACCCGTGCCACCCATTTGGTGAATGTCATGCACGATCTGTGGGTGCCAAGCGTTATGGGCCCCGAGGACGGTGTGCTGCGTCTCCTTTTGCGTGAACGCGTACCAGTCCCGGTTGTCGTCGTGGCCGACATAGTAGTGGTAGAGCCACGGCAGAGACGAAGCCTCGTACTCCGTGCCGAGCCATTCGTTGTACCAGTCCACCACCCACTCCGTCCCGTCCGGATTCAGGGAGGGAATGTCCAGCAGGATGACGTTGGCGAGAATCTCGCGGACTCGCTCTTCGTTCGAAGATGCCAATCGGTGCAGTAACCGCGCCGCCGTTTGCGAGCTACCCACCTCCGTCGAGTGGATACCGTGCGTGATGAGCACGACGGTACGCCCCAACGTCATAAGCTCTTGAAGCTCCTCGTCTCCGGATACCCGGCGAGGATCCGCGAGCCGCATCTGGATGTCGTGAAGCTCGGATAGCCGGTTTTGGTTCTCCTCGCTCGTGACGGTCACCATCACGAAGGGCCGGCCCATCGTCGTGAGTCCCAGCGTGTCAACCTTCACTCGCTCGCTCGCCTGTGCGAGCACCTCGTAGTACGCCGTAAGCTCCGTCCAATTGGCCAGGCTCCGTTCGGAACCGATCTCGTATCCGAAATGAGACTCGGGCGTCGGCACTTGCTGGGCCGAGCTGAGACCAACCCCAGCGAGTGTAAGGCCAACGGCGGCAAGGGTGAAGCCCAGACCCGTCAGGACCCTATGCAGCATGCGGTTGCCTCCAGCCATGTTGAAACGAGAGGGAAAGAAGATCGTACTCATGAGCAGTACCCAGGACAAGCTTCCGAGGTGCGGCCGCGGCCCCTAGAGGCCTGTGGGCATGTCAATGAACTCCTGCTGGAGCTCGAATCGCTCCTCCAGGTGAGTCCCCAGCGCCCTCACCCCCCACGTCTCCGTAGCGTAGTGTCCTGCGTACAAGGCGTTTACCCCATACTCCATGGCATCGTGGAAAGTGTGGTGGGGCCCCTCACCCGTAATCAGTGCATCCAGACCTCGGTGGGACGCCTCCGGGATGAGGTCCGCAGCGGCGCCGGTGACCAGCCCCACCCGATAGACGTGCTCCGGCCCGCCCGGAATGAGCCGTACCGGACCACCCACCACCTCACTCACGTGGTCCACCAGGACGTCTCGTTTGTAATCAACCTCACACCACCACCCGAGGTCACGATCCTGATGGTCTCCGAACCGCTCCTTCGGGCTCCACCCGAGCGCCCTGCACAGAACCGCGCAGTTGCCCACCTCGGGATGTGCGTCCAGAGGCAAGTGAGCTGAGTAGAGTGCGACCTTGCCTTCGATGAGGGCTCGGATTTTGCGAAATCGCGGACCCACCACCTTGGCCTGGTCATCCCAAAAAAGCCCGTGATGGACGATGAGGATATCCACCCCCCGAGATACGGCCTCCCGGATCACTGCCTCACTGCCATCCACGGCCACCGCCGCGCACGTTACCTCCGTGGGTCCTTCGACCTGAAGGCCGTTCTGAGCCGGTGAATAGTCGGGGAACCCCCCGATCGAGAGATACTCGTCCAGGTACTGGACCAGAGACTCGGTGTTCACGCTGTCGTCGAGCTGAAATATGGAAAAGTGCCCACAAAACGACGGTGAGCAGCTGGATAGCCCAAGTCACACAGCGTGTAACTCATTGTCACACGAAGGTTTGAGACAATTATCCACGTCTGTGGATAAACAACCCCCGGGCACACCACGAACCCCGGGAGTGGCCCTCACCACTGCAACCGCTCGGGGCCGTCCCATCTCAACTATAGGAATGTTCCTGCTGCCCTTCCTCGAACTTCTCCAACTTTGCCGACTCCTCTAGCCCCTTTCGCCCTTCGGACTCCACCGATTCATCCGACTCCCCTGACCCCTGCGACTCCACCGGTTCCGTCTTCGGCTCGCCTTTCCCCCCGCCAGTGGAGGTCTGTGGTTTCGCGGGCTGAAAAGAGGCCTCCAGAGCCGACTCGCCGACCGCTACTTGCCCTTGGACTTTGGCGCCCTCCTCGACCTGCATCCGGGGGGCCTCGATTTCGCCCAAAACCTCGCTGGTCTTTTGGAGTTCAAGGCGGGAGACGGCATGAATTCCACCCGAGACCCGACCGGCTATCACGGCATCTTGCGTATAGATGCTCCCGTCCACCAGGCCGTCCCTGCCGATCACAACAGATTTTCTGGCCCGAACATTACCAAGGATCGTACCCTCGACGCGCAGCGAACCGTCTGTGTCGGAATCACCTTCTATGGTCATGCCTGCCCCAATGATCGAAATCACCGCCTCAGGGGGCGTGTTGGAGGGGGTTTTCTTCTTGGCCATATCGTCCGAATCCTTTGTGATTTATGGTTGCTCTACCAACCCGAGCGGATCGATGGTCTCTCCCTCCAGTAGGATCTCGAAGTGCAGATGCGGGCCTGTTGATATGCCGGTCGACCCGCTCAGCGCGATCACCTCGTTCTTCCGTACTTCCTCGTCGAATTCAACCAAGGTCTCTGACGCATGGGCGTACAAGGTCTCGTACCCATTTTCATGATCGATCCGCACATACTTGCCGTATGTGGGATCCTCGCCAACCTCCACAACACGGCCCGCACCCGCGGCCCGAATATATGAGTCGGTGGGCGTTGCGATGTCCAGGCCCGTGTGGGCTCCTCCGCCATCGTCGAGCAGTTGCGTCACGGCCCCGCGCCCCGCGAGCGGCCAGCTATCGGGCTGGCCGTCGCGTCCCTCATCATCTCCCGACGCCGAACGGCTCAGTGAGCCCGGAGGCGGGAGCCACAGCTCAGAGGGCGCCGCAGCCCCACTGGGGGCAAAAAGACCTCGAATGTTGGTGTACTGGCGCTCAACAACGTTGAGCTGGCGAAGAAGTCCAGGAATCCGTTCTTGATCCGCACGCATCAATGCGACCTCCGCCTCGAGCTCGGCCATGTCGGCAACACGCGAGGCCATGTACGTCCAGGTCACGATCAGAAACGTCACGGCCACACCGAGACCGAGGCCGAGACCACGAAGCACACGCAGGCGCCCGTACGAGATTTCGTACGTCCGGCTCTGGTTGATGGCAGGCACGACGATAATCCGCATGACCGGGTCCGTCACGACACGACCTCCGATGCCTCTCGTCCTGTGATCAGGTGGAAGACTCGTTCGAAGTCCTCATGGTTACGGAATGGCACCTCGATGACACCGGAGCCGCCTCTACGAAGCCGGACGGTGGCCCTGGTCGCAAGCGTTGCCCGTAGGTCTTCCTCCAGAGCCCGAAGGACGGGATCCCGGCGCTTGGACATGCGTCTCTTCGACTTCTTCATCTCCTTCCCCGAACTGACCCCAGCATGCCGTTCCACCTCACGAACAGACCAAGCTTCCTTGATGGCCTTCCGGGCGAGCGCCACTATCTCCTTTTCATCGTTGAGTGCGAGCAGTGCCCTCCCGTGTCCACTCGTGAGGGATCCCCTCTCTACATGCTCGCGCACCGGGGCCGGCAACTGAAGAAGTCGAACCATATTCGCCACTGTGGAGCGGCTCTTCCCGACGGAGCGACTGATCTGGGCGTGATCGAGGCCGTGCTTGTCCACGAGAACCTGATACCCCTCCGCCTCTTCCATGGGGTTCAGGGCCTCGCGCTGAAGGTTTTCCACCATCGCGAGGACCAAGAGCGTGTCGTCGTCGACATCCCGGGTGACTGCGGGGACCTCCTTCCAGCCAAGCTTCTGGACGGCGCGCAGGCGGCGCTCCCCAGCCACCAACTCAAATTTCCCCGGGATCCTAGGGGCCGGGCGGAGCAAGAGCGGCTGAAGGAGACCATTCTCCTTGATGGATTGGGCCAACTCTGCCAGTTCTTCGGCCGAGAACATCTTCCGGGGTTGTTGCGGATTGGGCCCGATCGATTTCACGTCGATGAGCTGCGCCTCACGTCTCGGAGCCTCTTCCATATACTCACCGAGCAAAGCGCTGAGCCCCTTGCCGAGACGAGCCTTCTTCGGTAGCGGATTCACTCGCCTATATCCTCCAGCCGAAGGGACGGCGCGCCGCCAGCAGGCCGTCCCGCCAGCAGCTCCTCAGCCAGTGCCAGATAGCTCTGGGCCCCGTTCGACAGAACGTCGTAGCGGAGGATCGGCTGTCCGAACGACGGAGCCTCGGCCAACCGGACATTTCGCGGAATCGATGTCTTGTACACGCGGTCACCGAAATATTCCTTCGCCTCGGCGGCCACCTGCCTCGCCAGATTGAGGCGCTCATCGAACATCGTGAGCAACACGCCTTCGATCTCCAGGTGCGGGTTGAGTGCCCGTTGGACTAGCCGTACTGTGTTGAGCAGCTGACTGAGACCCTCTAGGGCATAGAATTCACATTGGATCGGAATCAATAACGAGTCTGAAGCCGTAAGGGCGTTCAGGGTCAGGAGCCCCAGCGACGGCGGACAATCCAGGAGGATGAAATCGTAGTCGGACCGGATCGATTCCAGCGCTCGGCGAAGAATCGTCTCCCGGCTCATGGCGCCGACGAGTTCGATTTCCACACCTACCAAGTCCCGCGTGCTGGGCATGAGGTCAAGAAGTGGGAACTGAACCGACGTACGCACAGCCGCTTTGGCATCCCCGTCATTCATGAGCACGTCGTAGATCGTGACCCGCTCGTCGGCAGCCTGTGAAAGCCCGAGTCCACTCGAGGCGTTACCCTGCGGATCCAGATCGATGACCAGTGTCCGAGCCTCGGCCACCGCGATGGCGGCGCCCAAGTTGATTGCGGTGGTGGTCTTACCCACACCGCCCTTTTGGTTAGCGATGGCGATGACACGGGACATGCGCACGGAACCGTTGGGATGAACCTTCGAGGGCCAGGCCGTAGGATAAACGGTCGTCCAACACAAGGCAAAATGCAAGGACATCTACCGCTGGCTATTGCTGATAATTGGTCGATCACCGAAAATCACACATGACGGCCTGCCCCTGGCCTCGTTGGTGTTCGTATTACTTCTCCCGTCAAATGGACCCGGATGAACTCCAAGCGTCCTCTTGATTCGTGAAACCCGTTGCGACTGCTCATCGTCATCAGCCTAGCGGCCGTTGCCGCCACGGGCTGCGGAGGGGGCCGACCGAGCCCGGATCTCAACCCAGACTGCATGGTGGGAGACTGGTTGGCCGAGTCGATGGTGCTGGAGGCCGTCTTCACACTTTCGGTTCAACCTTCTGGGCGTTACACGGCGATCTTGGAGGGGTTCGGGCTGCCCAGCAGTGAAAGTGGGAAACCCACCGTCGATGGCGCGTACGCCGTCCTCATGCCGGAGTCGCCCCCGGGGCTGCCGGAGTCGCGAGATTTGTGGAAGCGCGTGGGCGACTCTGTCATCCCAGAGGGTGAGAGCGAGTTCGACTTCAACCTCGACGGCATGGCCGAAGCGGCCACGCTCAGACAGGTGCTGATCCCCAACTAGCTCAGGTCAGAGGTCCTGAGCTGATGGAGAGCCGGCCTGACCGGGGGTGTTTCACGTGAAACACGTCCCGTGACGCTCGTTCGGACGGCCTCGGAAAGGCAGAAAGGGGCCTGTTTCACGTGAAACAGGCCGGCTCAGCTCTTCGCTGCTGCCTCGATCGGTCCGTTCCTGCGCCACCGCCGGACCTCAAGGATCAAGCTCTGTAAATCGGCCGGTGACACGCCCGGTATTCGGGCGGCTTGCGCCAACGAGGAGGGACGAACTCGTGCCAGTTTCTCCCTTGCCTCGAAGGAGAGGCTCAGCAGCCCTTCGTAGGGAAGCCCGTGGGGGAGTTCGAAGTCCGCCTGCTTGCGTAGGCTCTCTGCTCGCTCCGCCTCACGCCGGACGTATCCCGCATACTTTATCTCGATCTCGACCGCGGCCAGCGCATCCACATCCGTCACGGGGTCGAACGTAGCCCCTCCGGCGTGCGCGAGCCCACTCGCGGGCACCTCCGGACGTTTCAGGAGTTCGGACGCGCGCATAGACTGGTGTACCGGGCTGCTCCCGCACTCCTCAAGCAACGGGTTGAGGCTGGTCGGTTCGATCACTGTGTCAACGAACCACCTTCGGATGCGCGTCCATCGCTCTTCGAGCGTCTCCAGCGCGTCGGTCTGCGACTCAGTCAGCAAACCAATCTCCCTCGCCCGAGGACCTAGGCGCCGGCTCGCATTGTCCTGTCGAAGCAGGAGTCTGAACTCAGCTCTCGATGTGAACAGGCGGTACGGTTCGTCCGTCCCCTTCGTGATCAGGTCGTCGATCAAGACACCGATGTAGGCCTCGTCGCGCTCAAGCACGAACGGCGCCCGCCCGAGCACCCTCAGGGCCGCATTCGCTCCCGCAACCAACCCCTGGCCGGCCGCCTCCTCGTAACCCGTCGTCCCGTTGATCTGGCCAGCGAAATAGAGGCCCGGCAGGGCCCTCACCTCCAGCGTATGCCTCAGCTGATGGGGCGGGAAGTAATCGTATTCGATAGCGTACCCGACCCTCGTCACCTCCACACGTTCGAGGCCGGGAATCGTACGGAGGAACTCCACTTGAACATCGGCGGGCAACGAGGTCGACAGGCCGTTCACATAGAGTTCAGTGGTGTCCAACCCCTCTGGTTCCAGGAAAACCTGATGGCGGGGCGCATCGGGAAACCGAACGATCTTGTCCTCGATCGACGGACAATACCGTGGTCCTCGCCCGGAGATCTCACCCCCGAAGAGCGCACTCCGGTCCAAGCTACGCTCAACTACCTCACGAAGCCGCGCTCCTGTCCACGTGATCCAGCAGGGTCGCTGCTCCGGAACGTTTTCCCTCACATAGGAGGAAAAACGGAAGTCCTCCGGATCGCCGTCCTGCCTCTCGGTGCGAGTGAAGTCCACGCTCCGACCGTCGATACGGGGAGGCGTACCGGTCTTGAACCGAGCGATTTCGAGACCCCGGGCCTCCAGTTCCTCAGCCAACTCGACCGAAGGCGCCTCTCCAGCCCGTCCTGCCCCAACACTCGCATCGCCTCCGATGTGGATCCTGCCCCGCAGGAAGGTCCCCGCCGTCACCACGATCGCCTCCGCGCAGAACTCCCAGCCCCCGTCGGTCCGCACTCCGACCGCCCGCCCCTCTTCCATGAGCAGGCCCGTCACCATGTCCTGATAGAGGCGCAGGCTCGGCACCTCATCGAGCGCTCTCCGCACGCCCTTGGGGTAGAGTCCCCGGTCACACTGGGCCCGAGGGCTCCACACGGCCGGCCCCTTCGAGCGGTTCAACATCCGGAACTGAATCCGCGCCGCATCGGTCGCACGGCCCATGATTCCACCGAGGGCGTCCACTTCCCGTGTAACCACTCCTTTCGCCACACCTCCGATCGCCGGGTTACAGCTCATTTGCCCGACCCGGGCGAGATCGGGGGTGATCAAGAGCGTGCGAGCCCCGATCCGTGAGGCGGCGGCCGCGGCCTCAGACCCGGCATGGCCGCCCCCGACGACGATTACATCGTAGGAACACTTCATGCGATCATCCCCCTAAATGATCTTGAAATACTTTGGGAGGCTCCGGTCCGACAGTAGGTCATCGACTCTCTCCACCCGCGCCATCGGCGGACCGACTTCCAGTTCATTGGCAAACACTTCCAGAGTCTCGAGATCCCCAGCCGTGTGAACCTCGACTGTCCCATCCAGGCGGTTCCGGACGGTACCCCGCAGGCCGAGATCCGACGCCCTACGGCGCGTCCACCAGCGGAAGCCGACCCCCTGCACCCGTCCATGGACTCGAAAGCCCCGCTGCTTCCATTCCGAATCGGAATCGGTCATTAACGGTCCATCCCTTGCCTGCGGCAGTGTCTCTTACTTGCCAATACAAAATTCGTGGAACACCCGATCCAGAATCTCGTCGGTCGAAATGATTCCGAGCAACTCCTCCAAAGCCGTCTCCGCAGGCCGAAGCAGCGCCGACGCAACCTCGACGGGCGTCCCGTCCTCCAACGACTCAATGAACGCCATAACCTGATCGCGAGCCTTCTGGATCGCCTCCGATTGCCGAGCGCGTGTCAGCGCGGGCACAGACACACCGGTCCGAACGAGCCCCTCATAAACCAACTCGGGAAGAATCGTCTGAAGGCGCTCCAGGCCGGTCCCTTCGACCACCGACAGCTCCACACTTTCGCGTACGTGGGCGCCATTGAGTCCGACCGCATCGAGCCTATCGTTATCCTCCCGTTCCTCTGAGACCCGACTCCCCAACACCAGGTCGGCTTTTGTCCTGAGCAAAACCGTCGGCACGTTCAACCCGGCCAGAAATTCCCGCTCGGCCGATCCCACCTCCGCACCGGATTCTACACAAAAGAGCACTAGGTCCGCCCGGTCCAGATAACGGCGCGCCACCTCGATGCCCAGCTCCTCCACCCGATCATCCGAATCGTGGAGCCCGGCCGTGTCTACCAAGCGGAAGGGAAAGCCCCCAACTGAGATGACGGCCTCAAGGGCGTCGCGAGTCGTGCCGGGCACGTCGGTGACGATGGCCCGCTCTTCTCCCAACAGGGTATTATAGAGACTCGACTTTCCACTGTTCGGCGGACCAGCCAACACCGTCAGCGCACCCTCCCTCAGGAGCTCCCCCTCCGGCGCCGTCTCCAAGAGCTGCTCCAGAGCCCCCCGAAGTGCCACCGCACAAGCCACGACCCGATCCACCGAAACGGGCGCTTCGTCCTCCTCCGGGAAATCGATGTGATGGGCCAAGTGGGCTTCGAGGGTAACGAGCTGCTCTCGTAGCTCCGCGATCCTTCGGCTCAGACCTCGCTCCACCTGGAACAGAGCCGCATCGTGCTGTGCTTTACTCCGTCCTTCGATCAAGTCGAGCACCGCCTCGGCTTGCACCAGATCCATCTTCCCGTGGAGGATCGCCCTGCGGGTGAACTCACCCGGCTCGGCAAGCCGACCTCCCCTCGCGACACACGCATCCAGGATCAGCCTGGGCACCAGCCAACCGCCGTGGCACGAGATCTCGACCATGTCCTCACCGGTGTAGCTGTCCGGCCGCGGGAATGCGGTCACGAGCGCGCGGTCCAAGAGGTCTCCGCCCTCGCCATTGGTGAGGGCGCGCAGACTGGCCGTCCGCGGGGTCGGATCGTCGTGATCGGGCGTGAGCCCCCGCAGGATCTGGAAGGCGTCGGGCCCAGACATGCGTACCAGAGCGATCGCACCCGGCCCGGCGGCCGTGGCCAACGCCGCAATGGTGTCCACCGCCAGCTCGGGAAGCCGGCCCGACGCCTCGTCAGTCACCGCTCGTGGCGGGCTGAGCGACCGGCCCCTTTTCCTTGAGCTTTTGACGCTCCTTGGCAATCAAGTACTGCTGCGGAATCGTAGCCATATTGGACGTGATGTAGTAGAGGTTCAGGCCAGACGCAAAATTGAAGAAGATGATGGTCATAAACGGGGGCATGATCCACATCATCATCTTCATCTGCTGGTTGGGCTCAGGCATGGATCGGAGCTGGATCCACTGCAGGAGGAACATCGACGCCCCCATCAGAATCGGGAGGATGTAGAGTGGGTCGGCAGCAGACAGGTTCGGAAGCCACAGAAAGCTCTCCCCACGCAGCTGAATCGTGTTTCTGAACACGAAGAACAGCGTGATCAGCACGGGGAAGGGGAGAAGCATCGGCAGGCACCCGGCCAACGGATTGAAGCCGTGGTCCTTGTACAGCTTCATCATCTCCTTCTGGAGCTTCTCCGGCTGGTCCTTATACTTCTTCTGGATCTCTTGAAGAAGCGGCTGCACCGCCATGTTCCGCATCTGAGCCCGCATCGCCTTCTGGTTCAGAGGGTAGAGCAGGACCCGCATCATGACGCCGAAGATGATGAGCACCCAGCCGTACCCGACGTCCAGATTGCGGTGCAGAAAGTTCAGAATCGCCAAAACGACCGACACCACAGGTCGGACGACCGGTCGCATCCAGCGATATCCGTACGGATTCGCCTCTTCCAGATTGTTCCCGAACGCGGTCATCACGTTGCGCTCCTGCGGTCCCAGTAAGATCCGGTGCTCCACCACACCACTGTTGCCGACAGACTGCCCGACGGCGATGGCCGCCTGATCCTCGCCCGGGGCAGGGCCCGCGGTCAGCCCCCCTAGATACTGTTCGCTGCCTTCACGCCCAGGGACCAACGCCAAGATGAAATATTTGCTCTTGAGCGCAGCCCAAAGGAGGGGCCCCTCCTGCGTGCGCTCTGAGTCCACTCGACTGAGCATCTCATCGTCGATCCCCTCACGAAGGTGGTTCGTCACGTACGCCATCACACGTGATTCTTCGGTGCGATTACGCTCGTTATACTGGAGCCCCGACCCCATCGACGTGACCAACAGAGCACCATCCGCACCCACAACCTCTGTCCGCACGTCTATGACGTACGATGAGGGATCGAAAGTGTAGGCCGTCTCGAGTGTGAGCCCGCCGGAAGGGTGCCGATACCGGAAGGTCAAGGTCCGAGGCGCACCATCTTCGTTGAGTCGCAGCCCATCGGCCGGCTCCACCTCGAACAGCTCTGCGGCCAGATCAAGCGCGCCATCGGCGACCCGAAGTTGTATGGCAAACGCACCGCCGTTTTCCCGGACGATGAGCTCGGCGGGTCCTTCGGCGAGTCCCTCTCGATCAAACGATTGAAACTGAAGCAGTTGTGCCGAAATCAGGCGGGCCCCAGCCGTGCTCCAAACGAACCGGTAAAGGGGGCCTTCGACCACCACCGTATCTTCGGCAGCGGCCACCTCATCGGCCCTAAAAACCGGAGGGGGAGCTACCGGTGGCCGGCTCGCAAACGGATCGCGCTCGACGACGGTCGCTCCTCCCCCCGTATCGCCCCCCCCAAAAGGTACGCTCGGCGCGCCGGGGACCCCGGAACCATCGATTTGTCCGCGGACGCCGCCCTCCGGACCGCTCACATCCTCGGGGGGGGCCGGCGGAAACAGGATGTTCGTCGTCACGAGGACGAGAATCATCAGCGCTATCGCCAGCAGAAAGCGTGCTTCTTGCCGCATCTACAGCATGGCCTCGCGTGCTGGCACGTCTCGGGAAGTCGTGTTCTGTAGGCACACTTCCCCAGCAATATCTTGGCTAGCCGTAATTTCAGGAACCGGGTCATGGCCCTGTCTACCGAACGGATGACAACGCAGGATCCGCTTACACGCGAGCCATCCCCCAGAAAGGGCTCCGTGCCGCTCGATGGCGCCAACCGCGAACCCAGAACACGTGGGCGTGAAGCGGCAAGAGGGCCCCATGACCGGAGAGACGGCCTGTTGGTAAAAGCGAATGGCTCGGATCAGCCCACGTCTGAACACAGGTCCTCCATCATTGATCTGAACACAGGTCTTCCGTCATCGATTGGAGTTCATCGCTCAATGTACGGAACCCGACTTCATAAGCTTTCGGTCGGGCCCTCACCAGCACATCCAACGTCAATCCGTGCTCCCTGAGTCGGGGTAGCACATGAGTTCGGCCGATTTCGCGAAGACGTCGTTTGATACGGTTCCGCTCCACGATGGAATGCCGGTGTTTGGGGACGATCACGCCCCAGCGGTTGCGAGACACGGATGAAGATAAAAAGAAGACGTCCAAGCTGGGCGTCTTCTTTCTCGATCCCTCCCTGAGAAGGGATCGAACGTCTTGCGCCTTGTGGATCCGCCCCGAGGCGGGCAAGCGGAATCCTCCCAGGCCCGTCCCTGCAGCCGAATGGGCTGCCATCATTCCATTATTTCGAGCCGATCTTCACTACGAGACGGGCGCGTCCCCGGGCCCGCCTCCTCGCAAGCGTTTTTCTCCCGCCGCAAGTCTTCATGCGTTCCCGAAAACCGTGCTTGTTCACGCGCTTCCGATTCCGTGGCCTGTATGTGGGCTTCATTACGTTTCGGGGCGTATGGTCGTCCTTCCCACGGCCATCATGTATGGGCCGCGCAGATCTACAGCACAGCAACATATCCGAGTGTGCGACCACGGGTCAAGGTCGGCTACACTGCCGAGGACGCAAGCCCCCGAAGGGAAAATTGACTTTTCCACAATCGGAATCTAGCCTCCTGAGCCGACGTCATTCCACGCACGCT
>Ga0310123_10002445_pt1 | contig 14832 bp, 6 predicted proteins | sample CB6_AW_1057_MG_FD_203505 | JGI IMG/M metagenome (GOLD analysis project Ga0310123, IMG submission 203505) | Marine microbial communities from Western Arctic Ocean, Canada - CB6_AW_1057 | ecosystem: Environmental > Aquatic > Marine > Oceanic | place: Canada: Western Arctic Ocean | collected... | reverse complement strand
AACACAGCCGCCGGTCATGTATTCACATCCGTGATCACCGACCCCTTCGATGACAGTGCGGGCCCCGGAGTTGCGGACGCAGAATCGTTCCGCAGCGCGACCCCGGAAGTAAGCTTCACCTGTGGTGGCCCCGTACAGGCACACATTGCCGACAATAATATTATCCTCCGCGGCAAACGTACTTTGCCGCGGAGGATAAATGATCATACGGCCCCCCGAAAGTCCTTTGCCAACATAATCGTTGGTGTCCCCTTCAAGTTCCAGCGTGATCCCACGGGCCAAAAAGGCACCGAAACTTTGCCCTGCTGATCCATTCAATTTGATGTGGATCGTGTCGTCTGGCAAACATTGTTCTCCCCAGCGCTTGACCAGATGATGACTTAGAATCGTACCGACGGTCCGGTTGATGTTGACAATGGGCAACTCGATCCGGACCGGCTCGCCCTGCTCGAGCGCCGTTCTTGCCAGATCGAGCAGCTGATGGTCCAAGGCTTTTTCGAGGCCGTGCTGCTGTTCCTTCTGGCAGTAGACACCGACGTCTTCATGCGGCCTGCGAGCTTCCGTGAGTATCGGAGTCAAATCGATTCCGTCCGTCTTCCAGTGTCGAATGGCTTCATCCACTTCCAGACAATCGACGCGCCCGATCAACTCGTTGATCGTGCGGACGCCAAGTCCGGCCATGATTTGGCGTGCTTCTTCGGCAACCATGAACAAGTAGTTCACGACATACTCGGGTTTGCCGACAAATTTCTTCCGCAATTCGGGGTCTTGCGTGGCGATCCCGACGGGGCAAGTGTTCAAGTGGCACTTGCGCATCATGATGCAGCCCAAATTGATGAGCGGGGCAGTGGCAAAACCCATTTCTTCCGCTCCGAGTGTGGCAGCGATCACCACGTCACGTCCGGTCTTGATCTGGCCATCGGTCTGCAGGACGACCCGCGAACGGAGATCGTTGAGCACGAGCGTCTGGTGAGTTTCAGCGATGCCCAATTCCCACGGCAGGCCGGCATGTTTGATGCTGGTGAGTGGTGAAGCACCCGTGCCGCCGCTGTCTCCCGAAATAAGGATATGGTCGGCGAATCCCTTGGTGACCCCGGCGGCGATCGTGCCGACGCCGACTTCGGAAACCAGCTTGACGCTCACACGGGCCGAGGGATTGGCATTTTTCAAGTCATGAATCAACTGTTTGAGATCTTCGATCGAATAAATGTCATGGTGCGGCGGCGGGCTGATGAGTCCGACGCCTGGAGTCGAATACCGAATTCGGGCAATATTCTGGTCGACTTTGCGACCCGGCAGCTCGCCTCCTTCGCCCGGCTTGGCACCTTGGGCTATTTTGATCTGCAGTTCGTCGGCATTGGTCAAATACCAGATTGTCACACCAAAGCGTCCCGAGGCGACTTGTTTAATCGCAGATCGAGCAGAATCGCCATTGGGCAGCGGCTGAAAACGAGCCGGGTCCTCGCCCCCTTCCCCCGTATTGCTTTTGCCACCAAGTCGGTTCATGGCAATCGCCAGTGACTCATGGGCTTCGGCAGAGATCGAACCGAAGCTCATAGCACCCGTACAAAATCGTTTCACGATTTCGTGAGCCGGTTCTACCTCATCGAGTGGAATCTGTTCGTTTTCCGGCAGCTGACGGACTTTTAACAGGCCACGAAGCGCACAACGCATGCGAGCGTCCTCGTTGGCATAGTTGGCGAATCGCCAGTAGGCGTCCTGGTTGTTATCGCGACCGGCCATCTGGATGTCCGCAATCGACTGGGGATCCCACATGTGGCGTTCTCCCTCGGCACGCCAATGGAACTCGCCGGGATTCGGTAAGCTCGCCTGTCCGTTAGACTCCTGGAGCGGATAGCCGATCGCATGGCGGCACAGCAATTCTTGGGCGACCACATCGAAATCGACTCCCTGCAACCGGCTGGAGGTCCCTGTAAAACAGCGATCCACGACCTCGTCTCGCAATCCGACCGCTTCGAATATCTGAGCTCCTTTGTACGAATGCAGCGTGGAGATGCCCATTTTGGCCATCACTTTGAGCATGCCTTTGGCGACCGCTTTGCGATAGTTGGCGACAACATTATTGTCGTCGTCGTTCAATTCGCTAAGCAGTCCATCGCGACGGGCTTGCCAGAGGGACTCAAAGGCCAGATACGGATTGATCGCGTCCGCCCCATACCCGATCAACAGGCAGTGGTGATGGACTTCACGGGCCTCGCCGGTTTCGACGATGATGCCGATGCGCGTTCGCTTGGCGAGGCGTACCAGGTGTTGATGCACCGCACCGCAGGCCAGCAAAGCGCTGACGGAAACTCGATCCGAGGACATGTTTCGATCCGACAGGATCACCAGGCTGTCGCCATCCGCGATAGCCTGTTCGGTTTCGCGACAAATGCGATCGAGTGCCTGCACCAACCCCGCTTGTCCCTCCGACCGCGGCCAAGTGACATCTATCGTTCTGGACCGCCAGCCGCGGTGATCGATGTGCTCCAAGGCCGCCATTTCTTCGTTCGTCAGAATCGGATGAGGGATCAATAGCCGATGGGCATGTTGTTCGGTTGTCTCCAACGAATTTCCCTCAGGTCCGATATAGCACTCCAGCGACATGATGACCTCTTCGCGTATCGAGTCGATGGCGGGGTTGGTCACTTGGGCAAAGAGTTGTTTGAAATAGTCGTAGAGCATGCGCGGCTGGTCAGACAGGCAAGCCAACGCGGAATCATTGCCCATCGATCCCACCGGGTCGCGGAGTTCCTCGACCATGGGAAGCAGCATGAACTGCATAGTTTCCACCGAATAGCCGAATGCCTGCATCCGCGGCAGCAGCGTGTCCGGGTAGAAGCCGTGCGATTCTCGCTCCGTGTACAAATCGGACAGGAGAATGCGTCGATTTTTCAACCACTCCGCGTAAGGGCGCTGTGCGGCCCACTCGGCCTTCAATTCGGCGTCGGGAATAAGCCGGCCCTGCTCAAAATCGATCAGAAAAATGCGTCCCGGTTGAAGCCGGCCCTTGTGCTTGACGTTTGCCGGATCGACCGGCAACACGCCGACCTCCGATGCCATGATGACACGTTCATCGTGCGTCAGGTAATAACGGCTGGGGCGCAAGCCATTTCGATCTAGTACCGCGCCAATGTAGTGCCCGTCGGTAAATGCGATCGACGCCGGTCCATCCCACGGCTCCTGTAAGCAGGAATGGTATTCATAAAAGGCCCGCTTGTCATCCGACATCGTTTCATGGTTCTGCCACGCTTCGGGGATCATCATCATGACCGCCTCCTGCAGCGTGCGGCCAGTCATCAGCAGAAATTCGAGTGCGTTGTCAAAAGTCCCCGAGTCCGAACAATCGGGTTCGATTATCGGAAACAGTTTCGTCAGCTCGTCCCCGAACAGTTCGCTCCGCATGACGCCTTCGCGGGCACTCATCCAATTGATGTTGCCGCGAAGCGTGTTAATTTCGCCGTTGTGGCTCATGAAACGATTTGGTTGGGCGCGGTCCCAGGAAGGGAATGTGTTCGTGCTGAACCGTGAGTGAACCATGGCCAGATGAGTGGTGTAGTCCGCATCGGAAAGATCCGGAAAGTACTTCATTAGTTGATGCGGCGCGAGCATGCCTTTGTAGATCATGACCTTAGAGGACAAACTACAGATGTAAAACATTTTGGCTTGTTCCAGGTCGCCGCCGCGCAACTGGTGACTGGCTCGCTTGCGAATCATGTACAACTGACGCTCGAATGTTTCGGCCTCGAGACCATCCGCGGCGGCGATGATGAGCTGCTCCATATGTGGCTCACTCTGTCGCGCAGTTTCACCGACGTCCGCCGCATCGGGGTCCACAGGTACTTGGCGCCAGCCGACCAGCTGCTGACCCTGCTCGGCCACGATTTGTTCCAGGACTTCATGACACCGCTGGCGTTCCGCTTCGATCGTCGGCAGGAACACCAGTCCCGCAGAGAACTTTCCAGGTTCAGGCAACTCGACGTTCCAGGTCTGACGCGCCACCTTGTGGAGAAACTCGTGAGGCAGCGCTGTCAGGATGCCCGCGCCGTCCCCCGTATTGGGTTCGCACCCGCAAGCACCGCGGTGGTCCATACTCTGCAGTACGTAGTCGGCATCCAGCACCATCTGGTGGCTGCGCTCTCCGCGGATGTGGGCCACGAACCCGACGCCGCAGCTGTCATGTTCGTGAGCTGGGTCGTACAGGCCGTGTTTTTCAGGAAAGCTCCACTGCTTACGCATGTCCATCTTCGTTGTGCCCATCTAGGTTGATAGATGCGCCTTCCGAGGACGCGTGACGTCCATTCGAATGACCATTCGGGCCAGCAGTGGTTGGCTCCGGCCCCAAATCGTTCGCCTTGGACTGTAAGAGTTGGATGAACCGTCTCGCTGTTGTGCTAAGAGTGCGTCCGCGACGGCGGATAATTCCCAGTGGACGAACCAAACCGGGTTCGGCTAACGGTACAGTCACCAATGTTCCCGTGGCGACCTCACGGCGTACCGTCGGCTCCGGCAGCAAGCTAAGCCCCGCATTGATTTCGACGGCCCGTTTGATCGTTTCAATATTATCGAACTCCATTGCCATTCGTACTTCTGCACCACAAAGCGCAAGCGCCTTGTCGATCTCACGTCGGATGCGCAGGTCCGGATCGAAACCGACCATCGTGCAACCGTTGAGCTGCTCCAATCGGACAAATTCGTCCGTCGCTAAAGGATGATCCGGAGCACAGGCCAGCACCATCACCTCCTCCCGCCAAGGCACCGCTTCGATCGACCGTGACGATTTGGCGTAACTAACCAACCCCAGATCGACCTGATCGTTCTCCACCATTTCGTTGACACGCTGCGGGTGTCGGTATTCGATGCCGATATTCGCCTTGGGATGTGATGCCAGGAAGTCCCGGACGTACTGGTTGATGTGACCGAAGCTGACAGAATAGATCGATGCAATCTGCGCACGACCCGCAACTTCTTTGTGCAACACGCGGATTTCGTCTTCCAAAGCATAGAAACGCTGCACAAGCTTGCGGCAACCGTTATAGTACACCTCGCCGGCCGCAGTCAGGACGAGCGGTCGTTTTGATCGGTCAAACAGCTTCACGCCCAAATAGTCCTCAAGTTGGTGCACGATCTGACTGGCCCCCGATTGGGAAATGCCGTTTTCGTCCGCCGCTCGGGAAAAATTCCGCCTAGCCACCACGTCGCAAAATATTTTGAGCGACTTGAGATGCATGCAAATGAGTTCCAGCGCGAAAACGCCTTATGAAGAATTCGAATGTGAAGACAAGATAAGATTACACCAGGACATACCATCCTAACGGGCTAATAGCAGACCGTCAAGCGGCGAAGGAGCACAACGGTAGCGCAAGCCAAACGGCGATTCAGCGAGGTGAGTTGCCATTAAACACATGACGGTTATGACTTATGGAACGAAACCTCCGCTGATCGACGGCGGTTGCCTCTCTCCGAGAGGGAGCTTTTCGCCTCCTGTAGAGAAGAACCACGCTCGGAAACCGTACAGAGTTGAGTCGGAAGCCTGAATCCAACGTGATCTGGCATCTACGTCCGGATCCGATCAAAACTAGCCTTTGTCGGAAAAGTTGATCCGAACGCGTTAACGTCGGACCGTCAACAGCAGATTGACGCGATTCGGTTACCCGAGGCTAGCGCCAACGGCTTACGATTGGCACGTTTAATAGGTGTTCTGACAAAGCCTGAACTTCGTTCCCCAATCCAACCGCCCTGGGTGTGTGACCCACCATTTGAATGTTGACGTAGCACTAATGCCGGCCCTATGGCCATTCACAAATTTAGGTTTGGTCGGGCAATGGCTTCCAAAAACGCCCAACACCCACGGCATCATTCGACTTTTGTGGGGGCATACTCGTGGGGCCGTTTACGAAGAACGGTTGCGGACAGGATTTTGTCAGGGGGAGGTTGCGGGGTGAACGACTCAGGATTGACACGATTGATCAGTGCCAGCACATTCAGGCCATCGATGACCCGCCCGAATACGGTGTGCTCGCCATTAAGATTGTGGGTGGGCACGAAAGTCAGGAAGAACTGCGATCCGCCCGTATTGCGACCGGCGTGAGCCATACTCAACGAGCCGCGAAAATGCGTACGTGCTTCGGGTTGATCGCACTCGCAGTAGATTTCATAGTCGGGGCCCCCGTTCCCTGTTCCTTTGGGGCAACCGCCTTGCGCCATGAATCCACTGAGCACACGATGAAACACCAAACCGTTGTAAAAGCCACTTTCAACAAGGCTGACAAAGTTGCCAACGGTTTGTGGCGCTTCGTTTTCGAACAATTCGAGCACGATTTCGCCTCTGGTTGTTTCAAACTTGACTCGCGGCAGGTCATCCGCGGCCGCTTCCGCTTCACGCCGTGCTGATTCCTCCGGCCAGAATCTCTTGTAGTCCGCCAGATGTTCCGCATGGCCTGATCCTCGGTCGTCCAAAGTGTTATTCTCTCGAGCATGGTTAAAATAGGCTTCGGCCTGATCAAAATCGTTAGTGCAGAAGGCGACGATCCCGGCCATGTTATAGACACCTTGTTCGTCACAATCGTTTTCCACCAGCAGCCGAGTCAGTTCCAAGGCTGGCTCATAGTCGTCCCGCTGCACATTATCCTGGGCCATGCTGAACAGTAGTCGCGTAATGGTGCGATCCTTGTTGGGGGCTTTGGCGTAGGCTGTCGTTGCCGAGTGGCGAAGCTGTGGGATCAACGCTTGGGCTTCTACTACCAAGGCCCGTTGCTGGTTGGCGATTTCCTGGAGAGCATCCTCCTCGGCCTCGTCGAATTTCTCGCGCACGTCCCGTAGTTTTCCCAACAGGATTTTCCACTGCTCAAACACTTCTGAAAACGGTACCGCTTCACTGGCGGCCGGACCGGCTACTTCCGTGGCTTCTTCTTGGGCCAGTGTCCCTGGAACCGGGGCCAGAGCGAGGCTGAGGACGGTGGCAACGAGAATCGCATGGCGAGTCATTTTGACGGATCCTTTCTATTCGGTTACGTTGGAACCATTCATGGGGCAGGTTTGTAACCTGTCTTTGGGTTGTCGGCAGGTTACAACCGGCCCGTCAAGCGCGGACAGATGATAGTCTGTAATAATCCGAACGTACTGGCAACGCCGGCACGGTAAGTTCGTGATGGACTTAATCCGTGTCTGGCACTCGTTCGCAGCCAAATTCGTGAAAATTCGGCTGGATTTCAGCCCAAATTTTCACGAGACCAGCTACCATGGGGACTTGCCAACTTTTGTCCGGATACTGCGTTTATATTTTATACGTTACCTCGTTTGCGGGGGATCGGCCATGGCGGCCAAACATAAACCCAAAAAGCTGACCGGGCACGAGGCGGGGCGTTGTGCGTTGACGCACAAGCTGCGGATTATCGGCGGTAAATATCGGGGTCGCAAGATTCTCTGCAACGGCGATCCAGGTGTACGGCCGATGAAGAACCGGGTACGGGAGGCTGTATTTAACTTGATCGGGCCGGCGGGCGTGGGCATGCACGCTGTGGATCTGTTTGCCGGCACGGGGGCCTTGGCACTGGAGGCGCTGAGCCGCGGTGCGGCACGCGTCACCATGGTCGAGCGGCATTTCCCGACCGCTCAAGTGATTCGCCAGAATGTGCATTCCTTAGCCGTGGAGGAACAAATCGAAATCGTCACGGCGGACGCCTTTTACTGGGTCCAGCACAAGATGCTTCCCGGCGAGCACCCTTACGTGGTTTTTTGTTCACCTCCGTATCGTTTTTTCGTCGAGCGGGCGGATGACATGCGGAAGCTGATCCGCACCGTGATCGAACGGGCTGTTTCGGGAAGTACGATTGTGGTCGAATCCGACGGCCGTTTCGACGTGAGCGAATTGCCCGAACGGAAGCAATGGGACGTGCGCGCCTACCCGCCGGCGATCGTGAGTCTCAGGCGGTTGTAGGGTTGCCTCCGAATCAGGCGCTTCGCCAAGCCGACTGATTATTTTCATTGCGAGTTGCTCAACGCCCTTCTTGAAACGACGATCGGACTTGACATCCCACAGCCCAAAAACTAATACGATACTGTGTCCGGTCGCCCCTTCGATATCAGGCGGTAGGGTCACAGGACAGCGGACATGACACAACGACTGCAGCGCAATCCCACCGACATGCATCCGATACAGGTCTACGATACGACGCTGCGGGACGGCACGCAGGGGGAAGGCATCAGTTTGTCCCTGCAGGACAAACTGATGATCACCCGCCGCCTGGACGAAATGGGATTTGACTACGTCGAAGGCGGCTATCCACTTTCGAACGAAAAGGACGTCGAGTATTTCCGCCAAGTTCAGCAGTTGAACTTAAAGCATACCAAGGTGTGCGCTTTCGGAATGACTCGCCGCAAAGGGATTCAAGCCGAGGTCGATCCGGGCATGCAGGCTCTGGTCAATTCCCAGGCACCGGTGATCACCTTGGTGGGCAAGACGTGGGACTTTCACGTTACCAACGTACTCCGCGTGTCACTTGACGAAAACATTGAGATGATCGCGGACAGCATCCGCTTTCTGAACGCCAGCTCGCGTGAAATCATCTACGACGCGGAACATTTTTTTGACGGTTGGAAAACCAACTCCGAATATGCGGCGCGCACCGTGTGTGCCGCGGCCGAAGTGGGCGCGCAGCTGATCGTTTTGTGCGACACCAATGGCGGCAGCCTGCCCGAGGAGATCACCCACATCGTCAAGGATGCCCGTGAGGTGTTGGCCTCCTATGGAGTGCCAGTGGGCATTCATTGCCATAACGACTGTGAACTGGCCGTGGCCAATTCGCTGGCCGGCATTGGCGCCGGCGCGGTGCAAGTTCAGGGTACGATTAATGGATTTGGCGAACGGTGCGGGAACGCCGATTTGATCTCGGTCATTTCCAATCTGGCATTGAAAAAGAAAGGCTACCAGGTGCTGGGCGGACGGGGGACGGAACGGTTGACCGAACTGTCTCGTTTTGTCTACGAAGTGGCCAATCTTCATTTGCCAAATAACCAGCCGTTTGTCGGGCAATCCGCGTTCGCGCACAAGGGCGGCATGCATGTGCACGCGATCACCCGGGCAGCAGAAAGCTACGAGCACATCGATCCTAACCTAGTCGGTAACGAGCGGCGGATCCTCGTGAGTGAACTTTCGGGACGCTCCAATATTGTTGCCCTCACAACAAAGCACAATATCCAACACGACCGGGAACTGATGGACACGATCCTGGCACGCGTTGTCGAAATGGAGAACCAAGGTTACCAGTTCGAAGCGGCGGAAGCGTCGTTTGATTTGCTCGTCAAGCGCTGCGCGGGTACGTTCACGCCGCACTTTAAGCGGCTTCAGTATCATGTCGGCGTCGAGAATGTGGACAACATAGACCATGAAGAGGGCGGCGCGAGCAAGCTGATCACGGAAGCAACCGTGAAATTGCGTGTCGGACAGGCGGTGCGGCACGAGGTGGCCGAGGGGGACGGTCCCGTGAACGCTCTGGACGCCGCTGTGCGAAAAGCGCTTAATGATGGGTTTCCGAACTTGGCAGCGATGCGGCTTGTCGATTACAAGGTCCGTGTTGTGAATTCGGAAGCCGGTACGGCCGCCCGTATTCGCGTTATGATCGAAAGCGCGGATACAGACGACGTGTGGGGAACGATCGGCGTCAGTGAGAATATCATCGAAGCCAGCTGGTTGGCTCTGGTCGACGCGATCGAGTTCAAGCTGTATAAGGACGAGTCGGCCGTGGCCGGCTCGAGCAACAAGAGCTGACTCGCTCCCCCTTTGGACAGTCGAACCAGTGTTCGGGACGTACTATTTTCGGTCTCAAGTGCGACCACGCCAGTTTAGCATGCATGGTATTTAATCCGATGAATACGTCAACCCATCTCTTTCTGAAACCTGAACACTGAACTCATTACGATTCACCACTTACGACAATTCTTACCCGTAAAGTGGCACTACTCAACTAGCTAGTGTGTGATTGACAACACATGAACGATAACCAACCGAGTCTCCAAATTCCCAGTCGCTTTGACCATGGTGAAGCCCAGGGACGGATCTACGAAACTTGGGAGCGGAGCGGTTTTTTTCACAGCGAACCCGATGATGACCGCCAGCCATTCACCATCGTGATCCCCCCGCCGAATGTAACCGGTGCGTTGCATTTGGGACACGCGCTCAACAACTCGCTGCAAGATATCGTGATTCGTTTTCGGCGGATGCAAGGATTTAACGCGCTCTGGATGCCCGGTACGGACCACGCCGGCATCGCAACGCAGGCCGTCGTCGAGCGGCGGCTGTTGGAAGAAGAACAAAAAGTGCGGCACGACCTCGGACGGGACCAACTGGTCAAACGCATCTGGCAATGGAAGGATCAGTACGAAAAGCGCATTATTGGCCAGCTGAAACAATTGGGCTGCAGCTGCGATTGGGAACGAATCCGGTTTACGCTGGACGAGGTCTGCGCCAAGGCGGTCCGCCGCACTTTTTTCGATCTCTTTCGTAAACGGCTGATTTATCGCGGCAAGCGGCTGGTCAACTGGGACACTTTTCTGCAGACGGCCGTGAGCGACGACGAAGTATTCCATGAAACGGTTCAGGGACATTTCTGGCATATTCACTATCCCGTCGTGAATCCAAAGCGCGGTGAGCCGCAGCGGGTTACCATCGCCACCACGCGCCCGGAAACGATGCTGGGTGACACGGCGGTCGCGGTGCATCCCCACCCCGCGCGAGCACTTGACAAAATCGAAGCCGATCTCGAGCAGAAATTGCGTTCGGCTGCGGCCAAGGACCAGGACGCGCTCTCCGCTCAGATCGACGAAGTTCGGGTCCGGCGCCAGTCAATGTTGCCTCAGTTGGAACAACTGCGTGACATGGCACTCGATGGTCGCAGCGTCCTGTTGCCGCTGCTGGATCGCGAAATTCCACTGGTTGCCGACGTTTGGGCTAAACCGGAAATGGGCAGCGGTTGCGTGAAGATCACTCCGGCACACGATCCCAACGATTACGAGGTAGCACAGCGCTGTGGGTTGCCAATGATCAACATACTGCAACACGACGGCAAACTGAACGAAAACGCTGGCCCCTACGCCGGACTGACCGTTCTCAACGCGCGGACACGTGTTGTCGCCGATCTGCAACAACGGGACCTAATGGGTAACATCGAAGATCGCGAAATCGACTTGGCACATTCGGATCGCAGCAAAACTCCGATCGAGCCCTATCTGGCCGATCAATGGTTTGTCCGCATGGACGATCTGGCCCAATCGGCCATGGACGCTGTCACCGACGGACGGGTAAAGATCATTCCCCAGCGCTATGCCAAAGGGTACCTCGACTGGCTGGGCGAAAAACGTGACTGGCCGGTCAGCCGACAGTTGTGGTGGGGACACCAGATTCCCATCTGGTCGCAGACCTGCCAGGACCAGTCAATACGCGCGAAACTAGTCGACTCGCTGGAGAAAGATCCCAATTCGGCAAGCGGCAGGTTGTGTTTTCAGGTGGACGAAGATTCTGAGCAGGCAGGCCGAGCAACGATCCACGTCAGTATTGCGGACGAAGATCCACTCCTGGAAAGCCGTATGGAGCAGCAGGGATACCGGCGTGAACAGGACGTTCTGGATACCTGGTTCAGCTCCGCGCTGTGGCCCCACTCCACGTTGGGATGGCCGGAACAAACCTCCGAGTTGGCGTATTACTACCCGACAAGTGTTTTGATCACCAGCCGTGACATCATCACACTCTGGGTTGCGCGGATGGTCCTGACCGGTTTGAACAACATGGGGGACATTCCGTTTTTTGAAGTCTTTATTCATCCCAAAATCCTGGACGGGTATGGCGAGACGATGTCCAAGTCCAAGGGCAACGGAGTGGACCCGCTTGACGTCATTGAAAAATTCGGTGCCGATGCGCTGCGGTTCGGGTTGGCGTACTTGACTACCGAGACCCAGGACGTGCGGATGCCGGTCCAGTTCGAGTGCCCCCACTGTCATGCGCTCGTCGATCAAACGCGTGAGAATCGAGAATTGCCACGAATTCGTTGTACGAAATGTGAAAAAGACTTTTCGACGCAGTGGGCCCGGGCGCCGGAAGATCAGGCATTGCCACGGGGTGCGGTGGTCAGCGAGCGGTTCGAGCTGGCTCGTAATTTCTGCAACAAACTGTGGAACGCTTCGCGCTTTGCCCTGATGAAATTGCCTGGTTACACGGCAGGCCCTGTCGACGACCAGAGCCTGACGATCGAAGACCGTTGGATCTTGAGTCGGCTGGCGACCGTCACCGGACAGGTCACCTCAGCCTTGGAAGGATATCGTTTTTCGGAAGCGGCACGAGCGTTGTATAATTTCGCCTGGGACGAGTTTTGCAGCTTTTACATCGAAATGGTCAAAGGTCGTCTGGCAGAGGAAGCCGACCCCCAAACTAGAACCACGGCGCAGCGCGTGTTAGCGCACACCTTGGACACGCTCATGCGCCTGCTGCATCCGATGATTCCGTTTATCACCGAGGAAATCTGGCGGCTGTTGGGACATGCGGCACCCGAACGGGGGCTGCCCCAACCCGCACCGGCTCCCGCCAGCATGATGTCCGCCACCTGGCCAACAGCAAATCAAGCACACATTGACGCGGCGAGTGAAACACAGTTTGTCATTTTTCAGAAGGTACTGGGAGCGCTCCGCGAAATTCGCAGCCGTCAGAATATTCCCCCCCGCAAGTCGATCCAGTTTTCTGTTGGCTGCAACCACGCGACCGCTGAGTTGCTTGATCGGCTCGCTTCATACTTTGAGTCGATGGCCAGTGCCCAGCCCGCCGGCTGGGGACCGGACATCGAACCGCCGGTGACGGGTGCCCATGTCAAAGTAGGCGAGATCGATGTCTACGTCGATCTGGCCGGCTTGATCGATGTCGAGGCGGAGCGAAAACGGCTGGAAAAGGAACTGGATAAGACAATCAAGTTGGTGGACGGCAAGCACAAGAAACTTGCCAATGCCAATTTTGTCGAGCGGGCGCCGGCGGACGTCGTTGAGCGCGAACGTGTTGGATTGGCCCAACTGGAAAAACAGGTCACGACGCTGCGCGCCAATCTGGTTGACCTCCCATAATTTGCCTAGAATCAAGATGAACGGTTCGCCCCGCACGTCGGTCGTACACTGAACACGGTGCTTCCAGAACTGAAACCGCACGCGCATTTTATCTGACTTGTCACGGAAAGGTTGACCATGCCGGTGCAGATGACATTATCCCGTATCATTATCAGCGAAATTAACGATCAACAGGTGATCTATCTGAAGGAAGTCGAAGGCGATCGCACTTTCCCGATCCTTATCGGCATCTTTGAGGCGACCAGCATAGACAGGCGCGTCAGGGACTTTCAATCTCCTCGCCCATTGACCCATGACCTGTTGGTCAACACCGTTAACCAGTTGGGCGCGGAATGGGATAGCGTTGTCATTAGCGAATTGCGCGACCACACTTATTTTGCCAAGCTGCGTCTGCGCCAGGACGGTGAACTCGTTGAGATCGACTCGCGTCCATCGGACGCGATCGCGGTCGCCGTAACTTGCGATCCTCCCCTACCCATCTACGTGGCCGAGGAAGTGCTGGAAGACGTGCTGGATTAGAGGGCGTTTGAACACCCGGCAGGGTGAGGCTCCTGTCGCGCCGCAGGTGTGGCACGCCCATCGCTTACCCCGGATTATTCATAGACTTGCCAACATTCAACGTAACACTCTTCGCAACAGGAAGTTACGGCTATCTTACCCAAAACACCGTGCATTGAAGCCCGAAGCGCAAGCGAGGGAAATACCCGTAGTCTACCTCACTTGCGTTTCAGACTTGAATGATCCTGGTTAGGTTCTGGGAGTGCTACACTCTCCACGCCGCGCACTACTTCTGCTCGCGGATGAATCGCTGCAGTCGCGCGTCGAGCATCGCCAGATCTTTGCCGAAGACATCCGTGAAATCCTTTTGGCGTTGTGCCGAGCTGTATCCGGCAAACGGTTGCCGAGATGCTGTCTTCTGTAGAAAACTTCCGTACTTGCGAGGTTCTAATTCCGCCAGAAAAAACGTTAGCGCCCAGGCCTCGGTATAAGCAATATTTTGTTGTGAGTAGAACATACGATCATTGGCGACGAGTTGCACCAGTCGGGCTGAGGTGTGGGTTTTGAGGTGGCGGCGGAAGCTCTGCAGCCGTCCGCGGTTGATGCGGTCAGAACGCTGCCTGTAGCGGCGTGGATTCCACACACCGCGTGCCTCAAACATCGTTGCCAGACCCTCGGCGACCCAACGTGGCGTCGATCCAAAACGGCTGTGGATCTGTGTATTGTTTGCCGTCTGGTGCGTTGCTTCGTGGATAATCGTCGCGGCGTTCGTGGTCCAGTCAGCCTCCTGTCGGCCAACCGTGGTATCGTAAAGCAGAATACGATTCGTACTGGGGGAGTAGTATCCTAAATAGCTTTTGGCATTCAGCCCGTCGGACACCGCATATCGTAGAAAATCGTCGCGCCGGTGGAATACGACCGCAACCAGCGGAAACTGGGGTTCGCTCGGATGAATCCGGCGTGTGCGGAAATAATGCATAAAATTCCGGTACAGTTCCTCGAACCGGCTCGCCCACACGTCACGCTGCCCTTTGGGATGTACCACTAGGTAGTGTCCTGTGTCCGTCACGTCGAATTTTTTGCCGAATTCGCGGTACAGCGAAGCACGCATTTCGTTGGCCGAATAGCTGCAAAACTGGCCGGAGAGAGTACGAACGTTCTTGGCATGATGCGGATTGAAGAACTTCAGCGCTCCGGTTCGCGTCAGCAGACACATTTCGCTGTTTGTCCAGG
>Ga0310123_10002444_pt1 | contig 14835 bp, 12 predicted proteins | sample CB6_AW_1057_MG_FD_203505 | JGI IMG/M metagenome (GOLD analysis project Ga0310123, IMG submission 203505) | Marine microbial communities from Western Arctic Ocean, Canada - CB6_AW_1057 | ecosystem: Environmental > Aquatic > Marine > Oceanic | place: Canada: Western Arctic Ocean | collected... | reverse complement strand
CAGGTGCGCCGTGATCATCTGCTTTTGCCCGTCGTCCGTCTCGATCAGTCGCTCGTACTGGACGGTAAACTGCCCGATCTCCACCACGTCGCCTGGGTTCATCAGGACCTGTCGGTCCAGCTTGTATCCAGCTCCGGCGAAGCCGAGGAACATCAGGACGATCCCGATGTGAATGATGTAGCCACCGTATCGCCGGCGCGACCGCATGACGAGTCCGATCATCGCAGTGACGAAGTCCGTTCCGGTCGCTCCGCGCCGCACCTGTGCGCCACGGATGAATTCCTGCCCAATCGTCCCCAGTACGAATGCGCAGAGCGCAAAGCACAGTCCCGATGCCCACACCCGGAATCCGATGGCCGCCAGACCGAGCGCGGTCGCGACGGCCAGGCCAACTGGCCATGCGAACTGATACACCAGGTTGCCGAGACTCGACCGGCGCCACGCGAGCAGCGGCCCGATACCGGTCAGTAGCAGCAACACCAAGCCGATCGGGACCATCCACGTGTTGAAAAAGGGTGGTCCCACGGTGATCCGCTGTCCGGTGATGGCCTCACTCATGGTCGGGAACATCGTCGCAAACAGGATGAAGAAGGCGGAAAACAGCAAGATCCAGTTATTCACGAGGAACGCGGCTTCGCGGGACGCCCACGACTCCAGCTCGTTTCTCGCCCGAAGCAGAGGCAGACGATAGATGAGCCATCCGAAGCTGAAGGTGAGAATCACCCCCATGAAGATGCCGAACAGCACCGTCAGCTGTTCGTCCTCCCCGAACGCGTGAACCGACTGGACGATTCCACTCCGCGTCATGAACGTGCCGAAGATCGTCAGGAAGAACGTCAGGATCACCAGGGTCATATTCCACACTCGGAGCATGCTTCGGCGCTCCTGGACCATCACCGAGTGCAAGAACGCCGTTGCGGTGAACCACGGGAGCGCTCCCGCGTTCTCGACAGGATCCCAGCCCCAGAACCCACCCCATCCCAGTTCTTCGTACGCCCAGATCATGCCGAGCGTCAGACCGAGCGTGAGAAACAACCACGACACCATCGTCCATCTGCGAACGGCGCGGAGCCACGAATCATCCAGAAACCCGGTGATGAGAGCGGCCATAGCGAAGGCAAACGGGATCGTCATCCCCACGAAGCCCGTATAGAGCGACGGCGGGTGTATGGCCATATACGGGTTCTGGAGCAGTGGATTGAGACCACGCCCCTCCATCGGCACCTGCGTCAGATAGGTGGAGAACGGGTCGTTGTGGACGATCATCACGAACAGGAAGAACAACTGGACAGCGCCGATGACGGCAACCACGTAGGGAATCAGTTCGCGCTGCCGCTCGCGGTTGGTCCTGACCGCAATCGCGCCAAACACAGATAGCAGGAAGACCCAGAACATGATCGAGCCGTCGAGTCCTCCCCAATACGAGGTAATCTTGTAGAACAGCGGCTGCACCGAATCGGAGTACTGGTCGACGTAGCGAATGGAGTAGTTCTCGGTGACGAAGGCGTGGATGATAATCGACGAGGCCAGCGTCATCAGCGCAGTGACGACGTAGAACGCACCGATACCGCTCTCGATCATCCGTAAGGATCGTCGGCGGGCCCCCGCAACTGATACGACAATCGCATAGGCGCACGCGACGAACGCCGCGAGCAAGGTGTAGGAACCGAGAGTAGCCATGCGTGTTACCCCTTGTGATTCGACAACGCGCTGTAACCGGTCGTTACTGCCGTCGTGCGAGGGGTGGCCTAACGGGGTCGGACGTTAGTTGTTCGCGCCGTCCGCGTCTGCGTCGTCCACCGCGGCAACGCCGCCGTCGACCGCTGCCCCAAGCTCAGGCTTCGCTTCGTATTTCGACGGACACTTCGCCATGATGTGGTCGACGACGAGGGTGTCCCCATCAAGGTGCCCGGTGGCCACAACCTCCGCCTTGTCCTTGAACGTGTCGGGGACAATCCCGGTGTATTCGGCCTGGATGACGTGACCGTTGTTCTCGAGCTGGAATCGGTAATCCAGGGTGCTGGGCTTCCACGAAATGTTCGAGGCATACCCGTGCACCTGGAGACGCTTGCCGTACCACGCCGCAGGCTCAACCATCACCTCGTCCACATGCTTGTAGTACTCGGTGCCGTCTTGCATCGTCGTCCACATCAAGCCCGCGAACGCAGCAGTCAGAACGCCGGTCGTCAGCAAGATCTTGAGGCCCTGGTTCGGCATGTCAATAAAGGATATCGCCAGACAAACCTGCAGTCAATCCTTCATTGGCCCGTGACGCTCTGTCCTAAGCTGCTCGGGTTGAGCCACTTACGCCTTGTCCTCTCGCTCGCTGAATAGCCGCGCCACGAGGGCCACCGGGAGGCCAACGACGTTCGTGTAGGAACCCTCAATGCGTTCGACAAAGCGCGATGCGATTCCTTGGACGCCGTAGGCTCCGGCCTTGTCGAGTGCCTCCCCCGTGGCCACATACCAGTCAATGGTGGGAGCATCCAACCCGACCAGCGTTACCAGCGTCGACTCGACCGCCACCCGACCCGACTCGTGGGTGACCAGCGCAACGCCTGTGAGGACCTCGTGCACACGACCCGACAACCTCCGGAGCATGTCTGATGCCTCGGCATCGTCACGGGGCTTCCCCAGGACGTCCGCATCGACCACGACCACCGTATCGGCACCGAGCACCAGACCTTCGGGTGTGCGGGTCGCCACCGCCTCGGCTTTGAAGGTGGCCAATCGCTGGACATAGTCACGCGGTGCCTCGTCTGGCCACCGCTCCTCGTCAATATCGGCCGGAACGACGTCGAACACGTACCCGGCACGTGTCAACAACTCGTGCCGACGGGGTGACGCCGACGCCAGGGTGAACCGCGGAGACATTTGATACACTGGAAAATGCAAGAATACAGAAGACAGGAGTCAGGAGAGACCAGAATCTGTCTCCTGCATTCTGACTCCTGACTCCTAGTAAATCCACACTCTCCCATGTTCCCCACCCGAGACGTCGCTCCGCGAGCGCTGAGCGAGATCCTGAAACATCAACCGATGTCCGATGCGAAGGTGAGATTCGCCTGGCTCTCGTCGGTGGGCCCGTCCGTGGGTCGAGCGACGTCGGTCATGCTCGACGCGGCCGGCACGCTCCGGGTGACAGCCGAAACCGAACATTGGCGACGTGAGATCGCACGCTCGCGACTCGCCATCACACGTCGTCTCACGGACCTCCTGGGAGCGGGCACCGTCAAGAAGCTGTCTGTCAAACGGAGGGGTCGAGCATGAGGGACGTGGTCATCGTCAGCGCGGTTCGCCTGCCGACCGGCAAGTTTCTCGGGACACTCAAAAGCCTGCCCGCGACTGACCTGGGTGCGCGCGTCATACGGGAGTCGGTGTCGCGTGCAGGCATCGACCCAGCGGAGGTCGATGAGTGCATCATGGGTAACGCCGTAGGGGCTGGTTTGGGACAGGCACCCGCGCGTCAGGCCGCTCTCCACGGTGGCCTGCCAGACCATGTCGCGGCACTGACGATCAACAAGGTGTGCGGGTCGGGTTTGAAGGCGGTAATGCTCGCGTCCCAAGGCATCGCAACCGGGGATATCGACGTGGCCGTCGCCGGCGGCATGGAGTCGATGAGCAACTGCCCCTATCTGCTGCCCAAGGCGCGCGAGGGGATGCGGATGGGCAACGCCGAGGCGATCGACTCGATGATTCATGACGGCCTGTGGTGCTCACTCGAAAACTGGTCGATGGGTCTCGCGTGCGAAGCCGTCGTCGACAAGTACGGCGTCAGTCGCGCCGACCAGGACGCCTTTGCCGCGGCCAGCCATCAGAAAGCCGCGACCGCCATACGCGAGTGCTGGTTCAAGGATGAACTACTCCCCGTCGAGGTTCCTCAACGCAAGGGTGAGCCTGTGCGTCTCGAGTACGACGAGTCTGTCCGGCCGGACAGCTCAGCCGAGGCCCTGTCCAAACTGAGAGCGGCGTTCAAGGAAGGCGGGACCGTGACGGCCGGCAACGCACCAGGTGTCAACGACGGCGCGGCCGCGCTCGTCGTGATGGCCGCCGACAAGGCCGACTCGCTCGGCCTCGCGCCGATGGCCCGGATCGTCGGGCAAGCGGTAAGCGGCCTGTCCCCAAAATGGATTCTGATGACGCCAGTCCAGGCCGTACAGAAGTTGCTCGACAAGGTGGGCTGGACACTCGACGACGTCGACCTGATTGAGCTCAACGAGGCGTTCTCGGCGCAGTCACTGGCCGTCATCCGCGAACTCGGCGCCGACCCGGAGAAGGTCAATGTCAACGGCGGCGCCGTAGCGCTCGGACACCCAATCGGCGCGAGTGGCGCCCGCATCCTGACGACGCTCCTCTACGCGCTGAAGAACCGCCGCCTCAAGCGTGGAGTGGCCACTCTGTGTCTCGGCGGGGGGAACGGGGTTGCATTGGCGGTGGAGGCGCTCTAGTAAAATGGGAGACAGAATTCAGGAGTCAGGAGTCAGGATGGATTCGGGTGCTACGCAACCTCTAGAAGTGCCCGAAGGGCCAGCGGTTTTCTCCTGTCTCCTATTTTCTAGTCACTCCTTCTTCCAGCTTCCAGAACGCGATTCCACCGGCCTGCTTGCCTACGTCGACCGCGCCAACACGACGGCCGGACTCCACGTCATAGACTTCGACCGTTCCCGGCTCGCTCCCCACACCCTCGAGGGTGACAAACGCATACCTGCCGTCGGGCGTGAGCACGACGCCGTGCGGGATCGTGCGAGTGGTGTCGGCCCGAATGCGCTCTCGTCCAGTCGCGAGATCCCAGAAGCCAACTGACGCGCCCTTCTTGTGTGTCACGACGAGAGTCGCACCGTCAGGGGTGACGTCCAGATTGTAGGGCCCTGGTCCGGTCTCGAACGTCCGCGTGACCTTCCACTCGTCGACGTCGACTTCGTAGATCTGGTTGGCGGCGAACGCAGTGACATACAGCTTTCCGCCGGCACTCGGCGCCGTCACCCAGGTCGGCTGCACGAGCTGGCTCGGGTCATGCGAGGCCGCCTCGTCCTCTGACTGATTCGCCCCGTGCCGAGACAGCGACAGCGTCCGATTGACGTCGAAGGTCAGCGCGTCCACTTCGACGAGCTCGTCGCTCATCATGCTCACCGAATAGTGGCGCGTCCCGTCCGCACTCAGCCGAGAACCGTGGGGCATGACACCGGTCGGCACGCGCTCGATCTCGGTCATCGTCTCCACTTCGACAATGGAGAGCGTACCGGGCTCCAGCGGACCGTGAAGATCGAAATTGACGACATAGAGCAATCCGGTCGAAGACGACACGTCAAGCGTCGCGGGAAACATGCCGAGCGTTTCGCCGGCCACCCACCGATCGGTCCCGGTCTCATACTTATGGACGCTTCCGAATGGAACACCGTGTGCGACTGACACGTACCAGAAGCGGCCGTCTGGGTCGACGTTGACGCCGTGCGGGCCCTCGATCTCGGCCGGATAGCGGCCGACGGAAATCGTCTTGACCACGTCGAGTCCGTTCGGCCCATATCGAACGATGGACACCTCATCGTCGGATTCGGCGCACACGTAGACGTAGTAGCTCGAGGTCGGTTGGGCGACAGCACTCGACGGACCCACCACCAGCCCCGAGGCGATCCACACGAAGATGGCGAAGCGCCTCATGACATGACTCGTGGTGGCTACTGCGGCTCCCCGATCGTCCGCCCTGGTCCGTCCTTTGTCCGCAACGTCACGGCCCACAAGCCGCTGTTCCAGTCGGTGAAAAACACGTTGCCCTTGTACGGCTGCGGCCCCCAGACAAACGGTGCGTTGGCGATGAAACCGTTCGGATCGTTCGGCAAGAACATCCCGATCTCGCGTCCCTGCTTGTAGAGATCACCCATCAGCTCGCCAGAGACATCCACGACACGCAGGCCACCGTTGTAGTACGCCACGTACATGACGTCGTCCTCGATCCACAGGTTGTGCGTGCCAGCCTCGGGGACCTGATACCGGGCCACCTCCTGTGGGTTCTCCCAATCGCTCCAGTCGATGACGTGCACCCAACCAGCGGCCCGCGACGGGGTGGCGCCTCCATCTCTGTTGAATCCGCCGTAGGGAAACGCCTCGTCGGCCGCGAACACGTAGAAGGTTCCCGTCGACTGACTCCGGTATGGAAACGCCGTATGGTTCCAGCCGTTCGGATGGGCGTATCGTCCCAGCTCGACGGGGCTCTCAGGCGTGCCGCCCTTTCCGCCCCCGCCGACGTCGACGGCCACGACACCATCGGTCCAATTCGACGAAAATGCTACACCGTCGGCGACCCACACGTCGTGGACGCCGTGTGCCGCGGTGTCGAGCTCGAAACGACCGACACGCGTCGGATTGTACGGGTCCTCGATGCTGATCACGTCGTACCGACGAGACGCACTCAGCGCGAACACGTGCTTCTCTGAGATAAAGATGTTGTGCACGCCGCCGGTCAGTCGGTCCGTGAACTCAGACAGAACCGGAACACCCTCTCGCGGGTTCCCGACGCCAAGCACGACGATGCCGTTCCGGCGGTCAGACGCGCCCTCGCGACTGATCACCGCGATGTCACCATCCTCGGATACCTTGACGTCGTTGACCGTTCGCGCGTCGACCTGCACCTCGTGGAGCCGGACGATCTCTGTCGGGTCGGTCACGTCCCAGATGTACGAGTGACCGTCAGCCCCCCACGTTCCAGTGATCGCATAGTCACGTCCGTCGGTGCCCTCCCAGACCCATAGGTCAGAGGTATGACGGTCGAGCACCTCGCCTCGACCGAGCACCTCGATATCCCGCCGCACGTCACGGGGCTCGACGACGACGGTCTGGGTGGCGGAGTGCGAACCCGAGGTGGCAATGACCGTGAACGTGCCAGAGCGTTCGGCGACGAAACGGCCGTCTTCGGCGATCTGGGCAGCGGCGCCGGCCGCGATGATGGTCGACGCCGTCTCACCCGCGACGCCGAACAGAATCGGCACTCCGCGTAGGGCCAATCCGCGGGCGTCCCTCGCGGTCGCCGTGAACCTCACCACGTCGCCCGTCCGCGCCACGTCAGTGCTGGCCTGGAGGTGGAGCGCCGTCACACGGTTGGGCTCGACCTCGATCGTCAGACTCGCGGTGGCGTCCCCAGCGGTCACCGCGACATCGACGGCACCGGGCCGATGGACGGTCATGAACCCGAACTGATCGACCTCAGCGACGCGGGTATCGTCGGTTGTGTATCGCGGCTGGACGTCGTGACGAACGGTGCCCAGCGTGTCGACGATCTCGACGTGCAGTTGTGGTCTCGTTCCGACGTAGAACTTTGCCGGCGTGTTCACGAACGTCACCCGGTCGACCGGTGGCTGGGGCACAGTCACGGCAACCTCCACCCTGGCGATCGCTTCGGGACGGCGGCTCTTGTCAGCGGAATCGCGGGGAATGAGCGCGACCACGATGAACTCCCCGGCTCGGCGGGCGTCGACCACGCCTTCTCGGGTCACGCCGACGCTTCGCCGCGACCGCGAGTAGTAGACCACCTGGGCGTCCTCGACCAATCGGCCATCGGGGTCACGGACAACGGCGGTGAGCGTCCGCGTCTCGCCAAGCGGTACAGTCAGGCGTCCAGGCTCAATCTCGAGGGTCAGTTGCTCGAGCGGCTCGGCGCCCTCAGGGGCCTGGTCTTGCTCTTGGTCCTGGCCTCGCACACCAAGCGACAGGCAGCCAAGCAGCGCCACGAGTGTGGCGAAACGCATGAATCGCACGTCACCCCTCCCGATTACACGTCGTTGTTCGTTGGTGACGCATCATGCTGGATCTCGTTCATTGTATCGTCGGTGACCGCCCTGTTAAGAACTGCAACCAGTTCGGGTCATCTCGCGGGCACTTTCCGAGGTCGCACGGCAACGAGGCGAAAGTCTTACAATCTGTAAACTGCTGATATGTTTGACAATAACATCATTTCTGTTCGTTGTTTCGCTTGACAGCCGCCAGGCACACTTCTAGAATGCGACAGTGTGCAGCAGTATGAAATCCGCTTGAGCCACCGCTTCACGGGGCCACGGCGGACCCTTTAGGACCTGAGCAGTTCAAACCACCAGCGGAGTAAGGAATGCCCACAACGGAACGCGCGGTTCGTGAACGAGTAAAGGCGGTCGACATTGCGGTCGGTCAGATCGAGAAACAATTCGGAAAAGGCTCCATTATGCGACTCGGTCAGAAGGGCGCGGTCTTTGAGATCCCCTCCATCTCGACCGGGGCCATCAGCATCGACTATGCCCTGGGCATCGGCGGCGTTCCGCGCGGACGGGTGGTAGAAATCTACGGACCGGAAGCTTCAGGCAAGACGACGTTGGCGCTCCAGGTCATCGCACAGGCCCAACTCACGGGTGGCAACGCCGCATTCGTCGATGCCGAGCATGCTCTCGACCCGACCTACGCGAGAAAACTCGGGGTCGATCTCGACAATCTCCTGGTCTCTCAGCCGGACCACGGTGAGCAAGCTCTCGAGATCGTCGAGGTACTCGTCAGATCGGGAGGTGTCGACGTGATCGTGGTCGACTCCGTCGCGGCGCTCGTGCCCCGAACCGAGATCGAGGGTGACATGGGTGACGCCCAGGTCGGTCTCCAGGCGCGGCTCATGTCCCAGGCTCTGAGGAAACTCACCGGAGTGGTGTCAAAGTCTCGTACCTGCCTCGTCTTCATCAACCAGCTGCGAGAGAAGATTGGCGTCATGTTCGGTAGCCCGGAGACAACGACCGGGGGCCGGGCCCTTAAGTTTTACTCATCGGTGCGGATTGATATTCGTCGCATCGGGGCCATCAAGGACGCCGACCGCGTCGTCGGTGGCCGGACTCGAGTCAAGATAGTCAAGAACAAACTCGCGGCCCCGTTCCGAGAAGCGGAATTCGACATCATGTATGGCGAAGGCATTTCACGCGAGGGAGATCTTCTCGACCTCGCGGTCTCTCGCAATATTATCGAGAAGAGCGGGACGTGGTTCTCTTACAGCGGAGAGCGTCTGGGGCAGGGCCGTGAGAACGTCAAGCGTCTCCTCAAAGAGAAACCGGAGATCTTCACGTCGGTCGAGCTCCGCCTACGCAAGGAGCTTGGTCTGACACCTCAGGACCCGGTCAGCGCACCCCCCTCCTAAAACCCAGGGGCTGCACCGGCCCAACGCGCTCAACGTGCCTAGCGCGAAACGTCGATGTCCACACTGCCAGGCGGGTCGAGCCCAACCGGAGTGTCGGGTGGAGTCTCGCCGACGATGAACATCGTCTCGCCGGGTGTGATGAGTCCGAGCTCTCCACGGGCAAGCGCCTCGATCCCGCGGGTGCTCTCGCGTAGCTCCCGGACGTGCTCCCGCAGCTCGTCGTTCTCGGCTCGTAGCATCGTGATGATCGTGGAGATGACGACCGACTCGTCATTCGCGCGAATCAGAGTGGTCAGGCCACGATCTCCAACGATGGCGTTTCCCAAGAGCACGACGGTGACCAGGACGAGGAAAAACGGAACGGTTCGACGACGAGGGCTGGGGCGTCTCGGAACGAGGCCAGACGCAAGCGGACGCGGGGGCGGTGACTGAGTCACTGCCATAGATTAGCGCAGTCGAGACAAGAAGTACACATCCAAAAGCGATCTAGACACCATCACCCAAGGACCGTCCGGAGCGTGTCACGGTTGGTGACAACATTCCAGCTCGACAGATGGGCGAGCAGGTTGACCTGCGGTGACGTCAACTGGATCAGGGCTCCCGGATTCTGCCCCCGCGTCAGATAGTGGGGAAACCGGGCGAACGGGCCGGTCGGGTCCCCAGCCTGCCCCTCCCGCACCGACGCCTGCAGGCCCGGCGGCAGTCGGTCCCTCCAGCGATCGACGCGGTCACCGTAGACCCAGCACACCGTAACCTCGTGCCCACCTTCGAGGCCCCACCACTCGTTCGACTCGACCGTGTGGGTCGTGACGGTCATCACAGTTTCCCCACGACGCTTCGCCTCCTGCAGCCCGCTAATAACAGCCGGATAGTCGGCCTCGGAGAATACGCGGTTGTGAGGGAACTGTGAACTGGGCGCTCCGAAGAGTGGGGCGAGGAACGGGTCGAGCCGGCGTCCGGACGGCGCCACCATGTCGAGGTCCTCAGGCCAGGACGTAGGGTCGTAGTCAAGCGCCAGAGGCCAGAGGCTGTTGATGAAGACGACCACCCCCCGCACGCCGCGGCGAAGCAGCGGGATGAGGCCATAGTTCTCGATGTCGCCACCGTCGGTGAACACCTGTCGGCTCGACAACGTAGGCTCGGCATCGCCGCTCACTGGCCAGCAGTCAGCGTGTGGATAGCTTCGAGGGTCGCGGTCGGGTGAGGTAAACGCGCTGCTCGCCCCGACCATGTCGGTAAGCGTGAAAATCCGATCGGGCTGCCCGACCTCGACGATGGCGCAAGACTCATCACTTCGTGGCGGACCGCCGTCAAACACGAAGGGCTCGACAAAGCCACCGCCCACCCTCGCGCGCACTGTTCCCGACCGAAGCGTGTGCGACGCCGCCGTCCCGATGCCAAGTGGTGCGTATTCGAACCCCACACGTTGAGATGGCCAAGCGTCGGGTTTGTCCGGGGGCCAGTTCAGGGTCGAGTGGACCAACAGATAGGGGCGATGCGATCGGCTCCACGTCGTACGCAAGGTATCTCGCAGCTGCGGATTCCTTTGATAGATCTCCCTGGCCGTGTCGTCGTTGAGGGTAAAGCCAGCCGGATGGGCTGGATCATCGAGACCAAACGGCTCGAGAAACATCTGCCCGACTGCGTTGGACCAGACTCTGTCCGGTGTGACGGCGTCGGCGCTCTGTGCGACAAAGAGCGCACGACCGAAGTCACGCGTGGCCGCGTAACCCAGCTCGTGAGATGCGATGACCTCGAGTGCGGCGGCTGACACGCTCTCTGGCTCTTGGTGTTGCCCCAGCAACTCTGCGTCGCTGCCGGCAGCACCGGCATAGTACGTGTAAGGCGTCGCCGCCCACGCGCCACCAGACACCGCAGAGATATACCCGACCCGAGAGATCAGCCCACTCTCCGTCAGGCCTCTGAGATGCCCGACCGTCGCTGCGTAGGAACGCGTGCTGCCACCCGAGAAGCACACACCGGTGAGGGGCGGCGGCGTGACCGCCGGGTGCGACCGTTCCGGATAGAGGGCGCCCGGCCGATCTGTGGCCCAGACGCGCGTGGAGCATGGCTGTGTCACGTACGAACTGTCGGCGCCAACCTCAGGGTTGGGCGGGGTACTCGAGCGTGAAAGGATCTGGAAGCGGGATCCTCGTGACGGGACCACGCGATAATGACTCGAGAGTGAACTCGGGGTGCTCGGGGTCGCCTTGTTCGATCGTCGTCACATCGCCCACGATCAACACGACGAGCCGGTCGGGGTCGAGGTATTCGCGCGCAACCCGAAGGACGTCGTCGCCACTCACGGCGCTGACCCGGTCGCGGTACTTCGTCAGATACTCAGGGTCGCGACCGGTGTACTCGTCGCTGGCGAAGAGACCAGCCGTCGAGCCGGCGCTGGAGAAGTTGCGGGTGAACGTCTCGATGAATGACGCCTTGGAGGTGCGCAGCTCATCTTCAGACACCTGTGTCGAGCGGATGCGTTCGATCTCCTCGAGCACAATGGCGGCAGCCCGGGTCACGGTCTCGCTCCGCGACTGAAATCCAGCACGGAATACCCCGTCGTAGTACGTGCCCAATCCGAAACCTGAGAACGCACTGTAGGCCAGGCCTTCATCCGACCTGATCCTGGTCAGGAGTCGAGACGTAAAGCCTCCCCCACCCAAGATGTCGTTCATCACCATCAAGGCATAACGCTCGGGGTCATCACGCTGTGCACCGAGGTGCCCGATGGCGACCCGCCCCTGGTTGACGTCGGACTTGTCGACCAGGTAGATGCCGGGGCTGAGACCATGAGTGGGCTCGGGCACAGGTGGAACCGCCTCGGTGCGAACCGGCCAGTCCGACATACGCGCCTCAAGCTTCGACAGGATCGCGTCCGGGGTCACGTCGCCGGAAACGGACACGATGAACCCACCCGGATGAAAGTAACGCTCGTGAAAGGCCACCAGGTCATCCCGGGTGATCGACTCGAGTGATGCACGGGTTGCCGCATTAGTCGAGAAGTGGTCGTCACCACGGATGAGGCGCCCCCACTCCCGACCTTCGATGCTCTGCGTGCTGTCGTTTCGTCGTTCCATCCCTTGCAAGACCTGCTGCTTGGCCAGATCGAGCCTCGCCTGGTCGAATCCGGGATTCCGCAACATGTCGAAAAAGAGGTCGAGCGTCGCGTCAAGGTCCTTGGCCAAGCTGTTGAAACTCGCGCGACCGGAGGTCGGACCGATGGCACTCCCAATCTGCGCCGCGAGAAACGCGGTCTCCTCGTCGAAGTCAGCCGGCGAGAGGGACGTCGTCCCCCCAGAGCGCATCTGAGCTCCCGTGAGACTCGCCAAACCGGTCTTGTCCGCCGGCTCGAGATAACTACCGGTTCGAACCGTGAACGAGACGCTGACCAAAGGCAACGTGTGGTCTTCGACCACGAAGACGACCACGCCGTTGGAAAGCGTGTGCCGGTGGCGCTCAGCCGCCGGCGGCTCGAACTCCAGCGCATCGAAGGTCAGCTCGCGCGGGTGATCGGGGATCGTTTGTGCCGACGTCGTGGCCGTCACACTACCAAGCGCCGCGATCGCGGTGACGATGACGATAACGGGCGCGCACAAGGGTCTACGGTTCATCGGGCACCTCCCACATCATCGAGGCGCTCTTGAACAAGCTGCTGAATGGCCTCGACCATGTCCTGATTCTCCGGAGGCACCTGGGCAGCCATCTGCTCCGTCTGTGCCTGGAGCTGCCTCAGCTGCTCTTCATTGGCCTGTGCCAGCGTCGTCTGTAGCTGTCGCACTTACTGACGCTCCTGGTCATCCAGCCCGGCAAGCAGCGGATCGTCTTCGGCTCCACCCTCCTGCCGGTAGTAGATGGCCACGGCGCGATTCTCGGCCATGAAGTAGGTATTCGCGACCCGCATGACGTCATCGGCTGTGACCCCGTCATAGAGTGGCGGGTCGGTATTGATCGTCTCCCAGCCTCGATTGCTCTCACGGATCAACAAGTTCATCAGCAGCTGGAAGTTTCCCTGCAGATCGCGAAAGTTGCCCGCGGCGTTCTGGTTCTTGACCTTCTGCAGCTCACGATCGGTAACAGGCTCTGTCTTCAAGAGCTCCACTTCTGCGTAGAGCGCCTGCTCGACCTGCTCCGGTGTGCGCTCCTGAGCCGCGGTTCCCCTCAACTGGAACATCCCTTCGAATTTGAAGCCCGACTGCCCGCCGGAGGCGTTGGTGGCGACCTCCTGGCCCTCCACGAGCGACTTGTAGAGACGGCCCGTTCGACCGTTGAGCAGCTGGCCAAGCACCACCAGTGCCGGCTCGTCAACGTGGCCGTCCGGCACGGAGTGATACCTGATGACGACCTGAGGATTGGTTTCGGCGTACGCGACCATTCGCTTCTCGGCAAGCTGCGGCATCTCGCGAGTCCTGGGCTCTAGGGGCGGGCGCGCACCACGCGGAATGCGACCGAAGTACCGTTCGGCCAGCGCCACGGCTGCCTCTGGGTCGAAGTCGCCAACCAGCGCCGCCGCCAGGTTGTTTGGCGCGTAGTACTGGTCGAAGAAGGCCAGAGCCTCTTCACGCGTCATCCCTTCGAGGTCGCTCGGCCAGCCGACGACCGGCCAGCTGTAGGGTGACGACTCCCAGAACATCGCGTCGAACTGCTCCTGAAACTTTCCGATCGGCGTGCTGTCGGTCCGTAGTCGGCGCTCCTCGTGTACGACGTCCCGCTCGGAGTAGAACTCCCGGAACACCGGATTCAGAAGCCGGTCCGCCTCCATCCAGAACCACAGCTCGAGCTTGTTGGCCGGAACATTGATGAAATAGATCGTGTAGTCGTAGCTGGTGCCCGCGTTCATCCCTGACGCACCCTGCCCTGTATACACGCGGCTGAAGTCCTCCTTGATGAGCAGCGCCTGCTGACGCTCGATCAGGCTGTCGAAATCCTCGAGCAGCTCGACGTGTCGTGGTGACCGAGCGTCAGGATCATGTGGATCCTCGATCTCGCCGAGCCGATGGGCCTGGAGCAGCCGCGCCTCCTCTACATACAGCTCGGCCTTGAGTGCGTCCAGCTGATCGATGATCTTGAGGTCCTCACCGATATCAGAGGTCCCGATCGTCTGGGTGCCCTTGAACATCATGTGCTCAAAGAGATGAGCGACCCCGGTGATGCCCGGCCTCTCGTAGACCGACCCGACCCGGGCGATCCACCCGGCCGAAATATTTGGGTCGCCGGGACGTGGAACCAACAAGATCTTGAGTCCGTTTTCGAGCTCGTGCTCGATGACGGGGACTTCCTGGGCCAGCACCGGATGGATGCCCGCGATACACACCACCAACGCCAGGAACCCGCGATAAGGAATGCTCATGAAAACCTCTTCCGTGTCTCCGTGCGGGCAGACAGATCAGACGACATCGGGAGTGTCGCACACTTCATGCGTCAATTGCGACGACCGAGCCCCTCACGCTAGCGTCTCGGGTGTCAGCGTCACCACGCCACTCAAGGTCTCTCCCGGTTTCACCACCAGCATCCCTGTATCCGTTCGACCGACGTCGGCCAGATTGAAGGCGTCGATGCAGTTGGTGGCCGGCTCCGCGCAGAAGAAGTTCTGACCGGCTGGCGTATAGACGACAAGACAACTGAACACCGTGTCGGCCGTCATTCACAGCCGCGCATTCCACTCGGGCCATTCGATGATGGCCTGGCCTCCGAACCCG
>Ga0310123_10002442_pt1 | contig 14841 bp, 16 predicted proteins | sample CB6_AW_1057_MG_FD_203505 | JGI IMG/M metagenome (GOLD analysis project Ga0310123, IMG submission 203505) | Marine microbial communities from Western Arctic Ocean, Canada - CB6_AW_1057 | ecosystem: Environmental > Aquatic > Marine > Oceanic | place: Canada: Western Arctic Ocean | collected... | reverse complement strand
CTGGTGCTTGTGGCCTCGGCGCTGGCCCTGTTTGTTTCCCCGGTCATCTATTTCCTCAACCTCTACTACTGCCTCACGATCATTCCGAGTGAGGACCGCATCTTCTACCCGTCGCCATTCGCTCGTTGGTTCGGCGGACTGAGCCTCGTGGTTTTCACCGGTCTGACGTTCCTTGTCATCATGGCTCGGGTGTTTGACGTTGCCCTGTTCGGCTGAGATCAGCGTGGGATCCCCATGAGAATCTGTGTGGTCGGCGCTGGCGCTATCGGCGGATACATGGTGGTGCGGCTGGCAGCTGCAGGACATGACGTGTCGGTCATCGCCCGCGGACCCCATCTTGATGCAATTCGCACCAACGGTTTGAAGCTCATCGAGGCCGATGGCGGTGCGGAGCAGGTCGCCACGAATCTGGTTGCTACCGACCGTCTCGCCGATCTCGAACCTCAGGACATTGTCCTGCTGGCCCTAAAGGCCCATCAGATCCAGGCTGTCGTCGGCGACCTGCCGCGTCTGTTTGGTTCGGATACGGTCATGGTGACCCTGCAAAACGGCATCCCCTGGTGGTATTTCCAGAAGCTCGGTGGGGAGTACGCAAACAGTGTGGTCAGGACCGTCGACCCCGACGGTGTGCTCTCCACGCGTATCGACCCGGACCGGCTGATTGGCTGCATCGCGTATCCCGCGGCCGCGATCGCAGAGCCCGGGGTCGTGAGGCACATCGAGGGGAACCGATTCCCGGTGGGCGAGTTGGATGGGACCGAGACGGAGAGGGTACGCATGGTCTCCGAGGTGCTGACCGAGGCCGGGTTCAAGTCACGGATCCTCGAGGACATCCGGTCGGAGATCTGGCTCAAGCTCTGGGGGAACCTGACCTTCAATCCGATCAGCGCGTTGACGCACTCGACGCTCGTGGACATCTGCCAGTTTCCGCTGACGCGGGAGCTGGCCGCCACGATGATGACCGAGGCCAGCACCGTCGCGGAGCGTCTGGGTGCCAGTTTCCGTGTGCCCATGGAAAGACGGATCGCGGGTGCTGAAGCGGTTGGCAAGCACAAGACGTCGATGCTGCAGGACGTCGAGGCCGGCAAGCCACTCGAGATCGACGGCATGCTTGGTGTCGTCGTCGAGCTCGCCGAGACAACGGGGGTCGAGGTGCCGACGCTCAGAGCCCTGTACGCATGCGCGAGTCTCTTGAACGCGACCATTCAGAATGAAGGGATCCGGGTCAAGGGCACGCCGAAACGGAGAGGCACATGAAAGCGCTGGACGGAGTACGAATTCTGGATATGACCCACGTGCAGTCCGGCCCGACCTGCACACAGCTTCTGGCCTGGTTTGGGGCCGATGTCATCAAGGTTGAGCGTCCGGGTAGCGGTGATGCCACCCGCGGTCAGCTGCGGGACATTCCCGACGTAGACAGCCTCTACTTCACGATGCTGAACCACAACAAGCGTAGCGTCACACTGAATACGAAGCTGGATGCAGGGAAAGAGATTTTCACCCGACTGATCGAGGAGTGTGATGTGCTGGTCGAGAACTTCGCGCCGGGTGCGCTCGACCGCATGGGGTTTTCCTGGGAACGTATCCAGAAGATCAACCCCCGGATCATCTACGCATCAGTCAAGGGTTTCGGTCCGGGACCCTACGAGGACTGCAAGGTGTACGAAAACGTGGCGCAGTGTACCGGTGGTGGCGCCAGCACGACTGGGTTCGATGATGGTCCGCCCACGGTGAGCGGCGCGCAGATCGGCGATTCCGGCACCGGGATCCACCTGGCGTTGGGGATCGTGACGGCCCTGTTTCAGCGGGAGCGATCGGGTAGGGGACAGCGGGTCGAGTGCGCGATGCAGGACGGCGTACTCAACCTGTGCCGGGTCAAGCTACGTGACCAGCAGCGTCTGGCCCACGGCCCGCTCACGGAGTATCCCCAGTATCCCAACGGAACGTTCGGTGACGCCGCGCCACGGGCTGGCAATGCATCCGGCGGGGGACAACCGGGCTGGATTGTGAAGTGCAAGGGGTGGGAAAACGATCTGGACGCGTATATCTACATCATCACTCAGGCGGCAACCTTCGACGGCCTGGCTCGGGCCATCGGACGCGCTGACTGGCTCGCTGACCCCGAGTGGAACACGCCGGAGGCCCGGCTGCCGAAGCTTGACCGGATGTATGACGAGATCGAGGTATGGACCAAGACCAAAACGAAGTTTGAGGTGATGGAGATCCTCAATCCCCTGAATGTGCCCTGCGGACCGGTGCTGTCGATGAAGGAGCTGGCCGAAGAACCGTCGCTCCGGGCAACAGGCACGGTCGTCCAGGTCGACCATCCAGAGCGCGGGCCCTACCTAACGGTGGGGAATCCGATCAAACTGTCGGATTCGCCGACCGACGTCAGGCGGTCACCGCTTCTGGGTGAGCACACCGACGAAGTGCTACAGGCCGTGCTGGGGCTAGACGCTGCGACGATCGCGGCAGCCAAGGAGGCCGGTGCGGTCTAGCCCGGCGCCCATTTGAGACGCCGGGGGTCGGGAGTCGAGAGTCGGCGAGGCCGATATAGTCTGAAGAGGAGGCCTTTCGGGTGATAGTCCGGGCGTGTGTCGGGATGGTCGTGCTCCTGCTGGTCGTCGAGTGCTCCGCCCAGGAGCTGACGCTCGAGGTCACGCACCGTGCACGGTCAGTGCAGCCGGGTGAGGTCGTGGTGTTAGAAGTGCGACCCTCGGAGCTGCCGCTCTCCGTTCGCGCGACCGCGTTCGGTTCTCCGGTCGGCTTTTATCAAGACGCGTCCGACGGCGTGTGGCGCGGGCTCATCGGGATCGACCTCGATGCCCGTCCCGACGACTACGGGGTTGCCATTCGGGCAACGAGCGGCCAGGGTGTCACCGCACGCGCGACCTACACCTTGACCGTAGCCGCCAAGGAGTTTCCCACTCGACATCTGACCGTGGCCCCAAACTTCGTCAATCCGCCTCCGGATGTGCTCGACCGCATTCAAAGGGAGGCGGCCATGCAGTCTGAGATCTTCACGACATCGTCCCCGAACCGGCAATGGGCCGGGGGGTTTGTTCGACCGGTGGCCGGAGAGGCTTCGAGCAGCTTCGGCCGTCGCAGCGTCTACAACGGCGAGCCACGCAGCCCTCACAGCGGGATCGACTTTCGGTCGGGTGCGGGGACGCCGATCAAGGCACCCAACGCCGGTACGGTTGTGCTCGCGGGGGAGTTGTACTTCTCAGGCAACGTCGTGGTCCTTGACCACGGATGGGGACTCTACTCCTACTTTGCCCACTTGTCCGCGATTGACGTCGTCGAAGGAGACGTTGTCGAACAGGCCCAGGTGGTAGGGAGCGTCGGAGCCACCGGCCGTGTGACCGGACCGCATCTTCATTGGACGGTTCGACTGAACAATGCCCGCGTGGACCCTCTCGCGTTGATGACGCTGTTTCCCGCAGACGCGGAATCCGAGCCGTAGGGGGCTTCAGGACTCGCTCAGAACCGCGCCCGGACGCCAGCGACGGTATGCAGCCCGCCGAGTTCGAGAGGGGGTGCTCCATCGAGGTCGACGTCGGAGGTTGCGCGGCTATAGCGCGCTGTGAAACCCAGCCCGATCCGGTCCGAGAGGAAGTAGGCGAGATCGACCCCTACGTTGTAGCCCAGCGCGTTCTTTGAAATCCGCGTCGTCGTGTGCGACGCGATATCGACCTCGTCGAACGGAAACCCCACCTCGACCGGAGTTATCTCCATCACCAGATCCCTGGCCGCGTTGAAGTACGTGGGTCCCCCCGACAAGGTGAGGAGGATCGAGGGTGAGAGAGGTATCCAGAACTGTCCCTGGAGGTGCACACCGAGCTCCCGATGAGCAAGGTCGGAGGCGGTTCCCTGGGCCTGACGGTGAAAGCCAAAAAAGAACGGGTGCGGTACCATCGCGTCAACGGTCGCGTCACTCCGGCCCTGCGCGTAGGACACCGCGACGCCTACCGCCGCCTGCCTCGACAGGCGGACGGCGGCTCCACCGTCGAACACCGGATCGGGTCCAATCGTCTGCGTCGTCTCGAGTGTTCCAGTTTCGGCATGCAGGTCGAAGTTGAAGATGTCCGTGCGGGACGCTGCCAGGGCGTGGATGCCCGCGTTTGCCGTGAGGACGAACCGGTGTTCGCCCTCCGGCCGGGCGGATGCCACACCCGCCGCTCCCAGCGTGCACCCGACGATCACCAGAGTCCTTAGCGTCCGTTTCACGATTCCTCCACGCCCACCGCGGTCCAGGCCGCCGCTATCGTCTGCTCAACCGCCTCATCGTCTGACAGGTCTCGGGCCGATTGCATGGTCGCCGCGCGGGCCATCGAGAAGGTGGCGCTCGTCGGGAGCAACAACGAATAGGCTCTGTAGAAAATTTGCTCTACAAGCTCCCGGCGCTCCGCGCCCAGACCGCTCACCGCCAAACCTGACGTGCGGTTCACCCCACCCTCGACTGCGAGAAAGTATACGTGCGACGCGATAGTGGAGTTGGTGTGGACGCCCCCGTTGTCGGACGCACCGATAAAACGGATCGAGTAGTGGTCCGGATCGCCCATGGCCAGCGGGTCCGAGAGCGAGCGGATGCCGCCTGGTTTGACCACGTCCTCCCCAATAAGGTAGTCGGCTTGCTCGGCCGGATGGCGCCCACTCTCGGCCATGAAGAACTCGGTGCCGGCACCGATCAGATCTGAGAACGCCTCGCTGAGCGCCCCCGATTCTCCCTGGTTGAGCAAGCCTGATGAAAACTCGGTCACCGCGTGAGCAAGCTCGTGGGCGACGATGTCGATACCCGCCGCAAAGAAGTCGAGCGTCTGTCCGGTGTTCCCGAGCGACTGACCGGGAGGGAGCCCCTCTCCAAAGACCGCCATGCCATGAGGTCCACATGTGCCGCAGAAGAACGCGTTGAGGTGGAAGAGCGCGACCACCTCGGCGGGAGCCGTAAAGAGCTCGGCCCGGTCGATTGGATGCACGAGCACCGTGACCGGGCTGTTCTGACCGTCGAGGCCGTTCTGACCGAAGCGATGATACAGATAGTCGAGGGTCCACCCGGATCCGACATGCGCGTCGACGTTGACACCGTCGCGCCAGTCGTTGTCGGTGTCTGCTGCGAGGTCGGCTGGGGTGAGCGCCGAGCGCTCCAGAAGTACATCGACGGCCCGCGACCAGTCGCCGCCCAAGTCGTATGTCGATATTCGAGCTGGTCGAAGCCCGTCGTCAGCCGCGAAGGTGCCCGACCGCGTGCGCACGCTTATCTTCTTGCGATCTCCCTTTACGCCCCGGCCCTCGCCGACGACGCAATCGTCGCACGGGAGCCCGGTCGTCTGCGTACGCAGGGCGTATCGTTCGGCCACGACGGCGCCCGTCGTCGCGTCGATCTGCGTTGTGAGTAGGCCGTCCGGACCAAACGTTTGAAGCTCGTGGACCAATCGGTAGGATGACGTGGTTGGATCCAGGATCACCGCGAGCACCGGTGGAGCCGTCAACGAACGGAGACCGTTTGGGTCGAGTCGCGTCAGCGCCTCGGTCGCAGACAGTCGCGGTACGACATCGAGCGAGATATCTGGGTAAATCTGGCCGAATGCCGACGCTGCCACCCCTGCCTCGGTCTGGACTGTCAGATCGGCACCGATGACACGGACGTCGTGGTGATACTGAGTCAGTCGTTGATGCGTGCGGTGCGGCAGCAGTGGGTCTTGGACGACATCGGTGACACGAAGGATCTGGTCACGTCGCAGTCGCTCGATGGTCGCCGCGGTCTGCCGCAGGTCTGCCACCCGGGTCGCCGACACCACGAGTGGCGAGATGGGCTCCTGCGAGATCGGCGTTGCGGGGTACAGTGCCACGACAAGTCCCGTGGCGATGAACCCACCGAGAGCAAGTGGGACGCGCGCGTTCTTCATTTGTGAGTGGAGGAGCAAGTGTACAATCTCTGCCTCCTGAAACAGCGAGGTTCCCCGATGCGACGGTCCGTTGTGCTCTGGCTCATCGTGTTGTTCGTGACGGCGGGGACGGTCCCGACCGGCCAGCAGTTTGGACCCTCGAGCGGGTCGCTCGTCATCGCCGGTGGGGCAGTGCGAGACCCCGCGATTCTGGCGAAGTTCTTCGACTTGGCTGGTGGTTGGGACGCGCCGGTCGTGGTCATTCCAACGGCGGGCGGCGGTGAGTCGTACGACCAATCCTGGGAAGGCCTAGCAATGTTTGCCGGTCACGGGGCGACCAATCTCTCGGTGCTCCATACGACTGACTCTGCGTTGGCCAATACCGATGCGTTCACCCGGCCTCTCCGCAAGGCCCGAGGTGTGTGGTTCTCTGGTGGGCGGTTCCTCCGCGGGCGCCACGATCCTTGGTGACTATCTGGTCAGGGGCGACACAGCGACCAACGTGAGCATGATGGGGGACCACGATGAGGGGATGGCGTTTCTCAAGGGTGTTGCGATCGACCAGCATCTTCTGCGGCTGAATCGACACTTCGATCTCATCGACGTGATTCGTGCGCGGCCAGACCTGCTCGGGATCGGCCTGGACGAGAACACGGCGATCATCGTCGAGGGCGACTCGTTCGAGGTGATTGGGCAAAGCTACGCGGTCATCTACTACCATCAGCGGATGCTTGACTCAGGTGGGCTGTTCTACTTCGTGGCCCCAGGCGACACCTATGACCTCGTCACTCGGCAGTTCACTCGGCCCGGAGCCACGGTGAATCCCGGCGGGCGCGTGGTCGTTCGCTCGTGGCCCGACCCACCTTCAGACGCTAGCGTCCCGCGGTGACGACGTCTTGTAGCGTGTGTACCAGAGCATCGACGTCGGCCGCGTCGTTGTAGACGTGGGGGGCCACTCTGACCGCATTTCCACGGACCGACACGCTGACTTGGTGTGCGTTGAGGGCGGTTTGGATCGTCTTCATATCGTGAACGGCTGGCAGGCGAACGCCAAAGAGGTGCGCCGCGCGATACTCGTCCGATTCGATCCAGGCGCCAAGACCCTTGAGTCGTGGGATCACGCCTGAGATGAGGTCTCGGCAGTGCGCCTGGATCGCTGCAGGTCCCCAGTCGAGCACCTGTGAGAGGCCCGCCTCGAGCATCGGCATCAAGACGAAGTTCGAGCGTTCACCGACATCGTAGCGGACAGCTCCAGGTTGATACTCTTCCTGGTAGCGCACGAGACGAGAGAGGTCTTGGCTGCCCAGGCGGGTGATCCAGTTTTCTTCGATCGGCACTCCATCGTCATACGCCGGGCCAAAATAGGCGAGTCCAATCGAGTAGGGTCCCATCAGCCACTTGTATCCCGCACAGACCACGGCGTCCGGTTGTGTGCCCTGGAAGTCGAAAGGCATCGCGCCGACGGATTGGGTGCCATCGATGACCAGCCTGGCGCCGCACGCGCGCGCCTTCTCGCCCACCCGCGTCAGGTCGAATCTCGTACCGTCGGTCCAATGCAACTCGGGGATCGTCACCACCGCCGTCTGTTCGTCGATCGCGTCGAGAAGAGCCTCGTTCCAGCCGCGCCCACGTCCATCATCGATCTCCGGTGGGGCCACCGTCTTGAGCGTGGCCCCAACTGCGTCGCACGCGCGTCTCCACGTGTACACGTTGCTCGGAAACTGCTCGTCGAGGACGACGACGCTCTGCCCTGCGGCGAGCGGAGTGTTGTGTGCCACGGTCGACATGGCGTACGACACCGACGGGACGACGGCCACGCGTTTCGGGTCTTCCGCCCCGATGAGCCGAACAAACATGCGGCGAACGTCGTCGGTCTGATCGAAAAAGTCTGACGGCCCGAGACGGCTTGGCACCCGCAGGCGGTCAATCGCGACATGCGCCGCGTCTGCGACCCGACGCGAGACCGGCGCCATGTAGGCGCAGTTCAGGTAGTGCAGGTCTGGTGGCAGGTCGAAGAGGTGCTTTTGCGACTCCACGAGAGTTGATGCTTCAGTGAGTTGGTCTAGAGATGCCAATAAGGCGGAGGAGACCCGCTTCTGCGGCCGGAAGCACTGACAGGTCGTTTCTGATCCTGGCGAGCATCAACAGACCATGAAGACACGCGACCAGGGTCTGCGCCGTCTGGGCTGGATTTCGCAGTTCGAGCTCGCCCTTCTCGAGGGCCGCAGTCAGGACCGACTCGAACGCGGCCTCTTCTCGTCTCAGCAGCCCCCGGACTTCACGGGCAACAGCCGTGTCAGCTGCCCCTAGTTCGAGGCCGATGTTGGCGACAAGTGATCCACGCACTCGGCCTGTCGATTCTCGATCGGCGTAGTGAACGGCAAAGAGCTCCTTGAGGAAGGTGCCGATCTGATCGGTCGCCTCGTGGGGTACCTGGGATTCCCACTGCCGAAACATGCCGGTTTCGTCCCAGGCGGCGGCCAGCACCTCGAGCAGCAGTGCCTGCTTCGATGGAAAGAAGTGGTAGAAGCTCCCCTTGTTGACCTTCGCCGCTGCGCACAATCGGGCGACTCCGACAGCGGCAAAGCCATGGTCCCGGAAGAGGCGGTCTGCGCCTTGGAGCAGTCGGGTTCTAGCATCGCTGCGTCGACCCACACCGAATCCTAGCACACTATTAAGTCGACCGGTCAACTACTCAGCTCGGACAGGCACTGACGATATGGGGGCAAAACCGTGGGAGCGATCAGGATGTGAGCTGGGGCGGAGGCGGTTGTCGAGGGGGCACCGGCTCGGTGCCCTGACACTCCTCGTCGGCCTCGGCTAGCAGACCGGCGAGTAACTCTGGTTGATCCCGTTTGAACGCGATACCGGCTCGAAACGAAAGCCGCTCGGGTCCAGGATGCGCACTGGACCAGGCCACTGTGGCCTCCGCCCTGTAGGCACCCCCGTCGTTCTCGACCAGTATTCGTACGCTTTGATTGGGTTTCAGGATCTGCACGGACACAACAGCGGCCCCGGCAATCGACAGGTCCACAAGCGCAACCCGTGACCCATCGACGACAGCCTCCGTTCCTTGTCGCATCCGGACCCGGCGTACCCGGTGGGACGGGGCGTGCCGCAGTGGCTTGGACATGTTGGCCAGCGTGAGACCACTGGTCGCTGACCTGAGACTGTGCGACCCGGTCCTCTCCTCGGGCAGCATCCGTATATCGATCTCACCGAGGTCCGCGTCGGATCGGAGGTCGTTCACCAATGCGAGCCCGCGGGCAGTCGACGCGAAGAACTGCTCGAGCACCACGACCCGCGGACGGTGGCGTGCGATGATGTCGATGGCGTGTCGAGCATCCGCGTCGGAGACGGTGATCAGGTCTGTGGGTGCGGCGACGACTTCGCTCCAGCGGGCGACGAGCTCATCGGAGGCGATGAGCACGGTCGAGTCGCCTGCGGGTGCTCGGGCGTGAAGGTTCTGGGAGTGAGTAACCGTGGCGTGACCTCGCTAGCTGGTAGGTCAAGAGCAAGGTGACAGCCACCAGTGAGGGACGCGGCAGGCGCGAAATAAGTCATTTACAATAAGTAAGTTACCGAGTCTCTCGACGGTTGGACGTGGTCGGGATTCATCGGTTGTCGGGCGACGGAAATGACAGATCTGAAATCACAGCGTCCGACTGCGTCGACGCGTCCGTCCCCTCTCGATCCGGAGCTGATGGCCTGGATGCCGCGGGTCCGACGTCGCGGCACCGTGTTTCTCGACTACGACGGCACGTTGACGCCAATCGTGGAACGGCCCGAACTGGCGGTCTTGTCCGAGGAGGTCAGGGAGGTGCTCGGCCGCCTCTCGCAGCTGACCCCGGTCACGATTGTGAGTGGGCGGGACGCTGAGGTGGTGAGGACCCTGGTGGCTCTCGACAAGCTGGGATACGTAGGTAGTCATGGCCTCGATATCGTCGGGCCGGCCGTCGCTGGTCCTCGCTTGCGTCTGGTGGTAGGCACAGAGTTTCTCGGGGAGCTCGATGTCGTGGAAGAGGAGCTTCGCCGCCGAGCCGGTTCATTCGCCGGCGTCTTAATCGAGCGAAAAAGGTTCAGCATCTCCACACACGTGCGACAGGCGACACCGGCTGACCGACCCGCTATCGAGGCGATCGTCGATGAGCTCCGGCTTGCCCATCCGACGTTGCGACGAGAGGGAGGCAAACTGCTATACGAGCTCCGACCGGATGTGGACTGGGACAAGGGACGAGCGGTGCGCTGGCTCCTGGATGGCCTTGGCCGCGATTCCTCGGACGCGCTGTATGTGGGCGACGACCTGACCGACGAAACGGCGTTCGTCGCTCTAGACGCTCCAGCGCCGACCGTGGTTGTGGCCGACACCGAAGGAGACCGTCCCACGGCCGCCAGGTTTTGGCTGCGCGGACCGGACGATGTGCTGACGCTGTTGCAGCGTCTGGCGTCGACCCCACTGGACGACGACGTCTAGACAAGACCAGAGCCACCCGTTCGGACTTCCCCCCATCCCTTGGCCAGGCTGCACGAAGCGCTCAAGAACCTTGTCGAGAACGCGGCGCACGGCCTCGAATCGCCAGGGAGGCGGCTCGTCGTTTGTCGTGACCCTGCTGCAGACCAACGCCGCTGACGGCGCCGCCGCGGCGACGTCCCGCGCCTCGTGACCACAAGGTGTAGTGTCAACTCGGGTCATTGATCAAAGATCACAGGTTCCTGTAGGTCTGTAGGAACTGACGGAGTTCACGGAACGCCCGACCTCGGTGGCTGACCGCCGCCTTCTTTTCTGCCGGCACCTCTGCCAGGGTGCTGCCGTATGGTGGGTATAAGAAGATTGGGTCATACCCAAACCCTCCCGTTCCGGCCGGTTGCGACGCGATACGCCCCTCGATGGTCCCGGTCGCCTCGAACACAATGTCGGTTCCGTTCGAGACAGCCAGCGCGCACACAAAGATGGCGGCGCTCCCAACTACTCCTCTGGAGGCGAGCTGGGTGTTGATCGCCTCAAACTTTTCGGGATAGGACGATCCGTTGAATCGGGCGGAGAGCACACCAGGTGCCCCGTCGAGTGCCGCGATCTCGAGACCGGAGTCCTCGGCCACCGTCAGGTGCGTGGTGAGCCGAGCGTAGTGAGTAGCTTTCTTACGTGCGTTCTCCGCGAACGTGACACCGTCCTCCACCGCTTCCACGGCCTCAGGAAACTGCTCGAGTGACTCGATCGTCACCGGCACGTCCGCCAGGATGCCGCGGATCTCGATGAGTTTGTCGGGGTTGGTTGTGGCGACCAGCAGTTTCACGATTCCGGGATGCTGATGTGGGGGAGGGCCTCACCGACGATCTGGCGCTGGAGGCCGACAAGATGCGCAATGCTTCCGCCGGCTAGCGCGAGCAGCTGTGTGAGCGCATCCTGTCCGAATGGCGGCCCCTCGGCTGTTCCTTGCACCTCGACGAAACGGCCGTTCCCGGTCTTGACCACGTTCATATCGACGTCGGCCTGCGAGTCTTCCTCATAGGCGAGGTCGGCCACCGGGTTTCCGGCAACGACCCCGACACTGATGGCCGCCACGTAGTCATCGATCGGGATAGCCTTGATCTTCCCGGCGGACCGGATCTTGTCGAGAGCAAGCACGAGGGCCACGAACCCACCGGTGATGGCTGCGGTGCGCGTGCCGCCGTCAGCCTGGAGCACGTCGCAATCAATCCAGACGGTGCGCTCACCCAATTCGCCGAGACGCGTGACCGCACGAAGGGATCGACCGATCAGGCGTTGGATTTCTTGGGTACGACCGCCGACCTTGCCCTTCGCCGCTTCTCGCGTGGTGCGCGTCGTCGTGGCGCGCGGCAGCATGCCGTATTCCGACGTGACCCACCCCTTTCCGCTTCCGCGCAGGAAGATCGGTACCCGATCCTCGACGCTGGCCGTGCAGATGACCTTCGTCTGACCAGCCTCGATAAGAACGGATCCCTCGGCATGCACGGCCCAGTGGGGCGTCAGCCTGGTTGGGCGCAGCTCGGACGGACTGCGCCCGTCTGGTCGTGAGGGCGGTGTCGGGGTCTCGGTTACAGGAGTCATCCAGTCTCGGCGGTTTCGGTTTCGGGTGCGGATTCAGTTGTATCGGACGAGTCCGTCACCCACTTCATGTCGCGTGCGAGTGGGCGCCGGAGATCGACATGACCGGCCAGTGTATCGACTTCGCGCCCGTCAACCAAGATCTGCACGGCCGAAATCTCCGGGACGTTGATCGTCAAGGCGTTGACGAGTGCGTACACCGTCAGAAGTTCGTCGAGCGATCCGCCCTGGTGTCCGCGGCTAACCTCCAGGCTCAGGTCGACGAACGCGTCGCCGGTCGGCGTCAGATAGATCGCCTGAACACGCGTCCCCTCGGGGAACGGCGACGCGAGTGGCGCCGGCGCCTCGCCAAGCTGCTCCTCAGCGACCAGTCGGGCGCGTGCCACCGGGTCTTGGCTCTCCGTTTGGGTGATCTTGTGCTCTCGAGTTACGAGTCCCAGACCGTCCTGGGCCACGTAGAACAGGACGACGGTGTCCGGGTCGGTCGTCGCCGCTGACGCATCCGGTGTCACGGTCGTTGGGTCCTCGGTCAGGCGCTGGAGTCCGGCAAAGAACACAGAGATGCCGGCGACGAGCACGAGGGCGGTGGCCACCCCCGCATAGACGAGACGCTCGCGGGTCATTCCAGCCGATCGACGCTTCACTCGTCCCGTGCGTTCAGTGATGCCGCGCCTCCTTCGTCGGTATGGGCGCGCTCGAGATAGTCCCGAAAACGCAGAATGCTGCCGACCAGTGCGTCGACGACAGCCTCCTGGAACCTCGCGCTCGCGAGCCGCTGCTCATCGGCCCGGTTTGAAATGAACCCCATCTCTATCAGGACGGCCGGCATGTTGGCGCCTACCAGGACCCGAAATGGAGCTTCCTGGACCTCTCGGGTGCTCATCGGGATCCGGCGATTCAGTTCGCTGTGGACGATGCGGGCCAGGCGCGCAGAACGGTCGATGTATCGCACCTGTGCCATCTCCCACTGCACCAGATCAATCGCCCGCGTTCCACCCCCGATGACGGGAACGAGTTGCGCTTCCCGTTGCGCGAGTTCCCGCGCCTCCGCACCGTACTCGTTCAAGCTCAGGTAGGACACCTCGGCGCCCGTGACCGAAGGCCGGACCGAGGCGCTGACGTGAAGGCTGATGAAGATATCGGCCTTGTTGTTGTTGGCGATCGCAGCCCGCTGGTCGAGACCTACGGTTTCGTCCCGCCCGCGGGTCAACACGGCGCGCAACCCGAGCCGGCTCTCGATCGCTTCGCGCAACCTCCGCGTCACGCTCAGCGTGATGTCTTTTTCGAGGGTATCTCTGGCGCCGCGGGTGCCGGTGTCGTCTCCGCCGTGGCCGGCATCGATCGCGACCACTCTTACCGTGGGCGGCGACCGCAAGTCAGGCAAGGGGCCGATCACCTCGGGCGATGCCCCGTCAGTGGTCGGTGGCGTGGCGGGGGCGGGAGGCTCGGCATCGGTCAGGCGTTCGGCGTAGAGAAAGTCGAGGCGAAGCTCGACCCCGTCGTTGCGGATGTCACGGGAGGACGTATCGAACGATCCAAAGCCCGCACCGAGCGTGATTTCGAGGCTGACCGACGAATCCACGGCGACAATGTCCGTGACCAGGTCGCCGCCCAGCCGCGGTAGGCTCTCGATGTCGAGCGCGGCGGCTTCGAAGGTCATGACAAGTCGGTTCCCGTCCTGGGCGATCGCGTAGGGAACCTCGGGTGTGACCTCTAGCGTCAGCTGTTCTCTGTCCCCTCGTGTGCGATATCGTCCGCTCACCCGCGGCACCTTGACGTCGCCGATGAGCACAAGCTGAGACCGCCGGCGGAGGGTCAGCCGGTCGTCGAGGACCCGCGTCAAGGCTCGACTGAGAAAATCGACTGGGACCAGCCAGCGGCCGTCCACGATTTTCGGTGGGGAGCTCAGGTCGACGAGCTGGCCGGCAACCGAGGCCAGTTGTTGATCGGCCGTGAGGATGATCGCCTTGTCGGCGTGCGCCACGGTGACCGTACCGTCGCTGGACCGACGCTGCTCCAGATCGAAAATGCGGACCACGTCGTCGAGTGCCACGAGCACACGCGATCCCTCACGAATGGTCGGTATCGACTCCCGGTCGTCTTCAGAGATGAGGGTGAGCGCGTCGCGCGGAGCTTGCGCCGACACTGTGTGACCCTGGGTCAGGAGACCCAGCACGATGATCCAGACCGGGGCCCTACGTGTCATCGTTGTGCGGCACCTCGATGATAGCACCCTTCCCGCTCGTGTCTCAGGTGCGGGCATCGCTATAATCCGTGTAGGTGCTCCAGCCCTCATGACGCCCCCCGATCCGACGGAAGATCTCGTCCAGGTCGTCGAGCGCGCCAGCCTTGGTGACAAGCAGGCCGTGTCGCATCTGATGCCCCTGGTGTACGACGAGCTTCGGCGTCTCGCCCGGGGCTATGTCAACCACGAGCGCGCCCAGACGTTGCAACCGACTGCCCTTGTGCACGAAGCCTACTTGCGGCTGCTCAAGGACAAGAAGCAGGACTGGCGCACGCGGACCCACTTCGTAGCGATTGCGGCGTTGTCGATGCGACAGATCATCATTGAACGGGCTCGCGCTCGCGTCGCCGAGAAGCGCGGCGGCGAGCGTGTCCGGGTAACGCTCGACGAAGGACTGATAGTCGCCGACAGCGATACCGTCGACCTGCTCGTCGTGGACGCGGCCTTGACCCGTCTGGCCGAGATCGACACCCGCTAGGCGCGACTGGTCGAGCTTCGCTTCTTTGGCGGTCTGACCCTCGAGGAATCGGCTGAAGCCCTAGAGGTCTCGGTAGCCACCGTCAAGCGTGATTTGGCGATAGCGAAGGCATGGCTGCAGCGGGAGATATCGCGCGGTGAATCCTGACCGCTGGAAGCAGATC
>Ga0310123_10002441_pt1 | contig 14847 bp, 14 predicted proteins | sample CB6_AW_1057_MG_FD_203505 | JGI IMG/M metagenome (GOLD analysis project Ga0310123, IMG submission 203505) | Marine microbial communities from Western Arctic Ocean, Canada - CB6_AW_1057 | ecosystem: Environmental > Aquatic > Marine > Oceanic | place: Canada: Western Arctic Ocean | collected... | reverse complement strand
GGTAATTCAAGATGCAAGTTCATATCGGTAGTGCCCCGGATTCGTGGGGAGTATGGTTTCCGGATGATGAAAAACAGACACCCTGGAATCGCTGTCTGGATGAAATCGCCGAAGCCGGATACGAGTGGACAGAACTCGGCCCGTACGGCTATTTGCCCACGGACGTGGAAACGCTGCGATCCGAGCTGGATCGACGAGGACTCAAAGCGTCAGCGTCATTTGCCATGGCCCATCTGGAGGACCCCGAGGGCTGGCCTGAAGTGGAACGCCAGGTTGCTGGTTTTGGAGAAATTCTCCAGCCGCTGGGAGCGAAATTCCTAGTCTTGATCGACGACTGCTACACCAATCTATTTACGGGCGATCCGATCAAGCCAAAACAGCTCGACGCCGATGCCTGGAAACGCCTCATTGAGGCAACACATCGCGTGGGCCAACTGGCCAAAGATCGCTATTCCCTGCAGGTGGTCTTTCATCCTCATGCCAATACACATGTGGAGTACGAAGACCAGATCGAAGCGCTGCTGGACCAGACGGATCCGGATCTGGTCGCCTTATGTCTCGACACAGGCCACCACGCTTACTGCGGCGGGGACCCTGTGGCCTTCATGCGCAAGCACCATGCACGCATTCCCTATCTGCACCTCAAAAGCGTCGACCGAGAGCTACAGAAGAAAGCCGAAACCGAGGGAATTCCCTTCGCAAACGCGGTGGCGGCTGACATGTTCGTCGAGCCCAGCCAGGGAGCGGTCGACTTTCTCGCGTTTCTTGATGTGCTGAAAGAAATTGACTTCCACGGGTTTGGAATCGTGGAACAGGACCTGTACCCTGCGCCGTTTGACAAGCCACTACCGATAGCGAAACGCACCCGAGCGTATCTCAAGGAAATCGGTATGGGGTGAAGACGCAAAGAAAAAGAGGATCAATTATGAACAACTCCGCTGGCAGCGATTCAATCCGCTTAACCGTCGCCCAGGCGTTGGTGAAGTTCCTCGCGGTCCAATACAGCGAAGCGGACGGCGAAACTCGCCGTTTGATTCCCGCCATGTTCGGTATTTTCGGTCACGGAAATGTGGCGGGTTTGGGCCAAGCGCTCGAGGAGTACGGCCAGGACCTGCCGTACTATCAACCATGCAATGAACAGTCCATGGTTCACACGGCGCTAGGCTATGCCAAAGCCAATCGCCGATTGGCCACGTTAGCGTGTACTTCCTCGATCGGACCTGGGGCGATGAACATGATGACGGGTGCGGCAACGGCGACGGTCAATCGCCTGCCGGTGCTGTTGATACCGTCCGACTACTACGCGACGCGGCACCAAGGGCCAGTGTTGCAACAATTGGAACATCCGATTTCTGCCGACGTGAGCGTCAACGACGCATTTCGCCCGGTGAGCCGCTTCTTCGACCGCATCTCGCGTCCCGAGCAGCTATTAACCGCGCTCCCGGAGGCGATGCGCGTGCTGACCGACCCTGTGGAAACGGGTGCAGTCACCATTGCGATTCCCCAGGATGTACAAGCCCACGCCTACAATTATCCAGCCTCCTTTTTTGAGCGCCGAGTGTGGAGAGTTGAACGACGGCCAGCCGATCCAAGGCGGATCGAAGAAGTGATCGCCATGCTCAAAGAGGCTCAGCGCCCCCTGATCATTGCTGGAGGTGGCGTTCACTATGCGCGTGCTTGGGAGAAGTTGCAACAGCTTTCCGAACAACTGGGTATCCCCGTTGGCGAGACCTTTGGCGGCAAGGGAGCCATTCGCAATGAGAGCCCGCTGGCGCTCGGAGGGCTCGGCGTCACAGGCACGCCAGCCGCAGGGGAAATCGCCCGGCAGGCCGATCTGGTGTTGGCTGTGGGAACTCGCCTGACCGACTTTACCACCGGTTCGAACGCGGCTTTCCAGCACCCGTCGGTTCGCTTCATTAATCTTAACGTCTGCGGGCACGACGCCTACAAGATCGGCGCGATCCCCGTGGTTGCCGACGCGAGATTAGCGCTCGAAGCGCTGTGCAGCGCCGCCAAGGCTGCAGGGCTCCAGCCGCGGACGGACTACATCGAGCAGGTTGTCTCCACGCAAGCAGATTGGAAGAAACAGCAGCGAGAGGAGATCTATTGCCAAGTCAAAGGCGAAGCGATGAGTCAGGGGCAGCTGGTCGGTGTTATGAACGAGGAGGCACAAGCCGGCGATTCGATTATCACGGCGGCGGGGGGCCCTCCTGGAGATTTGCACAAACTATGGGATGTCACGGGCGGTCGCACCTGCTACCTCGAATTTGGCTTCTCTTGCATGGGATTCGAACTGCCCGCTGGACTGGGAGTTCGCATGGCACAGCCGGAGGGCGAGGTTTACGTGTTTATCGGCGACGGCACGTACCTGATGAATCCGACCGAACTGGTGACCGCCATGCAAGAAGGGTTGAAAGTGACCGTTGTGATTGCCGACAACCATGGATATCAGGTCATTCGGCAACTGCAGATGGCCCGCGCGGGGCGCAGCTTCGGCAATGAGTTCCGCCAGCGCAATGAAACCGGTCGATTGGAAGGGGAGTACCTGCCGATCGATCTCGCGCAGAACGCAGCCAGCATGGGCGCGCGGACGTGGCACGTGACGGTGCCCGACCAACTACGCGACGCGCTCCGCGAAGCTCGCCAGGAGGAGCGATCCTGCGTCATCGTGGTCGAAGTGGAGAAGCATCGTTACTCGCCGGGCTCGAATATGTGGTGGGACGTGGCCGCTGCAGAAGTTTCCGCACACGGTGAAACCCAGCAATTGCGAAAAGAGTACCAAGAGCAGCGCGACCAGTTGCAAAGGTTCTATTACTAACCCCGCCGGTGGAAATTTCATACTTCACGGGACGTGATCCATCCTCAAGCGTCCAGCGGCTGCCAAATCTCAATCGGGATTCCATCCGGGTCGAGCAAGTAAAATGCGATCGAAACCGGGCGGCCCTCCCGGACAATTTCGATGGGGGGCTCATCATCAGAACTCCGGCCGCTAAAAATCGGTCGTATTCCCCTTGCGCATGTGCGACCTGCAACGCCATGCTCGAGTGCCCAAGGTAGTTATTGCGAATCTCGCGGGCGGTCGTCGCCGGATTTTGGAATTGGATCAAGGCGATCACAAAACCGCTCGGAGGATGCTGCATCATGCCGATCCGCAGCTTCACATCTTGCATGTTCATGATTGCGTCGTAGGAAGGCAAGTTTTCGCGATCCGCCTGATAAGTCAGCTCAAAACCGAGCTGGTCGCGATAGAAGGCGATCGAGCGATCCAGGTCGCTGACCGTGTACTTGACGTGGTGGACGTGGGTGAAGGGCATGGAGGGACCTTTTGCGGGTTGCGGGATGCAGGTTGCTAGATGCAATGGCGTGTTTTGGTTTCAGCCATCTTTTTCCTGACGAATCTGCAGTGATTTTCGTTTTCCGAACAGGCGTTCGTAGTTCTGGCCCGACATTTGACCACCGTCGGCGACAATACCTTGCCCCGTGATGAACGCGGCTTCGTCCGAGGCCAGAAAATAGATAATGCTGGCCATGTCTTCCGGTTTGCCAAAACGATTCAAGGGAATCAGCTTCAGATAGTTGTCAGTATAAACTTGGTCCTTGAGCAAATCACCGTGGACCGGCGTATCGATGAATCCCGGCAGGACGGCATTGACACGGATTCCATCTGGGCCCAGTTCCACACCGAGAGTGCGCGTCAGGGCCAGCAAACCTGCTTTCGAGGCATCGTAGGCTGCGGCTCGCGGGCTGCTCGACAGTGCGTTGCGTGATGAAACATTAACAATGGCGGCACCGTTGACGCGTTTCATGGATGGAACAAAACCGCGAACGAGCGCCGCCGCACCGACCAGGTTGACATTCAACGAACGCAGTCATGTCTCGTCAGTCAATTCAGTGATGTCGGCATAGAGACTAATGCCGGCATTGTTGACCAGCGCGCGAGGAGCGCCCATCTCGGACACGATTTGCTGCGCCAAGGGGGTGAGGGTGTCGGTTTCGACCAAATCGCAGAAATACGTTTCAACGCTCGCGCCGGCCTTCGTGCGCTTCAGTCGAGCCAGACTGGACTTTGAATAATCCAGCGCAGCCACGCGGTAGCCTTCACGAACGAACCGCAAAACGGTAGCCTTGCCTATGCCGCCGGCAGCTCCAGTAATTACGGCGATCGGTTGACGGATGTTCTTGGCCATTGGATTTCAACGGGTCTACGAGAGCGTTTTCTATGTCAGTGATGACAATACAAACGGTCTCGCCACCGTGTTGTTCCTTTCGTCGATTCCAATTTATTCGGAGCCGCCAGGGTCGGCGTCGTCCAGTAGTTCCCGCAGGGCAATACGCGTTATACCGAGGTCTTCCTTGTTGATCGAATAAGCGACGTACAAATCGTCTTTCCAGACAAGCGCGTGCGGATATTGCCAGCCATCGATCTTATGCTTGCCACTAAAACGCAGACTTGTGGGTTCGCTGCGGATCACCCAGGCACGGTCGAATGTCACGCCGTCGCGGCTCAAGGCAATCGTCAACAGACTACGATCCAGCTGTTTGGACATCGGGTTGTTGATCAAGTAAGCGGTTCCATCCGGTAGGTTGCCCGCGGAGCAGCGCGCCAACGAATCGGGAAAATTCGTTGGCGCCGGAGTCGTCCAAGAGCGGCCGTTGTCACTGCTCGTACTGGCATAAAGATGGCCGCTGTAGTTGCGGATCGACAGTGCCGTCGATCCGTCCCGGCGCATAAAGGCGCTTGGTTCGGTGTAGCCGAACGTTGCCAGTTTCTCGATCGTTACAGGGGCTTCTTCCCATCCACCCAGTCCGTCTTGTTGATCCGTCGTCAGCAACCTCATGCGGCCGGACTCGCGTCGCTGGCCGACCTGTTCGCCCGCCAACAGCCATCGCCCGCCCGGCAGCCGAAATGGCGCTTCGATGAATAGACCACTGGTGATTCGCTGCGGTTCGCTCCACGCCAGGCCGTCAACTGATTTCCGCGCCCACAGACTGGTATCGGGATGAAAGTTGTTGGAACCGGTCCCGGTATAAAAGGCGACCAACTTTTCGCTGGCGACCACAAATCCAGTCGCGATAGCGTAGCCCCCGCCGCGAGTGTGCTCGGTCAGCAACGTCGCCTCCGTCCAGTTGCCCCCATCCGAGCTGTGACAATACAGGACCCATTGTCCCGGTTCGTCTTCATCCACAAAGCCGTTGGACCACATGCAATAGAGTTCGTCGCGGAAGACGACCAAATTTGCATGGTGGCAAAACTTATGGCCATCTTCTGTTGCGCGATAGAGCAGTTCGTGTTTTCCCGGAAGCGTTTTTAAACCGAGCGCCGGTTCACCGGGCCGAAATAATTGGGGTGAAACGCCAAATGGGGGCGCCGTTTCTGCAGCAATCGTTGTCAACGCCAATCCGACCCACAATACACCTACTAGTACGAGTCGGCCCCCGCGCTCAACACCGTAAAGCGTTTGAACTTTCGAAAAACGCAGTCTATCCGACGTAGCCGAAGTCGTAAGACTTTGGCCGCGATGCCAACAAGGCCAAAGTTGTACGACTTCAGCTACCAAAATGTTCAACGGCGTTGCCCCACTCGTACGACCTCTCATAGAACTAGCACCCATCAACATGACGAACATTGACAATCTGTTTGGCATCTTTCGCAAGAATATATCATATAATAATACGCACGCTTTAGGTTGCCGCGGCCAACCGCATTCCGCCGCACGACACACCGTAGCGAACGGGCAGATCACGCATGGTGCAATTCGTTCGGAACCTCCGGAACGTGAGCTGTGGACTGGGAATATGAGTTATACTTATAATTGGCTTTTGCAGACTCGCTGAACAATCGGATTTTGGTACGTAGATCACCAGAAATTCTCATGTCCTCACAGTTGTTACCACCGGCGGACATCGCGCCACAAGTGCCGGAGTCCGCAACTCCGAAACAACGAATCCGCATGTGGATTCTACAATTGTTCTACGAGCCGCCACCCTCGTTTCGCCAAACGGAAAAGCAATCCTAAGGTGGGTCAACGATGATTGAAGAAAATTAAGCCGATGAAGACTTTTGCGACCCTCACTTGCCTCTTGATGTTCAGTACTTTCGCGACCGCTACGGAACCGCTCGTTGAACAGTCGGACCTCTACGTCAGCGGCACGGAAGGCTACCACACGTTTCGCATCCCCTCCTTGGTCATATCAAAGCAGGGAACCGTCCTCGCCTTCTGTGAAGGGCGCAAGGAAACGCGACATGATTTCGGGATCATTCACTTGGTGCTCAAACGCAGCACCGACGGCGGACGCACGTGGGGCGGTTTGCAGATGATCCATAAGGAGGAAGGTGGCAAAGAAAAGGTGACCTGCGGCAATCCCTGTCCCGTGGTCGACGAAGATACCGGCGAGATTCACTTGCCCTACTGCCGAAATAACGATCGCGTCTTCGTCATGTCGTCGAAGGACGATGGGCTTACCTGGAACCAACCCAGGGAAGTTACTTCCGCCGTTAAGCAACCACAGTGGAAGCCGTACGGTACCGGCCCGGGACACGGCATTCAACTAAGACAAGGGCCCGATGCTGGGCGTCTGTTGATTCCCACTCACCATTGGGAACCAGGCCCCCAAAATGGATATCGCTGCCAAATGATCTACAGTGACGATCACGGCAAGACCTGGGAGTTGAGTGAAAGTATCCCCTTAGCCAACGACGCGACCCAAGACAGCAACGGTGAATACTATGCCGGAGGAGAGTGCGCCCTGGCCGAAGTCGGCCCAGGCGAAGTCTACCTGACGACGCGCTGCGGTACCTACGCCATGAAGCACAATCGTCGCCAGGCCAGTCGCAGTCACGACGGCGGAATTACGTGGCAGCCACTTCAAGACGATGAGACATTGGTCGCACCCTGTTGTCATGCTGGACTCGTGGGCGATCCTCGTCGGAATCTCGTGCTCTTCGCCAACCCAGCCAACGGGCCGATTCCGGACTGGGACCATGGGCGGATCCGCATGACGGTGCGGGCCAGCTTTGATGGCGGTCGTAGTTGGCCAGCGTGGCAAATGCTGCATGCCGGAGCTTCCTCCTATTCCGACTTGGCGGTCGTCGAAGATGGTACGATTCTCTGCCTCTACGAGGGGGGACGGGATCATCGCCGAGAGTGATTGCGGTTGGCTCGTTTTCAGTTGGAATGGCTTGATGCAGGGCGCAAACCGACGGGTCCATCGGATGCTCAATGAAGTTTCTTAGCCACGGATTTTAATTCTTCGACTTCCATGTAACCGTCACCGTCGCTGTCTATGTCGTTGAACTGTTGTGGTTCGCCTGGAAATTCCGTCTGGCTGATGACCCCGTCCAGGTTGACATCCATTCGCTGGAACCAGCGGGGTGAATCAGGAGTAGCCATTATCTGCGTGACGGGGATCGCGAACAACGTTTCAGCTTGTTGTGGATCGCCGCGGGCGACGCCCAGTGCCATCGCGTCGGGCATTTCGTCGACCGACACTTCTCCATCCGAGTTCCGATCCAGCGCGGCCAGTTGCGCTGGCGACGCGATCATCTCGCGAGACCCCAGCCGATCATCGTTATCGCGGTCGAGCGTTACAAACAACGCGTCGCGGTCATCACCGGCACAGGAACGGATCTGGCTGAGGAAGCCGACTCGACTGCTGCGAAAATACTCCACAAGCTCACCAATTCGGATTTTCTCGTCGCTGTCCAAATCGACGCTGGCGAATCCTTCTTCCAACCCGAACAGTTTTGCGGGCGATTCCTCTTTATCGATGTACCCGTTTTGTCCTTGTCGTACATAGACAGTTGGAGCTGGGCCTGCCGCTGGATATCGGCATCATCGATGCTGTCCCGATAGAAGCAGATCAACTCCAAGCCGGGCAATTCAATGACAACCTTCACATCATACCGGGTGACGATTTGATCGGGACCACCAAATTCTGAAGATAGGTAGGTCAATTCAAATTTGGGCTCCTCAAAATTGCCGAAGCGAGCGGATAGTTGCAACTGAGGGTCGACGACGGCAATACGATCGATCTCTGTTTTGTCAACGATACCGTTCTCGTCGACATCGAGTGATACAAAGAGGGACGGTGCGATCTGGAATCCGGAGCTGTCAAGTTCTCGGCCGAATGCGTACTGATCCTGAAGCGAATGAAGTATTTCGGATTTCCTGCTATTCCTTCCGCGAATGTGCAGGGCCGAGTCGGGAACAGATGCACGGCGGCGGGTGAGAATGCCAACTTCTTTCTGAACTGGTCCACCAACTTCGGCTGGCAAGAGCAGATCGTCCGCGTCGGCATCGCGGCTTTTCAATCGCGTCGTCGATTCGGAAATTTCGTCCGCTGAAAGCCTGCCGTTTCGATCCGTGTCCAACAGTAACCGCATAGGCGAGTCAATGCGGTTTATTTCCCGAAAGTAATTCGAACTGCGAAAACTAAAAGGTTGAGAACCTCCCGCGTTGCGCGTCATGAAGCGAGGAACTTCATCGCGATCGACGATTCCGTTCTTCGTTGTATCGTACAAGCGAATCGCCTTCATCCGTTCGGCCTCACTATTAATCGCTACGTTGCCACGTCGCCCAGACCTAAAGTTCGGGTTGGAGGTGACCTCGTCCCAGGTGACGTCGCCGCTGTTATCGGTGTCTGCGATTCCCAGTACATAGTCAGCAAGTCGTTGCATCGCCTGCGAGTGCGGGCGGCCGTCAATGGACAGCTGCAATTCGATTAGGATCGGCCCGAGCGACGTTAGCAGAATGACTCGTTCAGCGGTAAATTCCAGCTCTCGATCGGTAGCGACCATCGACTCGGACGGTTCAGCGGGCAAGTCAGGATCGGCTGGGGCGGCTTCAGATACCGCGGGGCTTGTCTCTTGGACTGGAACGGCGTTTGTCGCTTGATCCACACTAGTATCGTGCACGTCCGATTTTCCGAGGTGATCGCCTGCGGCTGTCGATCCGATGGGTTTATTCACTCGAGGTCCGCAGCCCAGCGGACCTAGTGCGAGTAACAGGCAGCTGGTAACAAACGCACGCGTCATCTTACTTTTTCAAACGGGCCAAAACGACAATCAAATGGCACTATTCCAGCACATCCGCAATGGGCTCTCCCTCGGAAATCTTGATCGGTCGACCGAGATTGGTGATGTTTTCCTGGTCCGGGCTCACGCCAACCACCTCACAAAGGGTCGCCAGGATGCTGGCCGTGTCAACTTTTCCTTCGGTCACCTCGCTGCCATCCTCGCTCGTCGCTCCATACGCTCCCCCACCTTGAATTCCTCCACCAGCGAATACGCAAGACCAGGCGTTGGGGAAATGGTCACGTCCGGCGTTTCCATTGATAGTCGGCGTGCGGCCAAACTCGCCCCTCCAGAGGATTGTGGTGGACTCCAAGAGACCACGTTTTTGAAGCTCGACCATCAGCGTTGACCAACCCGCGTCCAATTCCATTGAGAGTCTTTTGACCGTCTCGAAGTTGTTCTGATGCGTGTCCCGACCGAGCCCACCACTGCCCAACGAGACTTCGACGAACGGCACGCCGCGCTCGATCAGGCGGCGGGCCAACAAACATCCTTGTCCGAAACTGCCACGTCCATATGGCTCGCGAATCTTATCCGACTCGGCGGACAGATCGAAGGCTCCGGCCGCTTCACTATTCATGACCTGCATCGCCCGGCGATAGACCGTGTTCTGGCCCAGGGAAGCACGAGTACTTCGTTCCGCCAGAAACGAATCCTGTAGCGATTTCCACAGATCGACGCGGCTGGCCGCCTGTCGGCTGGTAACACCGGTGGGTAAATTCAAGAAATCGACGCCGAGCTCAGCGAATCCTTCGTTCTGATTCGCGGATATCTTTCCAAAGCCGTTTATCGCTCCGACAGTCGCCGCTGCATAACGTGGACCGAGGAACCCAGGGCTGAATGCATCAGGACGAATTGCGACCGTCGGTGCAATACTCACGTAATTCGGCAAGTCGGCCGCTTCGTCACCTAGTTCCTTTGAGAGCGCAGAGCCAATCGCGGGGTATCGTACTGGTCCACTCGGTTTCTGACCTGTCCGCATCAGGTAGGTGCCTCGGACATGATCACCTTCAGACGTGCTGACGCCACGAATGACGACCAGGTGATCCGCCAGAGCGGCCAGCTTTGGCAGGTGCTCGCTGATCCGCAGTCCGGGAACATGGGTGGCGATCTCTTTAAATTCTCCGCCGTTCGCGTGGTCCGGCTTCATGTCGAACGTATCAAGCTGACTGAGTCCGCCACTCATCCAAAGCAGGATACACTGCCGCTTTCGATCCGCTGCGGTAGCGGCCGCGATTGCCAATGCAGGAAACCATCCACAGGCGCTGCCGCCCACCAACGCCGAGCCGGTCGCTTGGAGAAATCCTCGCCGCCTCATACGAGTTATCTTTCTAAAAGGGGGCTCTAATGATTCAAAGTGAACTCCGCGCTGTTCAGCAATGCCCAGAGCACATCGCCGAGCGCCTTCATCGAGTCGTTTTCCACTCCACCTTGCTCCACGTAGGCCAGGAATCGCTCTGCCTCGTTTGCCGTTGGCCGTCGCGTCACGGTGGCGAGGAAGATCATCTCCAGACGTTGCTTATTGGTGAACAGCGGCGCTTCAATCGCCCCCAGGATGCCACTCTGCTGGACGTCCGTAGCTTGCGCAATAGTCGGCCCGTTCATCAGCATCAGCATTGCGGCAGGCCCGCCTCGTACTCGGTTACCTCTTGCGATACGGAGGCCATCCGTGTGACGAACTATTAACGCTGCGGATCGAACAGAACGCCAAGTCGCCGGCCATCGGCTGTACTCATTGGAGGTCGAGGCGCCAGGGTCCGCTTGATGCAAGCGTAAAGTTGTTCGGGGGTCAGTGTTTTGACGGCCATGCTCGTAAAACTTTCGGCCGGCGCAGAGACTTTCTGCTCGCTAGAACTAGAGAGTTGATAAACCTTCGTATTGGCGAGGGTGCGCAACAGATTCTTCATGTCGAATCCGCTTCGTGTGAAGTAGAGGGATAGGTCGTCCAGCAACTGGGGATGGCTGGGCAGGTTGCTGACGCTCATGTCGTCCACCGGATGAACGATTCCCCGGCCGAACATGTGCGCCCACCCCCAATTCGACGCGGCCCGTGGCAGAAACGGATTGTGCCGCGAGGCCATCCATATCGTCAGCTGCATACGTCGTCCGCCACCCTGAGATTCATCGGCCAACTGCCCACCTGGGTAGCGAGGAGCGACAACTTCTTCGGTGTCAGGTAACATCACCTCGCCCGCATCCGATTCCCTCAAGGCGCTGTTTTGATCACCCGGCGTTGGTGGTTGAAGTCTGGCCAAAAAACGCGGCGTAACCCCAAAAATATCACTGCGTCCAATCGTCGTACGGGTGGTTGTGACATTGCGCGCACTCCATCTGCAATCCGAGAAAGATCCGTGATGTGCTGGCCGCAATTTTCTCCGGCTTCGACTTGAGCGCCGTATAGAACACACCTGGATCGCGATCGCCGACGCCAGTTGCCGATAGCAGGTCCCCCACGAGGTTGTCGTATCGACAGTTGTCAATGAACTGGTCGCGCAGCCAATTCTGCAGCCCTGCGGCGTTCTGCAGCATGGCAGGATCGAAGTTCGAAGGCAGCATTCGATTGCGCCACGTCGTGGCCATGTGCGTAGCGTAACCCGGAGAGTTCAACACTCGCTCGATCAGCTTAGCACGCTTGTCCGAATGTCGTTCATCGAGAAACGCCCGCGCCTCAGCGACCGTCGGTATGACACCGGTCAGATCCAGGTAAGCACGCCTAAGAAACTCGGCGTCGCTGACCGGCGTAACGGGTTTCCTCCCCTCCTCCGCCCAATGTTCCTCGATCAAGCGATCTATATGACGAGACATCTCCGCACTCGTTGTCGGAACGGTATTGCCGCCGTCGGCGAATGCCAGGCGAGGCGGAGCCAGCAGCGGCAATGGCAGGCAGAGGACCGCCAGAAGAACGGTAGATATGAATTTCATCGTCATGCCCCCTAACTGGGCGAAGCTGCCGTTGAGAAGGGTTGGAAGGCCCTCTTCAGCAAAGTGTCCGCACCGCTGGCAAACCTTACGATTTGAGACGCTATGGAGCATATTCCTTAGTATGTCGTTAGGTGAGATGCCTGACGTGATTTCATTTTTTCACATTATAGGGAAACGCGATTTCACGCCCAATGCGGCTCGGCGGGAGCCTCGCCCTGGGGCGTTTCAAAGTTGGCATTGCATGTGAATGGTGTTCACCCCGATTTTGTTGCGCCGTGGCAGATTGACCAGGTGGACCGGAAAGGATTTTCCCAATTCAGAGGACGGCGAACAAGCAAGCCATTTGCGTCTTTTAGATCGAGAGTGAACAGAGAAAGTTAACAAGCTCTGTCCTCTCCGATTACTCAGTTTTGGGCGCCATGTGACCCTGGTGTTGGTGGTGGTAACGGTGGGAGTTGTCCGATTTTTAAGTAGGTTGCAATGGCATCAGTAATCGTGCGAATTGGGTCGTGCCCACGTTGTTTAAGCGTGCGGAAGATACTCATCAGGACAGCCTGAGTATCCGCACCACGCTCGCTGCGGTTTCCGTAGCTGTTTTTGCGAATGATGACCGCCGGGCCAATAGCTCGCTCGGCGTGGTGGTTATCGACGGCACGAACGTCGAGGAATTCAGCCCCGGGCCCCTATCGACTCCGCTGATCGTGGAACCACGAATTTACGCGATAGGCGTGACGGGCATAGTCACGTTCAGCAGCAGCTAAAGGGGCAAAAGTCAGTGAGCCCCACTATGCGAAAAGAACAACTTGACATTTGTCACAAATATGTTATCATAAATATGTAACAACAGGGTGGTTTAGTGTCGAATAAGGAAGGAGAAAGACAACCAGCGGAGCTAATCTGGGAAGGTGATAGCCTCGATGTTGTCAGGACATTTCCGCAAGATATTCGGAAAGTTCTCGGTGAAGATATTAGGCGAGTGCAAACCGGCGTGAAGCCCAAAGACGGCAAGCCGATGAGGTCAATCGAAGCAGGAGTTTTTGAGCTTCGGCAGGCAGACAACAACGGCTGGTATCGAACGATTTACTTGAGTGTTGTCGATGGGAAGCTGCGCATCCTGCATTCGTTCATCAAGAAGAGTAAGAACACGCCGAGGAAAGATTTGAGCATTGCAGAAACAAGACTCAAAGAAGTGAAGGCGAGGCGATTAAGGGAGAAAAAAGATGCCAAGCGTAAAAACTAAAGGGCCAACGAAAAGTACGGGCAATGTGTTTGAGGATTTGGGATTTCCCAAAGAAGAAGCTACACTGCTTCAGCTCAAAACTGATTTGAAGATTGCCATTGAGCGTGAAGTTGCCAAGCAAAAGCTCACGCCCAAAAAGCTTGGGCAGATACTTGACATTCAACATTCTCAAGTGAGCGACTTGCTGACGGGAAAAGTTTCAAAGATGACTGTTGATAAGCTCACCAAGTACGCCCATCGACTCGGAATGACCGTTGTGGTCAAGGCAAACGCCTCTAGGAAATCACGCAAGCTCGAAGGCTCAGAACTAGCGTAGGATAAAACTGTCTCCGGTACCGAAAGCGTCTCCCTGAACGAAAAACACCCGCTTTGGCCGCAGATTCACAGCGCGAGGGCTACCAGAAGGAAGATCAGGTCAGAAAATTTTGCTGCCAGCGACCTGGCTGTTACCAACTCCAGAGCGGGTCTGCATTTGTGATTCTTCAGGTGAGGTTATATTTTTACTTCACTAATCTGGATCGTGGGCTGGATCTCCGTGTAGTTTGGGATATCTCCCATGATCGCCTCGGCATGGGGCTCGAAGGCGCTCTGAAACGCATCCACTGATTCGAATAGCAGATGGCCCATGGCGACATAGGTTGCCCGGGATCCGGGCTCTGAACCGCTAACACCTTGTTCCACGGAAACTCCCTTGAGTATCGCCCCGAGCTTTTTTTGGACCAAAGGGATGTGAGTATTGCAGTAGTAGTCCATGTCGAAGCTACTACCTTCGTTGTTCGGATAAAATACACTAACCTTGATCATTGTTTCTTTCTCCTTCTCGTAAATCCTTATTCAATTGATCGAGCCGCATAGATCGCCTGCAAGGTCCAATAACCCGTTATCATCGGGCCGAGTTTGGCCTGTGGGGGATTGTCCGGCATGGTTCCTTCCCAGATTTTCCCTGTTGTTGACCATTGCTGGGGCAAGTCCAATTCTATCGGGGATCCGGTAGGCCGGATAGAAGAACCGATGCTACGCTTTGCTGTTTATCCAAGTTGCGACGAGTTGATTCGCCGCCTCTTCCTGAGCGTCGCAGTCGAGGCCAGGGTCTTCCGGTGCAGAGCGTCTGAAATTTCCCCGTCTGAAATTTCCCCGTCTGAAATTTCCCCTCAGGCGGTGCGGGAAACACGAAGGAGCCAATTCTATCCTTACTCCTCGGCAATGACTTCGACGCCGTTGAGTAGTGGACGGCCCAACCGGTCGGAACTGGGGGTCAGCGAGATCGTTAACTCATCTTCAATGCCGATATGGTGAAATTCTTCGACGATGCATTGCCACGGTCCGCCCGCTTGTTTCACGACATCGAAGTCGCGAAGCACGATTTCTCCCTGTAAGGCCACATCGAACACGCGTTCGCCAGGTCCAACGTCGGTTGGTTCCGCAAAGTAGAGTCGGACCCTGTAGCGCGGGGGGCCGCCGCGGTTGGGGGCCGCCTTGTTTCGTCCAGTTGGATCGCCGATGGTCATCCTCAAACGGGGCGCTTTCGCTGGTTCTTTTTCATGCGAGATCGCCGTGCGCACCCCTTTACCAGAGAGGACAAAGGCAACGGCGTTTCCCGCCTTCCAACCAG
>Ga0310123_10002440_pt1 | contig 14852 bp, 8 predicted proteins | sample CB6_AW_1057_MG_FD_203505 | JGI IMG/M metagenome (GOLD analysis project Ga0310123, IMG submission 203505) | Marine microbial communities from Western Arctic Ocean, Canada - CB6_AW_1057 | ecosystem: Environmental > Aquatic > Marine > Oceanic | place: Canada: Western Arctic Ocean | collected... | reverse complement strand
TGGAATTGGTACGGCTGGAACGATTACTGCCGGAACTGCAACCGCTGGAGAGTTCCAAACGTCGTCCCGAAGAGTTGACGCCGCCGGAGTTGGACCTGCCCGATCTCCCGAGCTTGCCCGACAGGCCGATTATCACCCCTCAGCCTCAGCAGCGCGGTGAATCCGGTCCGAAGGTCGAAGCGGCTACGCTCACCAAGATTGACGATCCGACAGCCGAGGCGCGACAAGAACTGATCATTCCATCGCCGGTCCGGGAACGTCTGCGGGTCGTCCGCACCCGCGATTCCGAGACACCCATCTCCCGAACGCCGGCGCAGAGCAATATTGATCGCGTCGACAGCCGGCTCGTTCCACCGCGAGAACTCGCTTTGCTCGAGGCGGTTCCCGATCCGCGCTCGGCGCTGAAGCGCGGTCCGGTCGATGAGGGAAATCTGCGCCGGGTGGGCATGGCCCCGTCGGTCATCTCAATCGACGATCCGGGTTTATCGGCCGAAGAGACCTCCAGCGGCGAGGAAAGGACGCTACCGACGTCGCCACGAATTTCCCGGCTGCGCACGCGGACTCCCCAGAGCCGGCCTGAAGGAAACGTCGAACGTTTCCGTCCGGAGCGGACTCCTCGCACGTCCAGACCCGAGAGTGACGGGCCGGCGGGCGTTCGCCAGAGCACACCGGTCGACATTTCGCGAATCGGCGTGACGCCGAACATAGCCCGTCCGAATCTCGATGCGGCTCGAACCGTCAAGCGGTCGCCCCTGTCGGCCACCTATCGGCTGCGGAGTCTGGCCCGCCGCAAAGACATCGCCCGCAAATACGGCGGAACCGAGCAATCGGAACGCGCGGTGGAAGCCAGTCTGCAATGGCTGGCGGCGAATCAGACTTCTAAGGGCTATTGGAACGCCGATGCCTTTCAGGCCGGACAGGTCGAGATCGACGAGAACAAAGTCAATCGTCGGTTTGCCGGCAAAAACGCCGACACCGGTCTGACCGCTCTGGCAGTCCTGGCATTTCTATCGGTCGGCTATACGCATGAAGAAGGTCAGTACACAGAGCACGTTGAACGAGCATTGGTTTGGCTGATCCAGCAGCAGCGCGAGGATGGCTATCTCGGCGGAACTGCCACCCACTACGCCAAACATTACTGTCACGCCATGGCCACTTATGCGCTGGCCGAGGCATCTGCAATGCAAAGTGATCCCTCGACCGATACCCGGTTACGCGAGCCGATCCACCGGGCCGTCGCTTACATCCTCGACACCCAAAACCCCAGCGACGGCGGCTGGCGATACCTCAAAGGCCAGTTCAGCGACATGAGCATGTTCGGCTGGCAACTCATGGCGCTTAAGAGTGCCGAGGCCAGCAGCCTTCAGGTTCCTTCTGCCGCGAAAGAAAAAATGATCCTCTTCCTCAAGAACCGCAGTCGCGGGCAGAACAAGGGACTGGCCGGTTACCGAGCCGACGAACCACCCTCACCAGCGATGACCGCCGAGGCGCTATTCTGCAAGCAGATGCTCGGCATCGACCGCGACAACCCAGCCAGCACCGAGGCGGTCGGCTACCTGTTGGAGCATCTGCCGCGACGATCGCAGTTGAACCTTTACTATTGGTACTACGGTACGCTGGCCATGTATCAGTACGGCGGCAAAGCTTGGCGCGATTGGAACGAGTCGGTCCGCGACGTGCTGGTCGCCGAGCAAGTCAAACGAGGACCAAACGCGGGTAGCTGGAATCCCAAGGGACCGTGGGGGCCGTATGGCGGCCGCATTTACTCAACAGCACTCTCCACGCTCTGTCTGGAGGTTTATTCCCGTTACCTTCCCTTATATCAAATGGGCGGTCAGTACGACAAATAGGACCGCCCCAAACCAGTCAAGCACCCTGGAGATGACATGGTCTCTGCTTTTGGTTTGTGTTTCACTTCCTGCTGACACAAATCAGTCCCTCTCCCTCCTCGCCGTACCGGTGCCCAACCTGGCGGAGCCGGAACCAAAAAAGTTGAGAGTCGAGGGTCAGAAAGAGATGGGCCATCAACCGGATGATGCCAACCGTTCAACGATGTTTTCTTCCGGCTCTGGGCTCTCGACCCTCGACCGGTCGAATTCCTGACCATCTTGCGCAAGACTTCCGTGAAAAAGTACTATCCAACTAGAAGATGCTGATGCTGTCCAGGCCGTTTGTTGTTATCCCGCGTGCTTTTCACAGAGATAGATCACCTGGTCACACCAGCGCAGCGACCCGGCCGGCCAGAGAGCGAGGGTCTGCTGAATGAAATGCAAGTCTCCGCTCGACGGCCGATCGGGTTCCAACCATTCCGACCAGCGTCCCTCGACATTGGGCACGACAAACATCGGCCCGGCGACGTTCGCTTCCCGCACCACACGATCTTTCCAGAGAAAACTGCCCTCTGGCCGGTAATCCATTTTGAACATCAACGGCATCCCGCTGTGTCCCTCGCGGCAGACAGCATCGAGCGCACCGGGCAACAGCAGGTCGTCATCGTCCAGAAACATGAAATAGTCGGCGCTGGCCGCCCGCATAGCCGCGTTGCCGAAGGTGGAGCACGGATCATCATGCTCCAAATACCGCACCCGCGCGTCGGCCAGACACTTAACCAGCGCCGCGGTGCCCGGTTGCGGTCCGTCGCCGATGACGAACAGCTCGTCCTCCACCGCCAATTGGGGCAGAACACTTTGAATGGCGCGCGGCAGCGTCGGACGGTTCAAGGTCGGCGTGATGACCGCGATGCTGACTTCCGACATCCGCTGGCTCTCGCACGGTTGATTCCACAACGCCTCGACTATTATCGGGATAGTTGCGCATCAACGACTGGTGAAAACCCCCTCGTCAAATCTCGGTTCGCATGACAGACGTCGATTTAGTCACGGCACCCGAGTTGGCCTGTCTCTCGCCTCGGTCTGTCACACTCGCACACAGATTGTGTTAGACTACCTGCATGGAGACACCGAAGATGAGTCGCTTCCCGCAGAACATGCATCAAGTTTTCGACCGCCTGCCGCGGCGGCAGATCTTGGAAGTGAGCTGCTTGAGCACGCTGGGGTTGTCGTGGCCGAGCCTGTTACGGGCGCAGAGGATCGCGGCGGACGGCAGAGGTGGTGACAAGTTCGGGCAGGCGCGCTCCTGCATCATCATCTTTCTCTGGGGTGGTCCGGGACAGCAGGACCTTTGGGATCCCAAGCCCGATGCTCCAGCCGAGCAGCGCGGAGAATTTGGACCCAGTCAGACAGTTGTGCCCGGCACGCAGATCAGCGATCGACTGCCGTATCTGTGTCAGCAGGCCGACAAGTTTACGATCGTGCGTTCGGTGACTCACTCAGATTTTGAGCACGGATCTGCCGCATACGCGGCGTTGACCGGTCATCCTCATCCGAAACCGGGAACCAATACGCCGGCTGGCCCCGATGATTTTCCAACGTATGGGGCGGTCGTCACCAAGCTCCGCGCGACCAGCCGCCCTGTGCCCGATGCCGTCGTGTTGGGCCCCGTCATGCATCAGGGCAATCGGCCGCCCATCGCGGGACAGAACGCCGGATTCCTGGGACTGGGCTACGAACCGTTTCGCAGCGCCGGCGACCCCAGCCGGCCCGATTTCGAGGTCGGCGGACTCGATGTTCCCGCCGACGTGACGGCCGCTCGTTTGGACCGCCGGTACCGGCTGCTGGAGTCCCTCGACGAATATCCTCGCCGCGCCGATGCCGGACGAACGCTGGAGGGGATGTCCGATTTGTACGAGCGTGCGTTTGGACTTCTCCGCTCGGGACAGACGCGGCAAGCCTTTGAAGTCGGCCGCGAGCCTTCCGAGCTGCGCGACCGCTACGGACGAAATAAATTCGGACAGACGCTGTTATTGGCCCGTCGTTTGGTGCAAGCCGAAGTTCCGTTGATCACGGTGAACTGGTCGAAACAAAACCGGAACCAGTGGGACACGCACAACAACAACTATCCCCGGCTGCGGAAGCTGCTCCCCCCATTTGACCAAGGACTGGCCGCATTTTTCGAGGATTTGCAGGCCCAAGGGCTGCTCGAAACGACCTTGGTCGTCTGCCTGGGTGAATTCGGCCGCACTCCGAAAATAAACAAAGACGCCGGACGAGATCACTGGCCCGATTGCTATTCGGTCCTCGTGGGGGGAGGCGGAATTCGCACCGGGATGGTGTTTGGATCGTCAAACAAGTATGCCGCCTATCCGGCATCGAACGAGGTCTCGCCGTGGGACCTTTCGGCGACCCTGTTCCACTGCCTTGGCATCAGCCCAAAGACTCACCTTCACGATTCTCAGGGACGAGAGTTTGTGGTCTCGCCGGGCAGGGTGATTGACGGCTTGCTGTAGATGTAAGCCGAGGGAAGCCGGTCCCACATGCGGCGGAAGACTGCGGCCTGAAAAGTCCCCTTCGAAATTTCACTGCTGCATCGCGACCGACGTGCGGATGATAATAGAGATTACTATCCTGACTTGTACGCGCATGTTGGAAATACGAAACACGAAATATGAAACAAATCAGAATTTCCAACGACAGAAACCGCCGATGGCACGTTTTGAACATTCGGATTTCGGATTTGTTTCGGATTTCGTGCTTAGAATTTGAAGCTATGGGTTGCGGCTCCGCCGCGTTACGACCATGAAGAAACCATCTGATGAGGAAAGTGAGCGGTTCGACTTCGGCAAAAACTGGTCGTACTTTCTCAATCACATCGATGAACGTGTCGTCGAGGAAGCCAAGTCATCGTTACATGCGATGCTGGGACTCGATGGAGATGGACTTCAAGGAAAGAGCTTCTTAGATATCGGATCCGGGAGCGGGTTATTTAGCTTGGCCGCCCGGTTATCCGGCGCCCGTGTCCGTTCGTTCGACTTGGACTCGCATTCAGTCCAGTGCACGCGTGAATTGAAGCGAAGATATTTACCTGACGACGACGCTTGGACGATCGAAGCACGATCGATCCTGGACAACGACCTTGGGGCTGTTCTTGGGCAGTTCGACGTCGTTTATTCTTGGGGCGTTCTCCATCACACGGGACGTCTCTGGCAGGCTCTGGAACACGCTGTTGAGTTGGTGGGCGAAACCGGGACGTTGTACATCGCAATCTACAACGACCAAGAACGGACGAGCATCCGTTGGAAGCGAATCAAACGGCTCTATAACGTGCTGCCGCGCTGGTTGAGGTTTTTGGTTCTGTACCCAGCCCTGCTGCGCATCTGGGGGCCGACGACCGTCCGAGAATTGCCGCGTGGAAGGCTGTTTGGTACTTGGAGAACCTACAGCGAACACAACCGTGGGATGAGTCCCTGGCGAGACGTCGTTGATTGGGTTGGTGGTTACCCATTTGAAGTGGCCAAGCCGGAAGAAGTTGTCGATTTCTGTCGCGGTCACAATCTGGAGCTAATCCGACTGAAGACCTGTGGTGGTGGCCGCGGTTGCAATGAGTACGTTTTCAGCAGACGTGTTGCCGACAAATAGGAATTCGCCGTATCCTTCCTCCGCGCAAGTGCTCGCTAAGATGTGGTGGCTGGAGAACTGCGGTCGATACCTTCTGGCCCGGCAGAATACAGTTTGCCGTGCGGTGGCAGCCGAGTCTTCCTCTGGCTGCGGAGCCGAACCAAACGGCTCAGAGTTCCACTTGGCAATTGTCCAATCGGCGTTTCAGCTTGCTCACCCCCTGCGCACTGACGTTTGTGTTGACGAGCTTCAGCGACTCGAGCATGCTGAGCCTGGCGAGTTGCTCCAGACCGGCATCGGTAATGCGGGCGCCGTTGAGGTTCAGCGACTTAAGTTTCCGCAAACCCGTTAAGTGTTTCAGCCCCGCGTCAGAGATTTTGGGGCCGGCAAACCCTTTGGAAAATGTCAAAACCAGCACCTGTAGATTTTGCATTCCCTCCAGAAAAACTAGACCGTCGTCAGTGACTGCGGTCCGACTGAGATCAAGGTTTCTGAGCCGTCGTAGACCTTTCAGATATTTGACCCCCGAATCGGAAATAGTGTTGCCTGAGAGATCGAGGACTTGTAGCTCGGTCAGGTTCGTCAGATGTTGCAGCCCTGCATCGGTGATTGGTTCCGTCTCGAAGCCGGCTTTCTTGAGGATCAATCCTTTCAAGCCGGTGAGTTGACGCAGGTGAAATAAGCCGGCATCGGTAATCCCTTCGCAGTATTCCAGGTTGAGCCCTTTGAGTGCCGGCAAACGCCCGAGATGCACCAGGGAGGCATTGGTTAGCGGCGTATCATAAACGTCCAGGAATTCGAGTTGCCGAAGGGCGGACAAATCCTTCAACCCCGGACCTTTGATCTGCGTCCCGTTCAACAGTAATCGCTGAAGTTTTTGCAGCGGTTTGAGGTGACACAGTCCGGCATCGGTGACTTCGCTACCACCTAGGTCTAACGTCTTCAGATTTTCCAGCCCTTTCAAATTGAGCAGCCCGGCATCGGTGATACGGCGGCTGGAAAGGTGTAACGTGTCGAGGCCGCGTAGGCCGCCAAGCTGTGTCAGACCGCCGTCGTCGACCTTGGTCACGCCAAGATCCAGCTCATGAAGCTGCCGCATGTTTTGCAAATCCACCAGCCCCGCATTGGTGACGGCCGTGCCGTATAGGTCCAGCACCTGGAGCTGCCTGAGTTGCGACAGTTGTCTCAAACCCGCATCCGTAAACCTGGTATTTCTGAGCGAGACCCCTTTGAGGTGAGGCAATCGTTTCAATGGTTTCCAAGCTCGCTGAGAAATCAGGCCGTCATCTGCCACATGTTGGTCCTGCAAAACGACGAACCGTCCCGGATTCGAGGCTGTCTTTCGGTTGCTGGGCTGAATGATTCTCCCGAGCCACCTCCACTGATCGGCTGATTGCGTTTGCAGGACGGCTTCAAAATCGCGGACGGTTGCCCCCAACTGTGCCAACACGCCGTCCGGCTGGTTGCTGGTTTTCGTCGATGGGCTGCGTAGAGACGACGTTCTGAATTCTCGCTCGCGGCAGCTCGCCGATTCGACAAAGACAGCATCGACTGGCAAGACCAGACACAGGGCAGCCATCACCAGTGGTCGAAATTTCGTCGAGGACATTTAACAGATCCCTTCACCTGAGAGGCACACCAAGCGACAACCATGATTCTTCACGGTACCGCATCGTGTTGAATGGCATCAAGGGCTACTGGCAGGGTCGGTCAGTGTGGGTAGCACGAACGGCCGACACAAATATCAGCCGCGCATGGCCTTATTTTCCGGATACTGCCATGCCGAACTTTTCCAGGGCCAGTTGCTTGAGGGCTTTTAGGTCGAGCTTGCCGGTGCCGAGGACGGGGATCGTTTCGACTTTCAGAAAACTGTCGCGTGCCGGCATCCACAGATTCGGCAGGTCCGTTTCGGCGAGTTCTTTGAGGACCTCGTCGGCCGGCCGGCCGAACGGCTTATGAAGGACAATCAACCGTTCGCCTTTCTTTTCGTCGGGGACGGCCGTGACGGCAATCTTGATTTCTGGGTCCTCGTCGTCGTGGTCCTCGACGATTTTGTTCAGACATTCCTCGATTCTGATGTGCGGAACCATCTCGCCGCCGATTTTGGAAAAGCGACTCAGCCGTCCGGTGATTTGGATAAACCCGTCGTCGTCGATGCGGGCAATGTCGCCGGTGTCGTACCAGCCGTCACGGATGACATCCGCGGTTTTCTCTGGCTGGTTCAGGTAACCGAGCATGACGTTGGGTCCCTTGAACAGCAGCAATCCGTCGGCATTGGTGCCGAGATCCTCGCCCGTTTCGGTATCGACAATCTTGACAGCGGCTCCGGGCACCGGCCGCCCGACGGTGCCCAGTTTGGTAGTGTTTTGCTGGCCGTTGCCGGCCCGATGTGGCGGGACGTTAAATGCCGCTGCAGGCGACAGTTCGGTAGTCCCGTAGCCTTCGGTCGGCATCACGCCGAACTTCTCTTCGAAGGCCTGCGCCAGGTCGAGCGGGAGTTTCTCGGCGCCAACCACCACCAGATCCAACTTGCTGAGCTGCTCCGGCGTGCAGCGCTTCAAGAATCCGCGCAGGAAAGTCGGCGTGGCCATAGTGATCGTCACGCCGTGCTGATGGCAGAGCTTGCCGATGGTGCGGCCGTCCAGCGGATTGAAGTGGAAAACTGCTTTCGGATCCAAGGTTAGCGCCAGCCAGAGCGCGACCGTATAACCGAACGAGTGGAAAAACGGCAAAATGCCCAGCAACACGTCGCTGCGGCTGAGGTGAAACACCTGATCGACGGCCTCGATGTTCGAGCCGATGTTGTGCTGCGACAGCATGACTCCCTTTGGCTCGCCCGTCGAACCGGAAGTGAAGATGACTGTCAGCAAATCATCCGGTGCTACCGTGGTCAGTCCCAGCCATCGTTCCAGACAAGCGACCGGCAGCAGGTACGTTTGCAGGGCTGCAATCAGCTTGTCCGGCAGCGTAGCCTGCTCTTTCAGATCTTCGAGGAAGACGAGCTCAGCATCGAGCTGAACCGGTTTTTTCTCGATGAGTTTGCGGCTGGTCAGCACGTGTTTGATTCCACACTGACCAATACAAATATTCAGATCGTCGTTCGAGAGGGTGTAATTTAGGTTGACCGCCACTTTGCGCATCAGGCTGACGGCGGCGTTGGCCAGCACCGCCCCGACGGTCGGCGGCAGCAGAATGCCGATCATGTCTTCGTCGGGACCGGCGACATACCGTCCAATCAGCCGCCGAAAAACCAGGCTGCCGATAAGCAATTTTCCGCCGGTCAGTTCCGTTCCGCCGGAGTCGGCCACTTTCGACCGTGACCGACTGGCCCGGCACTGCCTGAGAAACAATCGCGAGGGAACAAGCTGTCGATTTTTGCGTTGCTGCACGGCCTCGACTCCCAGACTTTCGACCGCCTGTCGGACCTGAGTGACATGATTCGGATCGTTCAATGGTTTACCAAATACTATGGAAACGGGGAAGGGCCATTGTCGCGGCCGTTTCCAGAACAGGCGGCCGCCGCGATAGCTGAAGATGCTGCCCCACAGGCCATCGAGATACGTGGGCACCACCGGCGCACCGGTTCCTTTGACGATTCGCATCATGCCCCGCTGAAACGGCTGCAACTGACCGGTGCGGGTCAATCCACCTTCGGCGAAAATGCAGACCAAATCGCCGGCGATGATCGACTCGCGGGCTTCGTTCAGCGAGCACACAATCGCTTTCGGTCCTTCGCCCGACTTGATGGGAATCACCCGGAAAATCCTGGCCAGCCAACGGAGCCAACGGTTGTTGACGTAATCGGCATAAGCCAGCATCCGAATCGGCCGCGACGAGGTGAGCAGCAACAGCACGCCATCGATCCAGGAGACATGGTTGGCTACCAGCAGCGCCCCACCGGTTTCGGGCAGGTTCTCGCTGCCGATGACCCGCAACCGATAAACCGTCTGGCTGATCAACCAGACAACCATGCGGATCGTCGCTCCCGGCAGCAGGAAGAAGATATAGATCGCAACGGGTATCGTGCCCAGACCGGCGATCAGGAAGACCGTCGGCGCACCGATTTCGAATTCTCCCTGCATTAGTCCGAACAGCAGCGAAACGGCGAGCATGCCGGAAAACGTCAAAAAGTTACCGGCGGCCAGAATGGAGCCCAGCGACTTCTTGGGGCTGCGGTGTTGCAGGAACGCTGCCAGCGGAACGTCGAACAGTCCCCCGCCGGCGCCCAGCAGAAATAACATGGCCGCTGTCCAGAAGTAGGCATTGTCCAGGTCGAAGGTAATTGACAATAGCATGGCGCTCAGGGCCATCACGCTTGCACCGAGGGGCACAATTCCCAGTTCAACTTTTCCACCCGACCAGAAACCCGCCAGCACGCTGCCCATGCCGACTCCCGCCGCCAGAACCGCCAGCAGCGGTCCGACCTGCACTTGAGTGAGTGACAAGTGACGGATGGCATAGGTGTCGATATTCAATTGGGCCATCGCCGCCAGCGACCAGAAAAAAGCAATCCCCAGCGAGACGCGAAGAATCGGCCGGCTGTGGGCGAGCAGTTGCAGATTCTGAAGCGTTTCGGCGGCGGGATTGATTGGAAACCGGCGTTGGGAATCGGCCGGGTGGACTCGCCCAATCAGTAAGCTGGCCAGCCAACCGGCTGTCGCCACAGCCACGAGGGTCAGCGCCGGGATCCACAAGCTGACCTGCCCCCCCCACAGCCTGCTCGGATCGCTGGGATCGAAAAACCATGCGAACAGGACGTTTCCTGCCACCGAGCCGATCACGACGGCGATGATGGTTGTCAACCCAATCATCCCGTTGGCTGCCGAGATCTTCTCGCCGCGGATGATTTCGGGAATGATGCCGAGCTTCGAGGGGCTGAACAGCGCGCTTTGCGTGCCCATCAGCGCCACCACGACGAAGAGCAAAGAGATGTCGCCGATCCAGAATGCCAGCACGCCCAGCAGCATCACGGCGATTTCGGCCACCTTGCAGCCGACGATCACGGTCCGCTTGCTGAACCGGTCGGCCAGATATCCGGCATAAGGGGCAAACAGAATAAACGGCAGAACCAGACAGCCCGAGCCGGCCGCCAGCACCCAGGCTTCACTTCCCTCTTCGACTTTGTGCTTGGCGAGCGGCACGACCATCCAACGGAACATGTTGTCGTTCATCGCGCCCAAGAACTGAGTCAGCAGAAACGCCAGAAACGTCGGCGAGGCGAGTCCGGCAGGGGCATCCGTTCGGCTGGTGCTCTGGGGCTGATTCATGGACGCCTGCTTCGAATTCCCTGGCGAGCGGCCGGCGTGAGCCGGCTGGTCCTGGTCCATCGATTTGTGTGCTCGGTCCTTGGCAGGTGACAGACGTGCGACGGCCAACCTCGAATCAGGAGGCTGACACCCCCGCTCGCCAGTTGACACTCATGGAATGTCATGAAATTCCCCGCCGTCGGCCTCGGCGATCTGTCGAAGAATGTCTTCTCCCCCAGAGGTCTCTCGATTTCGTAGCGTAACATTTGCTCGTGCCGGGAGCAAAACCGATCGGGCAACAACGGCCGCTCTCCGAGTGTGAAAGGACCTTGCAATTAGTCCGCAAGCAATCATCAACGAACCAGGGTTACTTGCTTGGCCGCTACCCGTCCAACTCGAATGTCTCGAGCAGCGTTTCGAATGTCCGCTGCCCGTGTTCGGCGGCCACCACGGCACTCATACGAATTTCGCTGGTGTTGATCATCTGAATGTTGATGCCGGCCTCGGCCAGGGCCTTGAACATCTTCTCGCCCACGTCGGTATGACTTCGCAGGCCGATCCCCTTGACCGACAGCTTGGCAATCTCGCGGTCGAAACTGAGTTCGGCTTGGGGCCATTGCTCCAGCACTTCGCGAGTTAACAGCAGGCAGCGATCCAGATCGTCCAGCAAAACCGTGAACGATAGATGTGCAACCCCATCGTGACTGACGTTCTGCACAATCATGTCGACCATCACGCCCCCTTCGGCGACGGCAGAGAATATCTGGGCCGCCACCCCGGGAACGTCCGGCAGTTTTGCAATCGTGACCCGCGCTTGAAAGTTGTCGAGCTGCACCTCGCTGACGACGATATCTTCCAGGCTCGACAGCCGGGCAACGACGTCCCGCTCCAAGTCGCCGCGACTTTCGGTCGGGGTTGAAGACGCCGAACGCTGCTCACAGCCGACAGACGGCGGCGATGCCAATGCCCGGTCCAGTTCAAATCCGTTGTGTACGGCTTCGACGGCAGCCTCGCAACAGTCGCGGTCGACCAACACAGAAATCTTAATTTCGCTGGTGGTGATCATGCCGATGCCAATCCCGGCATCGGAGAGGGACTGAAACATCTGTGCCGCCACCCCGGTATGTCGCCGCATTCCGCTGCCGACCGCCGAGACCTTCGAGACGTTCGTCCCTTGCTGAACTCGGCCGGCGGCGAGCTGATCGGCAGCTTCCTGCGCCGCCGTCAGAGCTTCGGCTAAATCGTCCTGCGGGACGGTGAACGAGACCTCGGCCAGTCCGCCGGAACCGACGTCTTGCACAACCATATCAATCGAGATTTTCCGGTCGGCCATCTTGGAAAAGATAAGACTCATCACGCCCGGCCGGTCGGGTAGCTGAGTCAGGCTGACACGGGCTTCGTTGCGAACCAGGGCCACACCGGTGGCGATCGCCACAATTTCTTCATCCGTTTCCGGCGCAATCAGTGTGCCGGCGTCCTCCGCATACGACGGTCGAACCCGCAACGGCACATTGTACTTCTTGGCAAACTCAATCGAGCGCGCGTGCATCACCCCCGCACCCAGACTGGCCAGCTCCAGCATCTCGTCGTACGAGATCCGTTCGATTTTGCGGGCCCGCCAAACCAAACGGGGGTCGGTCGTAAAGACACCTTCCACGTCGGTGTAGATCTCACATTCGTCGGCTTGCAGCACAGCTGCCAGCGCGACGGCGGTCAAATCGCTGCCGCCGCGACCGAGCGTGGTGATGTTGTAATTCGCGTCGCGTCCTTGGAAGCCGGCCGCAATCACGATCCGCGCGGCAGCCAGTTCACCGCGGATTCGCTCGGTCAAGACCGCCTGGATTCGCGCCCGTGTATAAGAAGAATCGGTCACGATGCCGATCTGTGTGCCGGTCAGACTGACCGCCTCTTCGCCGAACTCACGGACCGCCATCGCCATCAGCGCCACCGATTCCTGCTCGCCGGTGGAGAGCAGCATGTCCATCTCGCGGGAAGAAGGGTTGTCGGTGATTTGAGCGGCAAGATCGATCAACTCGTCGGTCTTCTTGCCGCGGGCACTAACCACCATGACCACCTGATGACCGGCGCGCTTGGCAGCCACGGCTTTGCGGGCGGCCGCCCGGATCTGACCGACGTCGGCAACACTCGTCCCGCCGAACTTTTGCACAAAAATCGACACGGTTTCGGCTGATCTTTCTGCAAGTCAAAAGAAGACTCGTGGGGTGACCGCCGGTGTTTTCACCGGGGGCTAAATATGACCCCTCTTAAGTGGCGCCCCAGGCCGAGTGGCGGAATTGATACACACTGGATACAAAATTCACTTCTTTAGCCAATAACTCCCAGCCCAGTCGATCTTCTTGATTTCCTCGGTAATTCCATGTTTGCTGCGATAGTCATCAACAGCTTTGCGGCATGTGCCAATGGATCCATAATCGTCAACAATGCAGTAGCCCCCAGACGATAGCTTAGGATACAGGCTGACCAGCGTATCCATTGTGGATCCATACAAATCTCCATCAAGACGAAGAACCGCCAGCCGTTCTATGGGTGCGTTCGGCAATGTATCTTCGAAGAAGCCTTTCAAAAACTTCACTTGATCATCCAGCAGTTCGTACCGTTCGAAGTTTGACTTCACGCTTTCCAGGGTTACGGCCAAGGTTTTATTTTGATGCCATGTTGCACCGGTGTCTGCGGGATACTTTTCAGTGTTGGGTGGGGGCAACCCCTCAAAGGAATCGGCGACCCACACAACGCGGTCATTGACACTGTGGGATTTCAGGACGGCGCGCATGAAAATGGTCGCCCCGCCCCGCCACGCGCCGGCCTCAATGAAATCTCCAGGAACTTCCCGGGCAAGCACGTCTTCCATACAGAAATGCAAGTTGTCAAGCCTCTGGAGTCCAATCATGGTCATAGCTCTTTCCGGCCAATCTCGCCCTTCCCCTCGAATACTCCCGTAGTCTCCGGTGTTGTAGTCGTAGATTAAGTCGGTCAAACTGCGTTTCATCAAATCCAAATACAGGGCTCGCGAATGCGACGGTGCCTCGTCAGACCCCTGGGAATGGTACTCGGGCTTGAGGTCAGAACCATGGTAGTCTTTGCCCCAAAATTCCCCAGTCCCAGCCACGAGTTTGGGATCCGGGTCCTCGACGCCGCCCCAACCCCTCAACCAGATGATCCAGCCGATGACCCCGATGAGCAAGGACCCCAAAACGAGTATTCCAACCTGCAATGCAGCATTTGGTCGGTTCACCTTTCTTGTCCTCCAGTGCTGTATGAACAGTGCTCTATAAAACTGCGAAATCGCCTCCGGAACTTGTCGGCGCAATATGCTGGTTTCACTTCGACAACACCCGGCAACGTTCTCGCTGAAAAGAATCGACCGATTGTACACAAATCGCTATCACTAAGAATGGAGAATTGCAAGATCGGAGTCAAGGATGTTTGACATGCAGGGTTGGCCAGTTTATTGGTTCTTCTGGCAAAGAGGGGATTAGCCCTTCTCCGCACAGTGGTTCGGGGGAAGCCCAGCGTGCCGATTTGGCAGTTTTCCAACTCAACTCCGGCACAACAAACGAGGTTTACCACTCGATTTGACGCAAGTTCAGGTTTCTCGTCCCCTTGCAGCAACCGTGGAGCGCCAAACGTCACACGCCCTGACCTTTCACGCGTCGTTTGAGGTCGTCAAACTCCGTCTGCAGCTTCTCGCGTCGCTCGTCTGCCTCGAAACGGGATGTCAGTTCTTCGGCCTCCGGGTCGCGACCTTCCAGCCGGTCGTAGGCTTCGCTCATTGCTTCGGCTCGCTCGACGCGCCGCTCCAGACGGCCGAACTCCGCGAAGGCCGACGTCCCTTCCGCCCGGTCTAAAGCTCGGTTGATGCGATGGGTCGATTCGGCACGGGACAACCGCGCCACCAGCAGCGTCCGTTTGTACCGGGCCTGTCGGATTTTATCATCCAGGTCTCGATACGAGGACTGTAATTTTTCCGTTTGTTTCTGCTGCGACTCGAACGAGTCCTGCAACGTGGCGATCCGTTCCTCGCCGCGGAGCTTCTGATCGAGGGCCGATTTGGCCTCTGCATCGTCCCCGCGTTTCAATGCGGCCTCGGCCCGCTAGTTCCATTTGTCAGCGTCGGTGCGGGACTGTTCGACCT
>Ga0310123_10002438_pt1 | contig 14853 bp, 7 predicted proteins | sample CB6_AW_1057_MG_FD_203505 | JGI IMG/M metagenome (GOLD analysis project Ga0310123, IMG submission 203505) | Marine microbial communities from Western Arctic Ocean, Canada - CB6_AW_1057 | ecosystem: Environmental > Aquatic > Marine > Oceanic | place: Canada: Western Arctic Ocean | collected... | reverse complement strand
AAGATATCCTGCCTGCTGCGGGATTACACCTTTGGAGTCGCCGGGTTCCCGAGCCAGATCAGCGTTCTGGGCAAGGATATTCTGGCGGGACCCGTCAGGGTCTCGGCAAAGGTTGACGGAACATCCCATCTCTTAAAGGAAGGCACTTTCCGCCCGTACGACAGGAAGGATACCAGGATATCCTTTAAGACCGTTTCTCACGCGGGGCCTGTTTCGGTTGAGGGGGATACCTGGATGGAATATGACGGCTTTGTCTGGAACACCATGACCTTCTCTTCCGACAAGCCGGCTACAGTGGAATCGGTGTCGGTCGAGATCCCCTTGAAGAAGGAATACGCCACCCTGTGGTGGTCCGGTGATGACGTCGCTTTCACATCCCCGATGACCAGGGGCGACACGTTCGCGCCTCCCCAGGCCGTTTCCGCTTTTCCTCCGCCTCCGAAGAATTTCCTGCGGCTAGGAGATGAAGAGCGCGGGATCCAGCTGTACCATGAATCCCTCGAGGGCTGGGACGTAAGACAAACACTGATACCCGGCGAGACGGACTATGTTATCCGGTACGTTGCCCGCCCCACTGTGAGAGGCAAGCCCGTAAGGTGAATTTAATCGGCCGAACGAATTACGCCCGAAAAACCAGCGTCATCTTCAACCTCCAGAGCGTGATCTCGGCCGACCCGGCAAGCCCCGAAGCCAATCCCCCAGACGCCTGGATTTCGGGACACAACGCCCGTAGGGACTTCGTGAAGTCCCTACGCCGAGTCCCGGCCGCCCCCACAAGCCGACGAGGGCTCCCCTGGCCGAGCCGGGGTCCCCATTGGACAGGGGAGGCCGCCAGTCTTCGAAACGAACCACGTGGACGCACACGGACGATCCGTGGCCATCACGAACTGTCCTCCGGCGATGACCGCGTCCGCCAAGGATATGTTGACCCGGCGGGGGCTTATCGCCGCGGCATTGGAAAGGGTCTGAAGGCCGTGATCTTGGGCATGCTCGGCGGGGACGCGATCGGCCCGCAAGTCCAGTATTGTCAAGGCGGATGGGGTTTTCGGCACGCACAGGTGCGCAGCCCACAAAATCAGCTTATCTGCAATCGCAGGCTATTGAAGTTTTAAATAGGCTCCCGCTGGAACCGTGATTTTTTGCTGTGAAAACTTGAGATTGGGCAACGACATGTTTTGTCGAATATTTGCAGTGATCTCTTTGTCCGTCGGATTATTGATCGCAATGTAATAGCTGTATCCAGTAGATCCACCTGGTTTCTGGGTGCATTGAATGATCAAATCCTTTTGGTCACAGACGATTGGATGCCCGACTTCAATATCTGTGTCTTCTGCGTAATCAGGATAGAGAGATGCAAATACGCGTGATTCACTGTCGAATGCGCATGAATGATATTTATTTTTGCCATTTCCGTAAATACCCTGAGCGTAACCATCGCGTTGAAAATATCCGGCGCTCCAATTTCGGTTGAGTCCGATGATGCGCACTGGCAGCGTAATATCCTGAGGAGTGTTTGGTTTTTCGATTTGAATCCGAGCTCGATAATCTTGAACCCCTATTTCCAATACCCCCTCCGAAGGAAGTCGTTTTCCTTCCATGACCTCGAAGCCGTCGGGATGTCTGAGATAAGAAATGAGTCTTTTGAACCGGTCCGGTCCCTGATACTCAATATTAACCGGATAATTCATGGTAAAGATTTCGTACTGAAATTTCTGCCCCTTTTCGACACTCAATTTTTTCTTCACCCCGTGAAAAGAAAGATAAAATTGTTCCTTTCTTTCCTTGTCGCTGTAGTGAACCTCGATGTGAAAAGGATCTCCGCGATTGAAGAAATATACCCCGGACGAAATGTTTTCGGAATAAATACCAAACCAGGTATGGGTGGGTATGGAGAACGATGTCGGGCTCTTTGGCGAACCGGGCAACAGAGGTGCGACAGCCACACCCGATTTTTCATCTGTGTCTGCGATCATCAGAAACGAGGGCTGTGCACCTCGAGTCCAGCTTGTCCGCAAAATCTGCAGTATTTCGATCACTTGCGTTTCTTTTGAGATGATATTCATTTCGAGTAGTGCTGGAAGTGCACCGGCTCGACTGGCATGAGCTGCCCAACCCATTTCCGAGGGCCCCATCACCGGTCGATGCCATTCTGAATAATAGAGGGTTTCCTCCAGCAGTTTGCTGGGAACAGTCGGACCGAAAGTATACCAAGCGTTGATGGTCGGTATGTGTTCGGCATAGGAGCGGTTTCGCACACTGATGAAACGATTGCCGCTTTCGTCGGCAAAATCAAGATAAGGGATATTCGCATAATGCCGCTTGGCACCTTCCTTTCCCAGGTTGGAGCGTAGCGTAGGTGTCATGTTGCCGGGGACAAATATGGGTGCGACACCTGTTGGGCCGCCATCCCATGTCTGCCCGGCAAAAATGGGCGGAGAACGATTCATCTTGAACATGCCGATTCCACGTCCTATGTACTGATTTCCACAGTCATTTGTATGATCTGAACAGAAAACGGCTGTGGTATTCGCCTTATATGCCCGTCGCGGGAATGAAACCGCTTTTCCCCCTTTGATATCCTCGGCAATTAAAACGATATTGCGATGAATGGTTCCTGAGAGTTCAAGTGTTTCCCTGAACTCCGTTGCGCCCCTTGGGAGGAACCTTCGGAAAAGACGTTCTCCGTCATAAAGCGTCACGGACTTCAACCCGACACTCGAAGTAACCCACAGCAAGGCAGGCATGTATGACCTGGCGACGGCAAAGCGCGCGCATCCATAAGTGGCGACTCTGTTGAATGAGGGCCAATTTCTTATGATGGGCCCATCGGACGAAAAGACATTGACTCCACTGTATTGATGAGCGTAGCTCAGAGCCTCGCCAAAGATATTTTCCAGGGAATCTGCCTGGGCATAGGTGATGGTGTTTCCCTTTTCGAGTTCCCGTTTAAGGTCGGCGGGCTCTCGGCAGATATTCACAGAGATAGGCATGGGTGAAATAGTGGCCTGTACGGTGGTCAGGAAATCATCGGTATTGTCCTCGAGCAATTCTCCGTCCTTATAGGTACGCACTGCGTTGGCGGTACTCAGGCGTAAATCATACATCTTCTGGCAGGCCTCCGGATCACTGAAATGATAATAGCCGAAATTGGTATTTGCCTTTTCCTGCACCAGCCAGTTGAGCACTCGGTTGCCTTTTGAAAATTCCCCGGCAACATCCTGATACTGTAGATTTAGCAGGTTGTTTTCAGGCCCGACTAAACAATCCTTGTCTGGCCAGCTCAAGCCGGGACCGTAAGCAAAAAAGTTGTCTCCGATATTGGTTTTAAGCGAATATCCGGGAAACAATACCAAGGAATCGTTGGAATATTTTTTACATTCCGATTTCAATTCTTCCAGTGTTTCAGGGCTGAGCTGGTCAAACCGGTCCATGAAGACGAGGAAATCAAGCCCGGCTTCCCGAGCTGCCGCAGCCCATGTTTTCACATCTCCTCCACCTCCACCCAGAGAGGACATCGCCCCGAAAATTCCCCTGAAGATTTTCCTTCGGCTTGGGGACCCGGCCCCGTACCCGGGTATTTCCGCATTAGAATCGGCGAATTCATTTTTTATTTTCTGTCTCTGATTCGGAGGCAGTAGTTTGTCGGACGATGTGATGTATCCGCCCGGACTTTTCTGTTTCAGGCTCGGCGCTGAAAGCCAGCTATAGGTGTTGTCGAGAAGTTTTTGAAAGTCAGATGATCTTTTTCCAACACCCTTGCTCAAAATAACGCGACCGAACAACCACTGCGTACCGGAGTCGACAGACCAGACGGGCCAGGTGCTTGTGAAAGCAATACGCCCATTTTTGAATTCGCGGACAGCAAACAGGGGGGGTTCTTTCACACCCGTTTTACGCACAAGAGCACTCTTGGAAATGGGGTAGGACGGATTTTCTGATTCGAAAGGCACCGTGTATGACGTAGGAGAACCTTTGTAAACCACATTCCACTTCGGCCCCACTTGAATGGCCGCCGTCTCGCAACCGTTGTAATGCTCGCGCATGGGATACCAAATGCATTGAATCCCCTCGCTGACAGGCGAGGGCAGGATAGACGTGGTGGAGGAAATTTCTATACTGGGGTTTTGGATACTCATCCTTGGCATGGGGATGATTTTTTCTCGCGCCTCTTTGAGAATTTCCAGTGGAATTCGGGCACCCCATTTTTTCAGCAATGGCAGTATGTTGCTGTCTCCGTTGTAATTCGCCTTCATCAACAAGACTCCCCCACCTGCCGCCAGGTATCTATCGAGAAGGTCGATGAATTCCATTCTGAAAAGAGGGGGTCTGGCTTTCAGGTGTCCCTTTGGGTAGGGCACATCGTAGATCACGAGACAGTTATACTGTTCAATGCGCTCCCAGGTAAACCGTTCGGACTTATCCAGGTAATCGACTTCAAAACCTCGCTCGTGGAGTTCGTTCAGATAGGTCAGGTCGATCACTTTGAGAGCCATCTGATGGATCTGGGTGCAGAAGAGAATCGAAGGTTTCGGCTTCGCAGCCAAGCTCAATGACGCCGTGAACCCTATCACGGAGATAGCAATTAGAGTTCGTTTCATCTTAATCCAGACGTCTGCCCTGGGCCATCCATTCGGGTTTGGTGTCATCCTGGAGAACGATATACCCGCCGCAGGGAATCGTTACGGTTGTGGGATTGAAGTTCAATCCGGGCACGTCCATTCCCTGTTTAAATGTCGCCTTGACGGGCTTATCGCTCCTATTGTTGACGGCCACATACCAATAGAGATTCAGGTCGCCGTAGGGAGCGTCCGGTATCGCCTCGATGACCAGGTCCCGGTTGTCACACACGACCGGATGTCCCACGATCACATGGTGCTCAGGCGCCATATCGGGATACAGCGAGGCATAAACCCGGCCGTCAAAATCAAAACCGGCTGGGCGGTAGCGATCGGTTCCATCATCGTAGTAACCCGTATTGTGTCCTTTTTTCTGCCAATAACCAGCCGACCAGTTTTCGCATAAACCGACCACACGCACCGGCAGGGTGATGCCGATTTCTCTTTTGGGTTTTTGGATTCTCACTTCGGCATAGTCACTGGCTGTGATCTCCGTAAAATATGGTTCGGTGGCCACTCGCTCGCCATGAAGAATCTCGATCTTTTCTGGATTTTTCAGGTATTCGATCAGTCGCAGAAAACGAGCCGGACCCTGTCCTGCACGATCAATCGGGTCGATGATCGACAACAGGCCGTAGGTCATGGTCGTTCCCCTTTTTGTCTGTATGCCGTCCGCTACTGCATCCAGGGTGATCGGTGTCACATCTCTTCCGGGATTGATATCGAGGTCGAAAGGCACGCCGCGATTGACGAGAAGAATCCCGTTTGACGGTGTATCCGGACAATAGAACCCAATCCAATCTCCTGTATTCACACGTTGTTTTAAGGCACGTCGTCCTATTGAAACATCGGCTACCGTGCAACGTCCCTCACCGCTGCCTGAAACGAACATCAGAGGCCATGGACCGCGAAATACAGATGTTTGAAATGTCAGGGAACGGATTGTGAGCTCCTTCTTGAAAGTCATCTCGTAAAAATACTCGCTGAGCACCGCGCCTTTCTGCATTCCCGTTATACCGTGGCCGACAGGACGGACTCCGACCGAGGGTCTGGCGTATTCCACGTATCTCGCAGTGCCATCATAGAGCTGGGTTGGATCCAGTGGGCCATAGGTGAGCCATGCGTGGACAATGGGAATGGCCTTGTCGAAAATACGATTGCGCACTGATCTGACAGCGATTGCGCTGTTATCAGCCGTTTCGAGGATAGGAATATTGGAGAATCTTCTGTGCCCTTCCTTTCCAAGGTTACTATCGAGAATTGGCTCCATCGTATCAAAAAAGACCGTGCGCCGTTTTCCAAAGGGACCTCCGTCCCATGAAAATCCCGCGTCGATCAGCGGACATCGATGCATCTTGAAGATCGCGATCCCCCTGGACAAATATTGGTTGCCACAATCATTGCAATGATCCCCACAAAATGCCACCTTGGGTGCGCTGTACGCCCTGCTGGCCCGCGTGTAACTGATGGCTTTGCCGCCTTGGAGATCAACAGCTTCCAGAATCATCGTGCGCTGAATATTCGCGGCCAGGCGGAAAGTGTTCCTGTATTCCTTGCATCCATTGCACAAGACTCGCCGGATGATTTTTTCGCCATTATAGATACGAATCTCCTTCAGGCCGATTGTGCTGCTGACATGAACAGGCACAGGCATGTTATTGCGGTTGGAAACAAAAGATTCCCCGCCATACACCATGACCCTATAAAGATCCGGGAATCGATGAATCAATGGCCCGTCACTGCAAAAGATATTTTTGCCGTCGTATTGCGCCTGCCACCGGAGTCCGTGTTCCATGATTCCCGAAATCTCATCGGCTTTCACGTAGGTCAGCGCATTTCTGCTCTTGACTTCAGCAATCAGTTCTTCGGGACTTCTCACGATATTGACAGATACCGGTGAAAATCCAAGGGTTCCCGGCGTGCTTTTCAGGTAATCTGCCGTGGTGTCTTCCACCAGTTGATGGTTTTCGTAGTAACGCACGGCGGCGGCGGAGCAGAGTCTCAGGTCATACATTTTCATGCAGCGCGGATCTCTAAAATCATAAAAACCCACCTGACGCCAGAAACCTCCCGGTCCCCCCGCGCCGCGGGCGGAACTTATAATCCAGTCAACGACGACGGAATTGTTTTTATAGACGCCGTCTTCTTCATATTGTTGATTCAGCAGTGTTTTTTTCGGTCCGGTCAGCCCCTGTTCAGGTGGCCAGGGTGTGCCGTAACCGAAAACGAATAAACGGTTGCCGATATTATTGGCAATGGTATATCCCGGAAATAAAACGATCTTGTCATCTGAGTTTTTCTTGCATTCAGCATCCAGTATTGCGAGTTTTTCGGGGGTGAGTTCGTCGAAGTCATCCATAAAACAGATAAAGGACAGTCCTGCTTTTCGGCCTGCTTCGGCCCATACGCTGATCGAACCCTTTCCACCGCCATACATACTCTTGGCGCCGATCAGTCCCTTGAATATTTTTCCATCCAAGGGAGAACGGTGATAATCGAGTTCCTTGCGACTCCAAAACAGATCTTCGACCTTTTTCTTCGCCCCCGGTCTGGTAACGCGCGGTATCAAGCGCAGCGGCTCCGTTTGGTAGCCCCCGATTTTTCCGCTCCGGACACTCGGTTCGGATAGCCAACGCAGACTGTTTCGGAATAGGAGCGAAAAATCGCTGGGACGCTGATCAAAACCTTTCTCCAGGCAACGCCGCTCATAGAGCCACTTTGTTCCCTGTCCCACGGTATGGATGGGATGCATGCTGCACAGTACCAGCCTGCCATTACCGTAATCTCGCATCCCAATAAGCGCGGGTTCTTTTTTACCGCCTGGTCGGATCAGTGGTTTGAAGTTTTTATTGGCCAGTCGCGAATCATGGTCTGTAGATAAATCGACCGGCTCAGTATGCGAAGTCTTGCTTCCTCTCACCGCGACTTTCCATTTCTCCGACAAGTCGAGCGGCATGCAATCGGCCGCAGCATAGTGATCCATATAGGGCAACCACAATTGACGCACACCCATGGTGATAGGCGATGCGGATATCCGATCCGTGAAGAAACATTTTTCGTATCCGCGCATATTCGGATAAAGCGCAGTCTTGGCCGGATCCTGTTCCCGGTAGCGTTCGTAGGGGATGCGCGCGCCCCACGTTTTGATAAGATCATAGAAGGCGTAATCCCCGCCGGCTGATTTTGCCATCAGGAAAACCCCGCCACCTTCGGAGAGATAGCGTTCGACAAGTGCTATAAAATCCGGGCGGTAGGGCGGCTCTTTGGCTTGGTGCAGAAGGCTGTCCTCACCTTTTGCCGATGGACAGCTGAATAGCACAAGACTGTTGTATTTCTTTATCCTGTCCCAGTTGAAATCACCCTGGCGTTCTGTGAAATCCACTTCAAACCGCTGCCGGTGAAGTTCATTGAGGTAGTCCAGATCAACCCATCCCCCCATCAGTCCCCGGGGGGAAACGAACAAAACCGCGGGCCGGGTTATATTTTCCGCGCAGAGCTTTCCCGAAATGCCGGGTGCATAACTGAGCAGAAACAGACAGATAAAAAACCTGAAAGAATATCTCAGCAAATTACCAAGTCTGTAGCGGCCATCTAGTCTGAGCACTATCCTCATGACAGCCGGCTTCTTCAATGACTTCTGGTGCAATCTCTTTTATCCTTTTCCTTTATGCTTCTGTCGTTCTGAAGGATCACCCAGAGAGGGGACGCGGCGTAACCAATTCCGCTCCCCTCACTACCCGTCGGCCTCGCAGGATTATTCCGTGTTGGCCCGGGCATGAACGCCACTTGTTCGTTGTCGATGGCCAAACCCTGACTGGCAGAGCTTCGAGATCGGCCGAGAACCGGCACGTCATAGCCCTGCAATGTGTTGATTCCAAAGAACGGTAGTCTCGTTTCATTTTTTTGACCTTACGAGCACTTGGTGGGATTTGGTTGGGCTGGCTTGTGCTATTCGACCTTAATCTGCCCCCACAGATCGGGGTGTAGCTGGGCTTCGGTCGGCGCGTCGGCAATCATGCCGGTATTATTGTTGGCCCAGTAGACTCGTTGGACATTGACCATCCCGGCGGCGTCGGAGAAGATGACACCGACATCTCCGCGCAACTGCTCGCCGGATTTGGGCTGCCAGCGCAATTCAACCAACGGGATTGCCGCCTCAACTACATAAGAATCTTCCTGGCGGACGATTTTGATATCGGCGCCCTCCACCGTATGCACATCGTCGAACTTGACTGTCCAGAAGGTTGTGAATTCACTTTCATTCTTCGGCTCACCTTCAGCCACTACCGCCCGGTACAACACTGCTATCGGCTCGTCATTTATCACCGAGATGAGCAAGCGCAGGTCGCCAACGGCAGGCTGCTTACGGTTGGGGTCGGCCTTCGGATTGGTAGCGAGCTGCAAGTCAACGGCATCGCCGGTCTTGAAGAGCCGTGGGGCTGATTTACCGGTGTTTATCATCGTAGAATCATCGGCTACTTCGTAGGCCAGATACAGGTTAGCGTCATCGTAGCTGACCCAGGCATTGCCTACGACCTGCCCAGAGGACGACGTTATAACTGCAGCCGCATCCGCCGGCCATTCGCCGAGTTGGCCATCCATAACCGGTGACGCCCGCCTCATGGTAAGCGTCGCCGCTGACGCCTCGGCTTCGGCCTGAGCCGCTTGCTTATCCAGGAGTTGCTGTACCGCGGCCACCTCTTTTTCGGTGACTGCAAGTTCATACGGCGTGAAGCGCTTGATGGTGTCAAGACCCAGTACCTCACAGACGCGCCAGTCGTGGGACCCGGTAAGTAACCGCACCTTGCCATCGGACCCGCGGCCCAGCCAACCGCTGAACGGCTCGGCAGGCATGCTGGTGTCGTTTATGGACGTACCGGGGGGCGGCATTTCATCAGGCAGCTGTGCTGGGGCAGTCCTGATTTCTTTGAAGACCGCACCGATGTAGAGGCCATCGGTGGTCAGGAAGTCCTCGTGGCTGTAAGCGCGTAACGAGAAGATCTTACCAATTCCCGGGCCCATATCCACCACGCCGCAGACCCGCAGGATCTTGTGTAAATCACCCGGCTCGAGCTTACCTGCCTCCCAGTCAGGGTACTTGTGGGGATATGTCCACATCACCTCGCCGTCCTTGTTCGCGCCCGAGATTACAGACTCACGAGAGATGAAGCCGTCTTCATAGACGGTTACGCGGCGGGGGGATTCCGTAACGAATTCGGGTTGCCCCAGACTATAACGAGGCGCGCCATACTCGGTCCAGCCGACCGGGCGCAACCGGTACAGGCCACTCCCGTTTGCCACGTACAGATTCAGATCAGGCAAGACCTCCTGGTCCCACCACCAGCCGTAGGAGCCATAGGGAGCACCAGGGTGGAACTCCAGTTCATCTTCTTGTACCTTGCCGTCGCGGTTCTCATCGAACCAGTAACAGACATCGTTTTCATGCCCCGCGAAGGGCCCCCGGGCCCCCACGCCCAAACCACCTGTGTCAAATAGCCCGTCACTGACTCGGCTTATGGCGCAGACCGGCGTCCAGTGGTCGCCCTCCCGCATCAGGACAGTGTGGCCGCAGGAATAGTCAATCCAGTAGTCGTGCTCCTCGCCGCTGGCATCGCTGGTTATGAATTGGCCGCCGTCGCAGTACCAGTGTATCCTATACACCGGCCAGATGCCGAAATACTCGTCTTTGCGCTGGCGCCACATCGTACTGACCAGTTTCCACTCCTGGGTTTCATAATCGAGCTTGAACTCCATGCCATCGCCGTAAGCAATGGTAGGATCAGTCGGATTCAACATCCCCCCACTACCGTGGTAGCGAGTGTTACCGATGTAGTCTTTGACCAGCCGTCCGTCTTTGCCCCAGACGCTAATGCGGCGGGGGCGGGCGTCGCTCTCGCAGACCCAGATATTGCCGTTGGCATTCACGTCAATAGAGGACATGAAGCGCATGCCCTGAGGATCGAACTTGCCCTCATCCGGGCGACCGCCTTTTTTGCCGGCGGTGCGAACGAGGTTGCCCTGCCTATCAAAGACTTTAACCTGCATATCCGGCCCAAGGTCAGCCACGTACACGTATCCGTTATCGTCTACCGCAATGGCACCCATCTTACCGACACCGGGCGTTTTCACTGCCGCACGCTGGCCGGTGCCCAGCTTGAAGCGAACTACTCCCCCCTCCGTAACCACGTATAGCAGTCCATCGGGGCCAAAATCGAGGCTCTGGGGTGATTTTACGAGCAGGTCGCTAACTCTTTCCATAGTCTCGGCGTCTACCAGTAGGATGCGATCGTTCCCAGCCAGGCTGGCTGCCACCAATTCTTCATTGGCGGCGATGTCCTGGAGGCCCCCCTGCATGTCGTAGAAATGGTCACGCTGCACATTGGGTATATTGCCAATACCATGGAAGCCGATTACCATACCAGTGGGCTGCTCGTAGTCAATCTTCTCCCCGTCACTGAGCTGCGTTGTTAGCATAATCGGCTTCCACACTCCTGCGGAATACTCCCGCTTCTCCACCCGAATAACCATCACATGTTTGCCCGGCGACAGCCCGCCACCCAGCGATCGGGAGAAAGGCTTGTCCCACATCTCCACTGGCGGCCGCTTCTGCTCGGCGAACTTGCGTCCGTCCATATAGAGGTCGGCTATTCCATCAATAGCGCCAAAGTGAAAGCTCAATGGCCCTTCGGGGGCGCTGGTTGGATAGTCGAACTCTATGGCATACCAGGCCACGCCGAGATAGTGGTAGCCCTGATCTTGCCAGCGGCTGTCGGTGCGAATGGTATCCCAGTCGCTGAAGTTAGACTTCTCGTACCATTTATTCTGGAGTCCGATATCGTAGGGATCGAGTTTGAATCTTGCCGTCAGCGGGAGAGTCGTGACCTCGCTTTGCAGTTCAATGGGCGTGAACAGCATCGAGGCCAAACTAACGATCTTCTGCACCTCACCGGTATCAGCATCCCGCCGGGCCAGCCTGGCATCGCTCCGTTGAGCACAGAAAAGGTACTTGCTATTGGCAGCCAGCTTATCCTTGCCGAAGAGCCAACCCTCCTCGGGGCCGTGCCAAATCTTGTCCAGACTGTCAATGTCTATGCCTAACACCGCGCAGCCGGTTTCGGTACCATGCCAGCCCACGTAAGCATGTCGCCCGCCACAGGCTACCGCCGTCGGGCAGGTATGATCTGCCCCCCAGTCCCCGGTGCCATCGGGAATCTGCCAGGGCGGATCCCCGGGATTGTAGTACGAAAGCAGGTAGGTCACATCCAGGCCCTCGTGAGTCAGCCCCTTCACACGGTACGTCCCGGGCTTTACTGGATTACCGTGCTCGTCCAGTCCGTCCCACATTACCTCGATAGTGCGTTGGTCGCCGTCCTGCCCTGTCTGATAGTCCTCCACCGGTGTATCTTCTATCAGATTGCGCACTCGCTTGCCGGCGGCGTCATCGATTGCTATGGTGAACTTCTTAGCCGAGGCGGGTACGCTGACAGTAATAGGAATTACTCCTTCAAGCCGCTCGACAATCTCTTCTTCTGACGTGGGCTGCGGTTGGAGGTTGCCCTGCGGCTCCAGTACGCACTCGCCCCATACACTGGCGTTGTAGTAATAGATCGGAAGTGAAACGTCCATCCAGGACGGACTATGCCACTCGCCAAACCGCATGCTAAGGTCAAAGCTAGGAGCAATCAGGTCTATGTAGCTGGTTGCCTTGATCCATTCAGTACCTTGACCAGAGCCCCAGTGAGCGTCCAGTAGCATGCGCAGCCGGGTGCCCGGCTTGAGCTGTTGCGCGCTGTGGAATAGCAGATCCCACGGTACTTTCAGCTCCTGGGCATAGCCTTTGCCGTCAGCATCTTTTTGGTAAGCCGACTCAGCGCCCTTGGCGAGAGGGTCTCGGATCGTAAGACCTTTTGAAAGTTCGGGATTGAGGCGTGTGTCTGCACTTATAGTAAGCAGCGGCTTTTGTTCGGTCGTGTAGTACCAGGCCCTAATCTCCCAAGCTACATCGGTCTGGATGTAGATCATCAGCGCGTCGGCGGCGCGCGCCTGGTCCGGCTGACGGTGAATCATCGGCGACGGATCACGCCACACCCCGGACAGATAGAGTGCCTCGTCGTCGTACATCACGGCAATGCGGACACTTTTAACATCCCGCCTACCCCAGTCGGGACATAGCCAGATCTGTCCGGATAGATCCCATTCATCTACCGAGCCGTCAACAATTACCGGACCGGGTGCAGGTACCGCTCGCAATACGTGGTTAAGGCTAGGCTGGTCAAGCGCGTTCACTTGTTGTCCCCCCAGTGCCAACAGAACTGTTGCAGTTGCCATCAACACAGCGACAGGCAGACAGGACGCCGCCACAGGGCAAGTGTATCTGATCGGAGGTTCCCCATCAATCACAGCTTTTTGGTTCATGGTGGTCCTTTCTTTGGAATGTAGTGGACATCCCGTTCCCTGAATCGAATCTCTCAGATGTCGCGCTACTCGTGCCCCATGGCAGTGATCCCCGTCGCCTCGAACTGCTCCCAATAGTCCACATGCACCCGGTGAACTTCCTCGGTCGCCACGATGTCGCCGTCTTCGTCCTCCTCAGCACGTGACAGGATCATCTCCGACTTCTCCTCGCCCAGGAACACGAACCAGCCAGGCTCGATGTCACTGACGTAGTCCTTGAGCCGGACCACGGTCCCAGGAAGGATCGGGACTGCTGGTGTCTCTTGATGGCCTCCCCGAAGAGCATCTTCGGAGTCGAGCCCATGTGTTCAGCAGCGTTGAGCGTCAGGACCGTTGCTTTGCCTTCCGAGTCGACCATGGCAAAGACGCATTGCAGTTTCGGATCGTAATCGTTGATCTGCTCGATGATTTCATCTGGGAGATCGGCGTCCTGCGAGAACGGGATGTACATAAGTGCGGCTTCGACACGACCTTCTCCGTGAACGCGAAACTCGCCCTCCGTGACGATCACCGCGCCGGAGCCGTGCAGGACGTAGGAACCGTAGGCGAAGGTGGCGATCTGCGGGTAGAAGTCGGTGCCGTCTGATGCGTTGATGTGGATGGTCCGGCCCATTGGGTAAGAGGAAACAGTAACGCATAGAACCTTGTAAGGGAAGCCTGTCAAGCGTAGTGGCACAAGAGCAATCAGGATGGAGGAACAATGTTGTTGACTGCCTATAGTCGTTTTCTCCCTAATCACAAGACCAGTGTGTCTTGTCAACAATCAGTTGGCTTGGAGAGGAACAATGACAGACCAACATGTTGAATATGCCCGAGACGACGCCCAGCAATCACTTCTTAACATGTCGGAAGAGGATCTTTATGGAATGGCACTGACAGAAGTGAATTCCAGCTCACGACGACAAGGACTATGGGCGAAAGCCCTGAGCGAATCACTGGGTGACGAACAGAAAACGACAGCACTGTACATTCGCTATCGCGCAGAACAGTTGCAAGAACAGAAAGTGCTGCAAGCGCAAGCCGCAGAGGAGGAGCGCAGGAATGAGGTTATAGTCTACAGCTGCCCTGGATGCAGGACGAAGCGCAGGAAGGTAACTAAGGGGATGATCGAAGATCGTCAGGCAGCAAAGCATCCAAATTGGAGGTTTAAGTGCGCCGACTGCAACGAGATCTATGATCTGCGAGATGTATTGCCGAGTTTGCGGGAGAAATCATCAAGGAGGGAAGACCCTGACTCGGACATATCCGGGCCTGCAGCCCTTTTGAGAGCATTGGGGTTCTCCAGGCAGCCCAAAGGGGCATCGTCGATGCAAGACATGACTGTTTACTTTCGGTATGAACGCCACGGTGAAGTCGTTCTAATCAAGAACGGCTTTTCATGGCCGGGCCTCTTCTGCGGTGCTATGCACGCTTGGTATCGGGGAATGACTGCCGAAGGATTCAAGTGGTGGGCCTTTGCCTTTTTCACGGTGGGCATCTCCTGGTTCGTTTATCCGTTTCTTGCCAACGAAATATACGGAAGACACCTTTCAAATTCGGGATGGAGGAGACGCGCCGGATTCTACAATAGCTCTGGCCAGCCCGTTCCCGTTCCCTGAATCGAATCTCTCAGCCTTCGCGATCTTCGCGCCCCATTACCCTGATCCGCGTCGCCTGGAACTGCTCCCAGAAGTCCACATGCACCCGGTGAACCTCTTTGGTCGCCACGACGTCCCCATCCTCATCTTCACCGGCCCGAGACAGGATCATGTCGGACTTCTCCTCACCCAGGAACACGAACCAG
>Ga0310123_10002437_pt1 | contig 14853 bp, 10 predicted proteins | sample CB6_AW_1057_MG_FD_203505 | JGI IMG/M metagenome (GOLD analysis project Ga0310123, IMG submission 203505) | Marine microbial communities from Western Arctic Ocean, Canada - CB6_AW_1057 | ecosystem: Environmental > Aquatic > Marine > Oceanic | place: Canada: Western Arctic Ocean | collected... | reverse complement strand
TTTGCCGGCTCCGGGGCGAACGGCGCCGCACTCCGAATCCTTGTCTGAACACTCCGTAAGTCCATCGCAGATGCTTTCTATTGCCAAAATCCCAGCGCCATGGCTTCATCCGCGGATGAAATACACTTTGATCATTTTCGCCGCCGCGGCTGGATTTCATGCAACCGTTGCAACCGCGGCACCCGCCGAAGACTCGTATCCCATCGGCGCGGTCATCGCCTCCGGCGGGGGTTCCGGCGTACCGACCGAGGAGCAGCAGGATTTCCATCTTCGATGGGCGCGGCGCCAGGGAATCAACATCTTCGAGACCGAACTGACCGCGGTGGCCCGGGGCTGGCTCAACTGGGGCTCGGTCCACGTAGCGCCGGACCGGATCCGGTGGGACGCCTACGATCTGCTGGTGGACGATACTGAACAGGCCGGGTTGGAAGTCATGCTGACCCTCGGCACCTGGCGTATGCCCCCCGCCTGGCTTTTCGAGGAGTATCCCGACTGTTACATGCATACGCCCCTCGGCGGCGGTGACGAACTCACGAAAACCGTTCACGACCCGGATCTTGATTTTCCTGCCCTTGCATCGGTCGCTCACCCCGCTGTCCTGAAGGGCTCCGTTGAATTTGCCCGGAAGACCGCGCGGAGATTCCGGGACCGGGATGGCGTTCGCGGATACATCATCGCGGACGAGATCGGGCTCTGCAATGTGTGGCCCATGGTCAATTACTACGGGATCGATTTCTCGCCCGCCATGCGTGACGCCTACCACCGGCACCTGAAGCGCAAATTCGGCTCCATCGATAAGCTTAATGCCGCCTGGGGCCATCCCGGCCGCTACCAGGCTTTTCGGGACATCCTCTGGCGCCGCGAGTGGGCGCACGAACCCTCGCAATATCGCGGCGAATGGCTCGAGTACTACCTCTGCCTGCAACAGGTGTTCGCCGACCTCCACAACCAGGTGGCGGATGCCATTCACGAAGAGGACCCGGATGCCCTGGTGATGATCAGCGACTACCAGACCATCGGGAGCCGCGTCGGGCACGGATCCTATCCCGCTCTCATGCAATCCATCGACGCTGTGGCCTACAAGAGTTACTGGCACGACCAGCGGATGAGCACTGACTTTTGCGCCGGCATCAGCGGCGGCAAGCAGGTCTGGTGTACCAACTTTTCCGAGAAGGAGACGACCACCGGCCCGGTCGAGCAGCAACGATACATGGAGGCTCGGTACGTGCGCCGCCAGTTCTGGGCTGCCTTCGCCCACGGCCTCCGGGGCGCGTTTTTCTGGTACTGGACTCCCCGCGAACCCGATGGCATACAGAAGATGGCCCTGCACCGCCCGCTTGACGATGGATCGATGGAGCCGATCAACGCCATCGGCTCCGTGGGGAAGCTGTCACGCTTCTTGACCGACTGGTGGCCCCGGTTGCGCGCCTTTGAGCCCGAAGCCCCACGCGTGACCGTGGTGGATCCCAATCTTACCTTCATCGGTCAGTTCTGGAATCATGCCGACCCAAACGCGGTTCGCGCACAGTGGGTGGGAACCTCGGCCATATCGCGGTATGCGACGGTGATGAACCTGATGGGCGACTACGATCGCCGGTTTACCGTATCGACCGAGAAGGATCTTCCCCGGCGCATAAAAAACGGGGACGTAGAGGTGTTGTGCCTGACCGGTCCCGATCACCTGCCGCGGGAAACCTCGAAGGCAGTGCGCGAATGGATCGAGCAGGGCGGAACGGCAATTCTCGACGATCAGGCGGGCCGGTACTCGCTATTGGGAGAGGAAATCGACGCCCTGGCCGGCATCCTCTCGTCGGATCACGTACTTCGCCTCACCGGCGTGCACTGGGACGAAGATGATGATCAGAAGACGCAGATACGCCGTTTCCTGGATAACCACTTGCCGCAGTCCTACCGGCGCGTGGACGGATCGCCTCATCCCGAGGACGTTGTCACTGTGGACCGCATGCAGGCGGCCGACGGGCGTGAACTGGCAGTGGTGGTGCGGAGAACCGCAGTGGGCCGGCCGGGCGACCGGTTGGAGATCCAAGTGGACTGGAGCCGCCCGCACTCGAAATTCACATTCCTCGATCCGTTTGCTGTCGTTGATGTGGAAACGAAAAGCATGGACGAATCACCCACGGAACAGTCGCGTCTGACCCTCGCGGGATATCAGGACGTGATTCTAGTGCTGGCGGAATAAAGCCGCGAACGCCGGAGAGCGCCGGCTCAGCTCATTCGCTTTCTTATGACCTTGCCCTGCTCGGACTGGAAGCCCACGCTACGGGAAAAGCTGTAGCATAACAGGAGAGAGTATGATCGAGAACAGTACATCCACGACCGAATTGGAAAAAAAAGCCGAGCGCCTCGACCGGCAGCTCGAAGAGTGTTTCGTCGATCCCGACGGGCTCATTTACAACATGGTCCATTCTCCCGGCTTTCGCCCCTACCGCGCCGAAGATTTTTCGCCGGATGACATGTACCGCCCCATGTGGAAGGAGCAGGGGTGGCCGACGATCGAAGCCTGGGCGAACTACGAAAACACTCCTCACACGCTCGGGTGCTATCTCAGCTACCAGTCCTATCGTTACCAGGTGACCGGCGAGGCGCGTTGCCTGGATCGCGCGGCACGCACCTTTGATGCGCTCAAGCGCAACTTTGAAATCGGAGAAAGGGTGCTTGAGCGGGGGTACTGGCCAAAGCCGTTCGGCGGCCTGGGCGAGGCGCACCGCAGCAAGGACATGACCCCCGACTGCAATTTCGGCCTGGTATCGGGTTTGGACTCCTACCTGAACGTGGCCCCATCTCCTTTGCGCGAGGAAGCGAGCGAGATCCTGAAGGCAATCATCGACTTCTACGTGAAATACGACTTCGACCATAGTTGGCTCATCGAGAAAGGCTACCGGGGCTTGTTCAATTACGTAGCAGACTTCGGCTATCACGTCGCCCCGATCGTGATCTGCTATATGAAGATCGCAGCGGACCGATTCGGTCCCGATCCCTACCAGCGAATCTACGAAGAGATGCTGGAGATCGACAACGGCAACTTCAACAGCCGGTTCGAGACCAACGTGCAGATGCAGAAGCGGCTGGGCGACGCGTATTGGTCCTCCACGGCCGCGGATTACTTCACCTATCCGGACGAGATGAAAGCCGCGCGGCCGGCGAACATCGTTTCGATCGGTGGGGGCTGGAGCGGGGTCTCGGAATCGATCGGATATCTCGCCGAGCACGATCCCGATCGCGCAGACTTCTTCCGGGCCCAGGCGGAACGCTGGTTCATCGACGAGATGAGGCCCGGCTACGCGGGCGACGGCTGGGGATATATGAGAACCATGTACGACCATCACGCGAAGCAGCGCGTCCCCATGTCAAAAGAACTCCTGGAAAGAATCTATGCGGAACCCATCAGCAAACCCTACCGGGGCATGGCGAACTTCATGTGTGACTCAAAGCTCACCGGCAGCCCCTGGGTCACCGCCACGGTGTGTCTGCACCACGCCAATCCTGACATCGGGGCGGGCGAATTCACAAAACAAGTGCTGCTGGAAATGGATGTGCCGAGCCTTCACTTTTTCGGCCCGCCGGCCACCGGCGAGTGGCCGAAAGGAAGGGGGTGGTACGCCACCAACTACCTGGGCCCGGTGTTCTGGTTGCATACGTATTACTACGGACGACATCACAGGTTCTGGTGAAGCGGGTCAGGGTATTCTTAGCGTTCGCGGCCATCTGGCTCCTATCGCTCACCCGCGCAGGGGCGGTCACGATCTGGCTCGAAGCCGAGTGGTTTGACAGCGCGGAAGTGGCCGCCCAGGATGGCGGCAGCGGCGGAAGCGTTGCGGTCACTCACCTCGGAACACCACCGGCCACATGGGACATGCGCCTTCCGGACGGAGGGAATTACCACGTGTGGGTCCGGGTGGCCGATGTGATCCGAGACGGCCGGCGCGGCGTCGTGAAGCTCAATGGGGCTGCGTCGCCTTCGTTGAGCGGAAACGCAAGCGGCCTGACCTGGTACCCGGCGGGACAGACCGCGGGGGGAGAGGTGAGGATCGAGATGACGGGGATCGAGGAATTCCCCGCGGACTGCTTGTACGACGCAGTGTTGGTGACCGACGACGGCACGTTGGACGGCAACACGATCGCGGTCCGGCAGGAAGAGTTGCGCCGTGCCGGTTGGGAAGGCCGGGGGCCGCGGGTTGCCCTTGTCCACAGCGATTACGCCCTGGGCGATTACCAGCCGTCCGCTGCCTGGGACGCCGGCCTTGCCCCCCTCCAGTGCCTGGTTGACAAGTGGCCCGCCGCGCGAGCAAGGGACTTGATGAAGAATCTGAGAGACTACGACGTAATCCTTTTCACCGTCATGTACCGGTACGGCGCGAGCGTCTTCTGGAACGATCTCGGGGCGGCCCTGACGCCCTGGCTTCGGGACGGCGGCCTGCTGATCGTGGCGGGCGCGAGAGAAGAAGCCGATATCGGCTGGCTCCGTAACATCCACCCCGCCTGGTCCATCGGCCTGGGCCGCTGCCCGACAGGCATGCCCGGCGCCATCACGGACGAGTTACGAACACCGAATGCGTTGACCGACGGGCTGAACGAACGGCCGCACGATTACGGGCGCCTGCCCAATCCCGTGTGGCCCGACTTTCGCTGGCGGCATTTCGAAAACGGGCCGGGCACGGCCCTGGTCAACTGCCCTTGTGGCAAATCCCTGCTCGTCCGCCTCACGTTGGGAAAGGGCGCAGTCGTGACCGGCGCCCTCTTCATGGGCAAAGGCCTGGACGGCCGTCTCTTCGAAAACCTATGGGCGGCTCACGCGGGGCGGCTCGGCCGTGCCTATGCGTCGCGCGCGGCGCGGCCCACCCTTGCCGAGCATCTCGCCGCGGTTCCCGGGCCGAAGGAAGAAGTGAACCCGCGGCTGCGCTTTGATGCCCAGGGTACCCTGCTCATCGAGGACGAGCCCTTCTTTCCGTTCGGATTCTATTGTGTGCGTCAGGAATCGTTGAAGCTTCTGGGCGACAGCGGGTTCAATTGCGTGTTTGGCGGCGGCGAAGCGTTCTTGGATGAGGCCCTGGAACGGGGAATCCGCGTGATCTCCAGCATGTCCTGGGACACGAAAGAGATCCCGGACAGTGTGTCGCTGTACCGCCGGCACCCCGCTTTCATCGGGTACGGAATCCTGGAGGAGCCGAGCAACACTCCCAGATCGATGCACGACATGATGCTCAGCGCGGCGGTGATTCGAAAATGCGACCCGGACAAACCCCGCTACGTGCTGCCCAATAACCCGGCCGTGTTCGGTACGGTGGCCGGGATGGGCGAGTTCATTATTGTCGATCCCTACTGTGTCCGACGCCCCGACTCGCCCGTCACCATGGTCGGCGACCATGTGCGTGAACTGCGCAAACTGCACCCGGGTAAGCCCGTCTGGACGCTGTTGCAGGCGCATCGGTCCGATGATCATCTCATCATTCCCAGTCCCTCTCAATTGCGGGCCATGAACTACCTCGCGATCGTGGAGGGAGCCCGCGGTGTCCTGTGGTTCGCCTTCGACGACGACCATAATTCCGGAATCTCGTTCATGCGGTACGCGGACGGCCACTTCGAGCAGCCCGCATGGGACACCCTCCGGGGACTCGCCGCCGAGATGATGGAGGTGGTTCCTGGAATTGTCCAGCCGGCCGACCCGAACCTGATCGCGGCCTGCGGTCCTGAACCCACCGTCCGCGCCGCCGCCTGGCAACGACCCGGGCACCTTCTGCTCATCGTGGTCAACACCATGCCAGATGCGCAGACAGCCCGGCTGACCTTGACCCGGCCCGTATTCCCTGGCGCCGAACATTTCGGATCGCCTCCCGCCTCATTGTCGGGCAACCGCCTGGACATTCCCCTGACCGGCTACGGCGTGGGCGTGTACACGCTCCGGGAGGAATAGGAGCCCGTGTATTCGGGCGTCAGGTTTCTTAACGATCTGAGTTTGTTCTGTCCGTGGCGGGTGGATTCATTCGCATCTCGATAAGGATCAACTCGCCGGGGCCAACGCCGGGTACGGTGATGGTCACCCAGCCGAGGTCATTCTGGACGACGGACAGTACCGCTTCTTTGGGATCGATCACCGCGGCGCTTTTCATCACCTGGCCTTCAGAGTAATACCTGATGCTGAGATTCTGTTCTGCCAGCATGATTCCGTTGACGGCGGCGATGACCAGTCGCTGCGGATCGGCCGGGTCGGTGAATACGCCAGCCACGTGAGGCCGGCCGATTTCAATCCGCCGATCGCGCTCTTCGGCCGGCAACGGCTGCACCCGCGTGAGGATGGGCGCGACACGGGCAAGACGTTCGTTGATGTCGGACACGGCGGAGCCCAGGTGAGTCGACTTGCCGGGTTTCTCGACGAGGGCAAGCCAGTCGTTCGGCGGGGCGCCGGGTGCATAGACAAAATACCAGATGCCTTCGGCGCCGCGGGCGATCAGCCCGTAGGCTTGCAATTTCACCTCGGCGGATAGAGGTATGCGCCAGTTGTAAGTCTCATCCTGTCCGGGGTGATATCCGAACGCCTGGATCACGGGCCAGATCGTACGCTCCGGGCCCATCTTGGCCCGGAGTTGGTCGTAGAGTTCCCAGATGTCGCCCGTGGTGTCCCCCCAGGCCACACTGACGTCTCCGGGGGGGGACTCCGGCACCTGACATGACGGCGAGCCCTGGTAGAGCGGGTAACAGTCGTAAACCAGGATACGCGGATTACACTGTTCGATGTATCGGGTGGCTCGATCGAAGCCCACGAGGATGGGTACCGGCGGGGCTTCGGGCCAATGTTTACGTAGCGCGGCATGATACACGGCAAGGTGGCCGATGCGCTCGAGCGGCGGTTCATCGGTGGTGGCGAGCCCGCCCAGGGCGGGGCTGGAGAACTGCGTCCGCCACTGTATGACCTCGTCGGCCGGCGATTGGCCGGTATCGGTGTCGCCGTCGCGGGCGTAGCCGTGCGCGGCGTCGAGCCAGGGATAAAGCTTGAGTTGGTATTGTTCCGCCAGTTCAAGAGCCAGTTCCAGGTAGGACCGGTCAAAATTCATCAGCTGCACACCCGTTGCGTGCATGCGGACGGCGTCGCTGAATCGGTCCGCAAAAAAACGTTGGGCTTCCCGCAGATCCTCGGGCCTGGGTTGGCCATAGGTCGCGTTATTGGTCAGACGGTTCAGGGCGGCGTCGATGATGATGACACTGACCATCTGCCTTCGAAAGACAATGGAGTCAACCGCGAACGCAGGGCCGCAAGCCGCCAGGAGGCCCAGCAGGGTCGCTACCACGATGGATTTCAGATTCAACATGGACCGTCCTCCGGATTGGTGACCGGGTAGGCCGACATCCCTTCCGGGCAGATCGTGATTCTCTTGAATTCTTCGTCCGTCAGCTCAAATTCAGCAGCTCTCATCGTATCCTCCATCTGTTCGTGCGAGTTGGGGCCGGCGATTGGAAAGGCGGGGAAGGCGTGATGGTTGATCCAGGCAAGAGCTAACTGATTGGCGGAGCAGTTTTTCTGTCGGGCAACTTCGATGGTCGCTTTGCGCCTGGTGCTGTTCAGATCGTTTCCATACCTGGCCGAAAGATTACGGATCGGAAAGTCGGGCGCCTCAAAATCAAGCCCGTCATACTTTTGGGCGAAGAAGCCGCATGCCTGCGAACTGTATGCCGCCGCAGGGAGGTCCGTCTCCACATGGAACCGGAACATATCGGGATCCATATACAGCATGTCAGCTGGATCGATGCCCGGAACTGACGGGTTTGCCCTGGCCAGGGACCAACCGACCTGGCTGGCAACAAACCCCGGGAGCCCGAGTGCAAGCGCCGCCTCGGCCGCCTCTTTCTGGCGTCGAATGCTCCAGTTGGAGCAGCCGATGGCCTTGATCCGTCCGGCGGCAACATGCCCGGCCAACATCCCCAGGATCTCGTCCGCAGGAATAGACGGCTCATCCTTGTGGACCCAGTACAGATCAATGGAATCAATCTTCAATCTCTGAAGACTCTCAGAGATATGAGCGTTGATATCTTCGGGGTTCATACGGGAAGTTCCCGTCTCAAGATCGGGATGTGCGCCCTTTGTGCCGACGGCAATGTTTTTGTGCATGCCCGTTTTCGCGAGCCACTCACCGATCACCTTTTCACTGTTGCCGTAGCCGCCGTTGTAGCCGGAAGGATCCCACGCTCCGTAGACGTGGGCGGTGTCGATGAACGTGCCTCCGAGCTCCGCAAACCGATCGAGGAGTCTGAACGAATCTGACGGTGAAATCCCCGAACCGTAATTTCCCGTCCCCAGGCAAATAACACTCAGTTCTTTTTCAACGTTCGGTAATACGGAATATTTCACGATTCCAGGTTTCCGTGTTTCACATAGCGATCATGGCATCGCGCCAGCGCCGCCGGATCGAGTGTCACGCCGAGCCCGGGCTCGTCCGGGATCGTGACACTGCCGGCCTGCGGCACAAAGCAGCCCTCGGCAATCACCTCGTCGGCGTGCCAACGCAGCAGGGTCTGGCTCGGTTCTGACAGCTCTTCGACCGCCGCGACCAACTGAAGTTGTGCGGCGGTTGCCACCCCCGCATCCGGGCTCTTGAACCAGACGCTGATCCCGAACTCCGCGCAGGCGGCGACGAAGTTCGCGGTCCGGCGAATCCCGCCGAACATTCCGAAATGGACCACGAACGCATCCGGCACCCCGAGGGCAACGCCCTCCCGGAGATTCGCGCAGTGGGTCGAAAAGCCAATCGTAGTCGTCGAGCGGAGGCGTGCCAGTTCCTGCAGCGTGGCAACCGGCTCCTCGATGGAGACGACGTTGAGTTCTTCGAATCTCCGTAACGCCACGCGGGCTTCCCCCGTCGTCCAGGCCATGTTGGCATCGATACGCACCGGTGTCTCATCGCCGACTGCCGCTCGTATTTCGCGGACCATGGCGACCTCGGTTTCCAGATCCCGCGCGCCGACCTTGCCTTCGAAACGAACGGCTCCGTAGCGCTCCACCATCCCTGCGCAGTAGTTCGCCACATCCACCGGCGATTGCTCGCGACCATCGCGGAACGCGAAGTATTCCGTGAACGGCGCTGCATTTCGAATGCGTCCTCCGAGCAGACTGGAAACCGACCGTCCTTCCAGCTTCCCGACGACGTCCCACAAGGCGATCTCGATGCCGGTGAAAGCGTGCAGCGCCGAAAAGTCGCCGAGCGATCGCAAAGCGCGGGCGTCGGGCAGGCAGCGGCGCTCGCAGTCGATGAGGTCATACGGATTAGCGCCGATGAGGAGCTGGGCGAACATTGAGTTGATGAGCACCGCATCGGCGGATGAAGGCGATTCCCCGAGACCGACAGCGCCGTCGGACACCTCGATTTCGACGATCGTGCGTGAAAATCCGCCGTAGTTTCCGCCACTCCACTCATAGGCCGCCTCGAGGGGGATACTGATCGGCGTTGCGCGTATGGCGGTGATCGCAGTCATGACATTAAATTCCGTGCTCGAAGTGGGTGAGCAGCTCGTTTCCCGATGCCCGAACAATGAAAACGTCCTCGAGCCGCATCCCGCCCCAGCCGGGGCGGTAGATCGCCGGCTCGACGGCGAATACCATATCCTCCTCGATTTGCAATTGTTCGTACGGGACGATTCGCGGTTCTTCCGACCATGCCGCCCCAATGGCGTGGCCGGTGTGGTGGGGATAGGCCGGACCCCAATCGGACAAAGACTCGCGCACCGCGCGATCGACTTCGCACGCGATCGCACCAGGACGGCAGAGACCGATTGCGAGATCCAGAGCGCGCCGGACGGCATCGAACATTTTTCTCTGCTCGGCGTTGGCTTGGCCGACGATAACCACGCTGCAGGTATCCGACCAGGCGCCCTCAATCCACGGAGACGTGTCGGTGAGCACGATGTCTCCCTCGCAAAGGGTGTTGCCCGTGGGTTCGGCGCCCCCGGTCTGTGTCCCCAGGCCCGCGGTCAGGTGAAGGACCGCCGGGACCCGGCGGCCAGCCTGGTGATACATCGCCGACTGCGCGAGTCCCGCAAGCTCGGCCTCGCTCTGACCCGCCGCGGCGTGTTCCCTCACCGCGCTCTGAACGACGTCGGCGAGTTCACTCGCCCGTCGAATCGCCTCGATTTCGATCGGCAGCTTGCGTCGGCGGGCGGCGATGACAAGCTCATCGATCGGAACAAGTTCATGGGAGCTGGTCTTGAGCGCGTCGGCAAGGTACGCGGGAAGGAAGTGGGCCTCAACGCCCACCGGACCCGGCTCAAGCCCGATCTCGCTCAAGACCTGCCTCAGCTCGCCTGCGGGATCGGGCGGGCGATGAATGTCATACGAGCGATAGGTCGTCTGACTCACGCCGGCGGTGCGGGCGTGCTTCCGGTACACGTCGGCCATGACAAGCGTAGTGGTCGAGGACAATAACGCCAGGATCGCCGGGCCGCCGAGGTATGGGTCCGCGACCGGCCAATCCTCGACCGGATGACTGTACCCGGCGAGATGTGCGACCGACTCGGGGTGGCACAGAAGAGCCTGGCGGATTCCGCGCTCATCCAAGGCCTCCCTTAGTCTATCATGGAGAGGAGTCAACCCAGGATTAAGAATCCCGAAGCCTCCTCCATCTTTCAAATCATTCATGCATCAACCGATTTGTAAATTTCCACATAGCCGTCTTCATAGAATGCGATGTCCTTTGCTTTTCCCAGCAAAGAATCGTGATCGGAACTGGCCTCAATCACTTGTAAAGCTGCAGTGACTTTGTCCAGCGTGGGAAATTCACATTCCCAGATCAGTGTATTGGTGGGTTCGCGCCCGATATACGGACGATAACGTCTGCCTTCCGGAAACGCCGGATTGTTTCTCTCAAGTGCCGCGAATTGTTTTTCCAGATCCATGAAGGCTTCTTCATTTTCTGCGCGAAAACGTTGCACGAAGCGGAGTTTGAATGCCATCGTTTAATTCCTTTCTTGTATCGCACCACCGTACGGAGTGACATCGCAAATAAAGGATAAATGATAGCACCATGAAAGGTCTAAGAGATAAAATAGCCGTAGTAACGGGTGGCTGTAACGGCGTGGGGGAGGCCGTGGTCAGACGCCTGGCGAAGGAAGGGTGCCGCGTCGCCGCGTGGGATCGGGTGGAACCGGGATCGGAGTTGGCCGCGGAATGGGGTGGCCAGGTCCACTTTTTTCACGTGGAACTCACACAGGATGAGACCATCAAGGAGGCAGCGGAAGCGGTCCGGCAAAGGCTGGGACCCGCCAGTATCCTGGTAAACAATGCGGCGGTGTTTGTGTTGAAGGGTGTGGATGCTTCGGTTGAGGAGATTGAGCAGAGTTGCCAGGTAAATATCCGGGGGACATCACGGGCAGCGCATCACCTGGTAGGGCAGCTTCGAGAAAATGGAGGAGGCACCATCGTCAATATTTCTTCGACGAGTGGGTTTGTAGCCGAGGAGAACTGCGCCACCTACAACATGACCAAGTTTGCGATTCGGGGACTCACCAAGTGCTGGGCCCTGGACCTGGGCAAGGAGAATATCCGGGTCAACGCGGTTTGCCCCAGCTACGTGCTAACAAAAGCATTTTCCGACTATCTGGATTCGTTTGGACCGAACCGGGACGAGGAAAAGAGAAAGATTGACGAATTACACATCCTCGGACGCGTGGCAAGGGCGGAAGAAGTAGCCAGCGCCGTGGCCTTTCTTGCGAGCGAAGAGGCATCGTTTATCACCGGCAGTGACCTGGTGGTAGATGGCGGTCTTCTGGCGCGGTAGCGGAAGTCGCCAAGACTTCCGATCGGCGACTCACAGGCTCAACAGAAAAAATTGACCCGAAACATTGAGACCTAAATGAAGAAATTGAACCACGAAAGACACGAAATCGAGTCTCCGCAACCAAGCGGACTTTGAACAAAAGGTAATGAATAAAACGGAGGGAATTTTTGGTCACTCCGTGTGCTCCGTGCCTCTCCGTGGCAGAAAAATTGTCGTGGATAAGAACGATTACGGAGGGGGATAAAAAATGGAGGCGCGGACCGGGATCGAACCGGTGAATACAGGTTTTGCAAACCTCAAATATTAGCGTTTTTACTCTTATTTTTCCATTGGTTGACACTTTATTGACACTATACGTATATTTGCGTGTGTACGCACCGAGTCGCATTATCTCGCAAAGAAGGTAGGCCGATGAAAAAGCGAAGTCGCCGCAAGTACAAGGTCACGAACCACGCCGGATTCAATATTCGCCAGATAGGTGAAAACTCGTTCATGGCGGACGTGTGCAGTCACGGCCAGCGGGAACGAAAATGCTTCTCCAAGATTTCCGAGGCAAAGACATTCTGCGAACTAAAGGGAATCGAAGCACAAAACATTGGTGCCGCTGCATTCGATATCACTGACCGGGACAGAATCGAATTTGTGGAGGCAAGAAAACTCCTTGGGACGATTCCGGTACTGGAAGCAGTAGAGTTCTACTTGAAGCATCATCGTCCGAATAGAGTTGGGATTACAGTGGAAGAGTTAATCACCGCCTACCTGACGGCTCCAGGAAAGCGAGGACGGAACAAGGCCGTTAATCGCCGACCCGACACGATTCGCAGCGCCACATGGCGTTTGAAGGCTTTCACCCGAGAGTTCGGGAATCGCAAAGCATATGAAGTGACGGAATCAGACATCGAGTCATGGTTGGACGAAAACAAGTGGCAAGGTCAAAACCGGAAACACTATTTGGCGAACGTCCACGCGCTTTTTGACTACGCTCGCCGCAAGAGGCTCCTAACACTGAATCCGGCGGCGGAGATTGAAAAGCCGGATGTTGAAGAACCTGCGCCGGAAATCATGCAACCCGCCGATGTGCGGACGCTACTTCGGAAAACGGAGGTACTTGCTCCAGAACTCCTCCCCTCCCTTGTCGTACAGTTTTTTGCCGGCCTTCGTCCAAAGGAAGCGCGGGAGTTGGATTGGTCGGACATCAACTTCCAGGATAGTTTCATCCGGGTGATTCCCGCCGTGGCCAAAATGAAAAGGCAACGATTGGTGGACATCTCTCCTAATTTGGCCGCATGGCTTGTGCCGCACCGGAGAAAAGACGGCCCACTGTGGGAGAAAGCATCAAATACGTTTTACATTCGATTTCGCGGAGTGAAGACCGAGGCAGGTATTTCTGTCCCAGACAATCCGGGACGACATTGCTTTTCAAGTTACCATTTGGCGCTACACGCACCAGAGGAAACGGCCAAGCAACTCGGTCACAGTGACACGGAATTATTGTTCACGACCTATCGAGGGCTCGTAACCAAGAACGCTGCCGGTCGGTACTGGGATATCTCCCCGAAGCCTGCGCAAAAGGTAATCGCTTTTTCTCGGTCGAAATGACTTGCCATGCATTGCAAGGTTGTGCTAATGGGAGCGCGTTCTTTGAAAATTAAGTTATTCGGACTCCGAACCTGTTTGGGATTCTTCCCGCGTTGATTTGTCTCGGAAGCGGAAACCGGGGATGACTGGGCGTGTGGCCTTGACTCCCTGCCGGATGCGGTAATCTACTTCGGTATTCATTACCAGTATCTGCGCAAGGAATTCTCTTGGCTAGCAGAAGCACACCGTTGGCCCCCCGTAGCCGGAGAGGGCGCAATTTATTTGCGCCCCAACATCTGGCTGGATTCACTCATCGGCACTCCTTTTCGGTCGGATGAGAGTTGGCGGATGTTAACTCTTACTTTTCCAAGGTCCATCCCATAATCCTATAACGCAAGGCACGGGTAAATCGAAGCACTCAAAAAAGTGCTGTGGTTTGCCGTGTGCTTTTTTTTGTTTCCAGTACGCGGCATGAGCAAGAAGGAAAAACGCTCATGCGTTCAAAAGATAATACATCTGTGGCTGCAACAGCTGCAGGAGATAAGACAAATTTCGGTCCTGACACCCCGTCGGATTCGACGGGTTACCTGAGAAGGCCGGATGCCGCAAAGTATTTGGGTATCTCCCAAAGAACTCTTAGCGAATGGCAGCGCAAACGCGTTATTCCTTTCGTAAAGGTGGGAGCGCGTTGTTGCCTTTTCAAGCGGGACGAGCTGGACCGCGCCATGATTCGCTTCACCATTGAAGCAGTCGGGGGCGAGAAATGAGAGAGAAAAAAGAATGCCCCCGCGCCGGGAAGCTACGGGGGCAGAAAGAAAGAAACCTCACCGCCATCCTACACTCTTCCCCCCGGGAGTCAACCACGATCCCCTGCAACCTTTGCGGACAAGATTCCGCCGGCGGCTGGGCGTACCGAATCAAACCTTTCAGGCCCTTGTGTGAATCATGCACAGAGTGGTCCGAGCTGGCTCGATGGAATCCGAACTTGCGAGCGCAGTTAACTTTAGTCGCTACAGCGACTGGGGGGCGGTCATGATCGACGTAGTAGACGAAATCCGTTCCCGCGCAAATTCCGATCCCGATGCCGTGTGCCGTGAACTTGGCATGAGTTACGACGAATCAAACAAGCGGTTCTTTTGCTTCAATTGCCAGACAGACGGCAAAGAGCACAGGCACGGAGACTTCTCGACCGTAAACGGATGGACCTGCCACAAGTGCGGCTGGAAGGGGGATTCGTTCAAGTTGGTGACGGACGTGAAGGGAATTGAGTTTCCCGCCGCCGTGGACTTCCTGGGCGAAGTGTATGGGGTGCCGAAGACAAATGGAAAGAACGGCGGGGACAAGATCCGGCTCGGCGGGATTACCCTGAAAGAGTTCGCCAAGGCGAAGATGCTGCCGGTGGAATTCCTGAAGGCGGAAGGAGTGGATCAGTTCAAGTTCAAGGACGGGAAACCCTACGTCCGCTTTCCTTACCGTAATCCGGCAGGACAGGAAT
>Ga0310123_10002436_pt1 | contig 14859 bp, 12 predicted proteins | sample CB6_AW_1057_MG_FD_203505 | JGI IMG/M metagenome (GOLD analysis project Ga0310123, IMG submission 203505) | Marine microbial communities from Western Arctic Ocean, Canada - CB6_AW_1057 | ecosystem: Environmental > Aquatic > Marine > Oceanic | place: Canada: Western Arctic Ocean | collected... | reverse complement strand
CGGCCCTTTCGCCCTCCGAAAGGGATGACGTTCTACCGTCATTTCGCCAACCTGGGGCTCACGTACCTATGAATGGCGAACTCGAAACTTCTCGCGTAAAGCCTCTGGCTAAGGCAAGTGGGAGCGCTGTATGTGGGGAATCCACACGTCCGGTGTGAGGACGGGGTGGGGGCCACCTCCCCCCTACTCTATCGACTTTACGCCTTTGCGTTACGCTTTTCTTAATATTGATCTTTCAAAAGATCGGCCTTCAGTTCTGCTCGAGGCTTTCGATAATCTTCGCCTGGATCGCTCTCGCCTTTTCTAGAATCTCCTCGGTGTTCACGGTACGAACGCGGCCGCCTTGAACGACGACGCAGCCGTTTACGAGCACCGTATCGACGTGACTACCCTTGATTGCGTAGACGAGGTGCGAATAGACGTCGTAGAGCGGGGTCAATGAGGGCTCGCGGATGTCGATGAGCACGATGTCGGCGAGTTTGCCCGCTTCGAGCGAGCCGATATGCTCGCCTAGCCCGAGAGCTTTCGCGCCACCGATGGTTGCCATCGCGAACACCGTCTTGGCCGGCATCGCCGTCGAGTCCTTGCGCATGATTTTGTGGAGTTTGGCCGCGCTATCCATCTCTTCGAACATGTCGAGATTGTTGTTGCTCGCCGCCCCGTCCGTCCCGAGACCGACGGAAATACCCGCCGCGAGGATCTCGGGAACGGGTGAGAGCCCCGACGCGGTTTTCATGTTGCTCTCGGGATTGTGGGTCGTTCCGGCGCCGCCTTTTTGGATCCTGGCAATGTCCTCGTCCGAGAGCCAAATCGCGTGGTGCAAGATGGTTTCTTTCGTCAGAATACCAGCATCATCGAGAGCGTGGATCGTACCTTTGCCGAGCTTTTCGATCATTTGATCGTTTTCCTCGGGCGGCTCGACCGCGTGGATTTGAAGCGGCACGCCATGTTTGACCGCGAGCGCATGCGCTTTCTTCACGATGTCGAGGGACGTTGTGTAGAGGGCATGCGGCGCCACTGACGGGATGATGAGCGGGTGGTCCTTGAAGCGCTCGATGAAGGCCTCCGCGCCGACGAGGGCTTCTTCAGGCGTCTCGTAGTCTGGTGCCGGGAAGCCGATGATGGATTGGCCGAGGACACCACGAATCCCTACTGTCTCGGTCGCGCGAGCCACCTCCTCCTCGAAGTAGTACATGTCGGCATAGGTCGTCGTTCCACCGAGCGCCATCTCGACCGCACCGAGCATCGTGCCCCAATACACGAATTCTGGAGAGACATTCTTCGACTCTGCGGGAAAGATGTAATTTTCGAGCCACTCGAGAAGGCTCAGATCGTCGGCTATGCCCCGAAGAAGCGTCATCGCCGCGTGGCCATGTGCGTTGACGAGCCCTGGGATGACGAGATGGCCGTGGGCGTGGATCGTTTGCCGGGCTCGTGGAAGCTGGTCCTGAGGCGAGAGCACTGCTGTGATTTCACGGCCCCGGATCGCGACCGCACCGCCTTCGACAACCCGCATGTCACCGTCCATCGTCACGATGGTGCCGCCTTTTATGAGTATGTCAACAGGCTCCTGCGCCGCCGCGAGAAAAAGAGCTAGGAGGAGGGGGGCCGTCATATCGTCTCCATTTCTATCATGCGTAATCGATTGAAGCTCGCGGCGATCTCGAAACGGCGCGGGCGGGCGAAATTTCCGGGATGCTCGAACACACGCTCGAAAGGCCCCGAAAGCGGGATCTTCGACGCGAGCACGTCGAGCCCCTCCTTGTCGAAGAGTACATCGAGCGCGTCCATGATGTCGGTCAAGCGGGTCGTGTCGGACCGAAGGCGCTTGGCCGCGAGAGCCATGGCATATCCTACGGCACGGGTCTGGCTGACGTCCACGAGTTGCTCCAAGGCGCGCAGATCCAAGGTCTCCTCTCCAAAAACGAGTTGATCGCGGCCGCGGGCCTCGATACGGACGTCGCGCCGGCCCCTCGATGCATCGATGGAAGCTGGCACGAAGCGACGGCAGCTCCCGAGCTTCAATGGTGACTCGGATTCGACGGTGCGTCCTGTCGGCTGGCGCGACGCGATCGCCTTGGCCTCCTCGGTAGCATCTTCGGGTAGGTAGTCCATCATTCTGATAACCGTATCGGCGGGATCGAAATAGTCCCCGGAGCCGCCCATCACGAGGACGGTCGAAACGCCCAAGCGCTCATAGAGCTCGCGCACCCGATCGAGGAAGGGAAGGATCGGCTCGTGCTTTCTGGACACGAGCGCCTGCATGCGTGCGTCCCGCACGAGGAAGTTGGTAGCCGAACTGTCCTCGTCGAGCAGCAACACCCGCGCGCCCACTTCGAGGGCCTCCATGATATTGGCCGCCTGACTCGTGCTCCCGCTTGCATCCTCGCTCGAGAAAGACGAAGTGCTCCGGCCCATCGGCAGGTGTTGGATGAACGGGCTGATGTCGACATTCGCCACGCGTCGACCGTCCTCCGAGCGGATTTTGACCGCGTCCTTGCGACATATGACATATTCCCTCCCGTCGCCAGGGATGTGTGGATAGACGCCGCGCTCGATCGCTTTGAGGAATGTGCTCTTGCCGTGGTAGCCCCCACCGACGATGAGGGTTACGCCTTCGGCGACACCCATGCCTTCGATTTCCGTGGCACCGTCGCCGTTCGGGTGCAGGAGCGGGAGGCATACACGAAGTGCTCTCGGAGCCCGGAAGGGAACCGCATCCCGCATGGGGCGGTCGGACGCGCCGCTTTCGCGCGGCAAGACCGCACCCTCGGCGACGAAAGCCACGAGCTTTTTCTCGGCGAGCGCGGTTCGCAAATGCTCGTAATTCTCGACCGTGTTGACGAAAGCTACTGCTTGGTCCTTGTCGAGGTTTTGCCAGCGAAGCGAGGCCTCGACGATCTTCGGGAGCACGCCGAGCAAGAGCTCTTCCGCGTGCCTTCCCGAGATGGTGCGTCCCGCGGCGGGTAGGCCGAGCTCGATGCGGGCTTCGACCCATTCTGGCGTGACGACGACCGCGGTGCGCTCGAGCACTTCTTGAGCACCAGCGTCGATGGTGATGAGCCCGCTTTTGCCCGTGCCGCGGCGTGTGCCTTTCGGGATCGCGGTCGACACCGCACGCCCGAGAAAATCTTCGAGCGCAAGCCGCCGCACGCGATTGTTGTACAGATGAGGGGGGATCTCGGCGACCGATTGCTCGAGCCGAAGGCGCATCTTGGATGGCGCGGCGAAGGGGTCGCCTTGCACGTGATCGATGAAGAGCGTCCACCTGCCAAAGTAGTAGGCCCCGGCGAGCTGCTTATAGGCTTTGTATCCCCGGCCGTCGATCTGTCCGAGCTTCTTACTCAGATCGGAGGCCTGGCGACTCATGGGCGAGCTGCCGCACGCTTGGCCGCCGCCCTGCCTTCTTCGACGTCGACTCGAGTGAGCAGCACCGCGCCCACGACGAAGAAGAACACGAGCGACAGAATGGCAAGACGGCCGCCGCCGGTCCAGTCAGCGACGATGGCAAAGACGAGTGGCCCGATGATGTTGCCGAACTTTCCGCTCACGCTATAAAAGCCGAAGAACTCGGACGATTTGGATGGGGGCACCATCGTTGTGAAGAGCGAGCGGCTCAGCGCTTGGCTTCCGCCTTGAACGAGCGCGAGCGCTGTCGCGAGCGCCCAGAAATGCCAGGGCTCGGTCATGAAATAGCCGAAGATCGAGATCGCCGTGTAGACGAGGAGTGCGAGGTAGATCCCGTTCTTGGCGCCGATGCGAGCGGCGAGCGCGCCGTAAGCAAAAGTCGCTGGGATACCTATGAACTGGACGAGAAGCAACGCGCCGATGAGATGGGACGAGCCGATCCCGATTTCGGTCCCATAGGCGGCCGCCATCTTGATGATCGTGTTGATGCCGTCGTTATAGAACCAGAAGGCGAGCAGGAAGACGAAAAGGTGCCGGTATTGCCGTATCTCGGCGAAGGTTTCGAAGACGCGTGTGCAACCGACCTGTAGGGGATTCATCGCCGCGCTCTCGCCACTTTCGAGACGCCGCTCCGGTTCGGAGACGCCGCGGAGGATGGGGATGGTAAACACGACCCACCAGAGCGCGACGCTCAAAAAGGCCCACCTTGTTGCCTCGGCGGCGTCGGCGAAGCCGAAGCTTTCGGGCCACATCGTCCAGGCGAGCTGGAATGCGAGAAGAAGCCCGCCACCGATATAGCCGATGGCATAACCCGCGGTGGAAACACGGTCGATCTCACTTGGCCGGGCCACGTGAGGGAGTAGAGACTCATAGAAGACATTGCCGGAGGCGAAGCCGATATTGCCGATGATGAACGCTGCCGAGGCGAACAGCCAGTTGCCCTCGGTAGCGAAGAAGAGGAGAAACGATCCGGTCGCGCCGATGAGAGCGTAGGCCGCGAGAAATTTCTTCTTCGCGCCGAGAAAATCCGCTGCAGCGCCGAGGAAAGGTGACGTGAGCGCAATGATGAGAAGCGCGAGCGCTTGCGTGTAGCCCCAATAAGCGGTGCGGTCGGCCTCGGGAAGGTTTGTGCCCGAGACACTCAAGTAGTAGATGGGCAGAAGGGCGCCCATCATGGTCGTAGCGAAAGCGGAGTTTGCCCAGTCATAAGACGCCCAGGCTCGGAGCTCCTTGCGGTGAAGGCCGAGCCTTTCGAGCCAAAGCGTCATTCTTGCTTACTACCTGGCTAGGTCTTGGTCAGTTTTTTCGAGTGCCGCGATTTTGTCGCGGACGCCGTCAGGTAGGGGCGCTTTCTTCTTCGCGTGATAGTCGTAAGCGACGATGAGCCCATCGCCATCGGCGGCCGTCATCGCGTGGGTCTCGCTCACGATGTCGTAGCGCATCGTGAAGCGGTCCTCTTTCACGTTGCGCACGCTCGCCCCGACATGGACGCGGTCGGGGTAGGCGAGGGGGACGCGGAAACGGCAGGTGGTCGTCGCCAGGATGGGCCCGACGCCGCTCTTCTTCATCTCTTCGAGAAAACCGACCCGCTCGAAATAAGCCATCCGGACGCTTTCGAAATACCGGAAGCAAACGATATTGTTGACGTGCCCCAACGAATCCATCTCGCCCCACGCGACCGGGACCTCGATGATGACAGGGAAATATTTACGTAGAGTTTCGAGCTCGATCACTCTATCTACTCCCTGAGCCGGTACGCGAAGAGGCCTACATGCTCGTGCAGAAGCACGGGAAAGGCCCGAAGACGATGGTCGCTGCCCCAAGCATCGTCGAGATTTTCGTAGTCGAACTTCGTTTCCTGAGCGGGGACGGCACTCACCCGGAGGTTTAGAGCCTCGAGAGCCGCCGCAGCGCGCCGCGTGTGGCTCGGCGACGAGACGACGAGGAGATGCTCGAACCCGAAATCACGCGCGGCTTCGGCGACGGCGATGGCCTCATCATGGGTGCTCGAGACCGGGCCCACGCTCACGATCTCGTGGTCGAGCCCGAAGTGATTCATGCGCTCACAGGCCGCGCAGACGTGTTGGCCAAAGGGCCGCGCCTACGAGAGTGGCGCTTGTCGCAACGAGGCCGCGGTCGCCCCAATAGGACACCACGGTGGTCAAGTCGAGATCTTTAATAAGGATGCCGGCCAAGAGTCCAAAGGCGGCGCCTGTAAGAACGTCTTTCCGCACCGCGCGTCTAGTCTCAGCCACGCGGAGAGTCTACTCGATCCGATGCGGAGGAACTTCGTGAGCCCTCGCTCGAGAGGCCTATCTACCGAATCGCGAAGCAGTAGAACAAACCGTCGCCGCCAGAGGCCCGAAAGTCGTCCTGGCTGCAACCATGAGACGCGTGCGCGGAGCTCCACGATGTGCTGTTCTCGCCGCTCCCTTCCCGGTCGTGGTGGCCAACCATGGCAACCCCGTCATTGGAGCTCGTCCAGTTGTTGCAGTTTTGGCCAACTGCTGCGGTACCGGTCGTCAGGGAGCCGGTCAAAATATCGTGACGGTTGGGCTCATCGCCTCTTCCGTTCACGACCTCTCCTTTCTCGTTCAGCGCGGTCATTTTTTCGAAGCCGTTATTCGCGTGCAGATCCGCCACCCCACGGGCTACCAACCGCCCTTTGGCGTTGAACCAGGGACCGGTTCCGATACGATCGCCGGCGTTGACGGCGGGCCGCTCCAAGAAGCTCGTGCTGAGGTAGGCACGCCAGGTTTGATCGGTTGCGCCGACCGCCTCGGCCAGCCCCTGACAATGTCGATCGGCACCGGCCAAACCTTCCAGATGCCCGCCATTGCCTTTCCCGACGCTTGTGAGAAAGAACGACATGTGATTAGCCGCCGGCGGAATGACGGCCTCCGGCTTCTCGGTGAGAGCTGCCAGGTCGATGAGATATCTCTCTTCCTCACGTTCGAAGACCACGTGTTGGTTTTCGGGATCCGAGAAGTGAAATGTAGAACCGTCCGCGAGCTTCGTGGAGTAGAACCCGAAATGATCGGGAAAACTTGCTCGCAACATGGGGGTGATGGTCTGGCCGGCGTCATCGAAGGCGCTACCGAATGCATTCAACGCTCCGCCACCGGTCTCGCTCGCGTGGCAAGTCGCACAGACGGCGAGCTCGTTCAATAGGAAAGGGTCGTTTTGAAGCTTCCTCAGGAATTCCTCGCGGGCATCCGCAGTGACTGCCAGCCACACGAGAGAACCAAACAAGAACGAAATCCTTGGAAGTCGAGTCATTTTCCTCCCCTCCACATCTTGGCGTCATCGGCTTTGAAGTAATCCGGCAATGAAGGCTTCGTCTCGCGCAGGATCTCTAGAATCGCGCGGCGGTCCGCCGTTATCAGATGAGAAAACTGTGCGCCCGGCTGCGGGTTGGTAAGCACGTCGTAGATCCTTCGGTAGATCTCTGCTTCGAGGTCGTCGGATAACGCGTCAAAGGAGCGGCTATACACCATATAGCTCAGCGGATAACGAAACAATCGCCGCTCGAGATCGAAATCGCGAAGCGACCGTCCTTTCGCGTCCCGTGGGCCACGCTCTGGGAATGTCTCGGTAAAGGTGGACACGCCCTCGAGCGGCTCGGGCAGTGGGACTTCGCCCGCGAAGAACATGTAGGCGATGAGCACCTCGATATCGGAAGTGATCTGCGGGCCCTCGAGCGGGGACGCATCTCCCTCGTGCCGAGCGATGCGCTCCTCCCAACTCACTCTCGTGAGGTAGTTCAGCATCTGCGTCTGGTGCTCGAACGTCATCAGGGCCACGATGTCGCTTACGGGAGCGAGGTAGCCAGACGGATCGAACTTGCCGTAGAGATGCGTTTGGTTTCGGCCCTGGGTTTCGTCCAAGAGCAAGGGCTGCGCGGGATTTCTCGCCACCGCATTGGACCTGTCTTCTTGCTGTCCACGGGTCGCGTTGACATACCATCCGCCCCATCGATCTTGGAGTGGGGTGCGGTGATCCGTAATGATCGCGTCTTCGCGCGCGGGTCTACCGGTGGGTCCCGGAAAGACCGAGCCGACGAACAAGCCGGGAACCCCCGACGTCGCGGGGCCTAGATGACACTTCAAACATACTTGACGCCGTTCGAAACCTTCCGTCGCCAAGTGCCGAATATCCGCCGTGTAGAAAATGGGTCCTATCTCGGGATCGATCGACGCGAGCTCGATCATGTCACTGCCGCGTATGAAGGCGAGCGCCACGTCATCATTGAAATAGATCGCGCGCGGGTTGTCTGGGGCAATCTTCGTTGCTTGGAAACTCGTCTTCGAAAAGACGAGAGCCTGAGAATCCGTGTGAATGTCCAGATATTCGAGGAGCGCGGACAGATAGCCAAGGGCCTTTTCTCCGCCGTCGAGCTCGACGGATCCGTTCTCCAGGTTCCGGGACAGACGCGCGATGGGGTCGTCCACCGATCGCTCCGCATAACGGATGGCTGGGTGAGCGACGGGCAAGTCGGGAAGGTACTCTTGAGCGCTCGAGGTGGCTGAATGGCCGAACACCACGAACGCTGCCAGAACAAGGAAGCGCCCTGGATTCGCGGTCTTCGGCATCTCGCCTAAGAGCGTCAGGAACGACAAGTGGAGGATTACTATAAGAGGCTCTCTCGCAAAGGTCAATTTTGCCCGTGTCTCGTCCCTTGCCGCGACGCGACCCTCGCCTGGTTGTCGTGGTGCGTCCGATCGCTTACACTGGCCGACATAGCCAGGGGGTTTCAAAGGATTAAGAATGACCTGCGCGTTTCAGTTGACCCACAACCCGACGGGACCCCTGCGCCCTCTCGTGTTAGCGGCTTGGCTCGCCCTTTACGCAGGCCCCGATTTGGCGTTCGCCCAAAATGTGGATAATCGGACGACCGTCGAGAGGGAGCGTGAGTTGGTGGAGCAGTATTGTGTCGTGTGCCACGGGGTCGACACGCAATTGGGCAATTTCTCCTGGGCCACGGTGGACGTTGCGCATCCCGAGCGGAATGCGCGGCAGGTGGAAAAGATCATCCGAAAGTTGCGCGCTGGGATGATGCCTCCCGCAGGCATGCCGCGACCCGAGGCCGAAGCGCTCGAAGCCGTGGCTCTGTCGCTCGAGACACGGCTCGATCGGGCGGCCGCTTCCCGCCCTCACGCGGCTCCGCCGGCCCTTCACCGCATCAACCGTAGAGAGTACAAAAACTCCATCCGTGACTTGCTCGCGATCGAAGTAGACGTGAACGCGCTGCTGCCGCCTGATGGGCGTACGGGGAATTTCGACAATATGGCGGACGCCTTGACGGTGACGCCGGCCTTGATGCAGGCCTATATCCGGGCGGCCGACAAGATCGCACGTCTGGCCGTCGGCGATCCCGATGCTCTGGCCGCCATGACGAAATACGATGTCCCCAAAGTCGTCAACCAGATGCGGCACGTGGAGGGCACACCTTTCGGGACCCGCGGCGGGACGTCGAACGTTCACAATTTCCCCGCCGACGGAGAATACACCTTCGCGGTGGAACTGCATTACTACTACACTGGCGAGCTCATCGGCTCGAACCTTCCGGAGTCGCTTCAAGGCCAGGAAATCGAGGTCTCCGTTGATGGCGAACGCGTCGCGGTCTTTACGATCGACCCGCTCCAAGAGGAATCGTCGGCCGTCATGCAGACGCCGCCCGTAGCGATCAAAGCGGGTCCTCGGCGCGTCGCGGCCGCGTTCGTCTCCATGTTCGACGGGCCGGTCGAAGATCAATACCGTCTCGTCGAGCAGACATTGATGGATATTAGTATCGCGCTTCACGCAGGCATGACGTCGCTGCCTCACCTTCAGACGCTGACCGTGACCGGGCCTCAGAACGTTACCGGCGTCTCCGATACGCCCAGCCGTCAGAAGATCTTTATCTGTTATCCACAAAGCCCCGAAGAAGAGAGCGCCTGCGCGCACAAGATCCTCTTGAATCTAGCTGCGCGTGCTTTTCGAAGGCCGGCGCCGACGGAGGATCTCGAAGGGCTCATGGAGATGTATGAGCTAGGTCGTGAAGCGGGTGCGTTCGAGATCGGGATCCGCACGGCTCTTCAGGCCCTCATCGCGAAACCGGAATTCGTGTTTCGGTTCGAGCGCGTCCCGCGAGATGTGCAGACCGGAGACACCTATCGGGTAAGCGACATCGAGCTCGCGTCTCGCTTGTCCTATTTTCTCTGGAGCACGGCGCCCGATGAAGAGCTCATTCGAGTTGCCAGCCAGGGAAGGCTTCGGGATGAGGAAGTCCTCGAACAGCAAGTGAAACGCATGCTGGCGGACAGGCGCGCGGAGGCATTGGCAACCGATTTCGCGGCTCAGTGGCTGCGTCTAAGAAGTATCGAGGAAATCCATCCTGAGCCCACGATCTTCCCCGACTATACGAGGAATCTTGCGGAATCGATGAGGCGCGAGGTCGAGCTTTTGTTTGACAGCCTCGTTCGCGAGGACCGCAACGTGCTGGAGTTGTTCACCGCAGACTACACCTATGTCGACCAGGTTCTCGCGGAGCATTACGGGATCCCGAACGTCCAGGGCAACCGGATTCGACGCGTCAAGTTGAAGGATCCCAACCGGTATGGTTTACTGGGCAAAGGAGTAGTGTTGACCTTGACGTCTTTGGCCAGGCGGACTTCGCCGGTGGCTCGCGGCAAGTACGTGCTGGAGGTTCTGCTTGGGGCGCCTCCCCCCAATCCTCCGGCAGAGGTGCCGCCCTTTCCGGAAACTGTCAACAACGCGAAGATCTTGTCCGTGCGCGAGCGCATCGAGCAGCACCGAGCCAACCCGGCCTGCTCTGCGTGTCACCAGATCATGGACCCTATCGGCCTGACGCTCGAGAACTTCGACGCGACCGGACGCTGGCGTGTCAATGATGGTGGACTCCCCATCGATCCGTCCGCCGAAATGGTCGACGGGACAAAGCTGTCGGGGCCTGCCAGCTTGCGTCAGGCTCTCCTGCAACGCTCAAGCGCATTGCTCGGCAGCTTCACGGAGAATCTTCTTGCTTATGGCGTTGGCCGCGTGCTCGACTATCGCGACATGCCGACGGTCCGTTCGGTGCAACGAGCGGCGGCCGAGCAAGACAACCGTTTTTCGTCATTCGTTCTGGGCGTGGTGAAGAGTGCCCCGTTCCAGATGAGGACATTCCATTCGGCTTCGGACGAGGTTGAAAACCAGTAGCTACGCGTGTCGCGGCTTGGTGAGAACCAGGAGGGTCTTACTCATGTTCATCACAAAAAAACACCTTTCGCGGCGGACCGTGTTGCACGGTATGGGAGCCGCGATCGCCCTGCCCTTTATGGAATCGATGGTGCCGGCTCTGACGCCACTGCGGAAGACCGCGGCGACTCCGCGAAGTCGCTTCGCGTCGATCGAGATCGTCCACGGTTCCGCTGGCAGCACGGTATACGGGAAAAAGAAGAACCTCTGGTCTCCGGCAGAGGAAGGGTCCGACTTCGAGCTCACCAAGATTCTGAAGCCGCTAGAACCATTCCGGGAATATACGACAATCATTAGCGACACCGATTGCGCCCAGGCCGACGCCATCAAAGCTGAGGAAGTTGGGGCCGACCACTTTCGCTCCAGTGCCGTTTTCTTGACCGGCACCCATGCCAAGCAGACAGAAGGCTCCGACGTCGAGAACGGCACCTCCATCGACCAGCTCTACGCTCAGGAGCTCGGGCAGGACACACCGCTGCCGTCGATCCAGCTGAGCATCGAGAACCTCGACGCTTCCGGTACCTGCGGCTATCACTATAGCTGCGTTTATATGGACACGATCTCCTGGTCTTCAAAAACCACACCGCTTCCCATGACACGAGACCCGCGCCTCGCATTCGAGGAGCTGTTCGGCTCGGGCGGCTCGCCCGAGGACCGAGCGGCTCGGCGAAAGGTCAACCGGAGCATTCTCGACGGCATTACCCAAGATGTTGCTCGGCTGCGCGCCGATTTGGACCCCGTAGACCGGCGACGGCTCAACGACTACTTGGACAACATCCGGGAAATCGAGCGGCGGATTCAAAATATCGAGGAGTACAACACCTCGCGCGGTCTCGAAAGAGAGCTGCCAACCGCTCCGGTCGGGGTCCCCGACTCCTGGGAAGACCACGTCAAGCTCATGTACGACCTCCAGGCGCTGGCATTCGCCGCGGAAGTCACGCGCGTATCCGCTTTCAAGCTCAGCCGCGACACGAGCAACCGCGTCTTTTCCGTGAGCGGCAGCGAGACACCGTTCCACACCGCCTCTCACCACCAGCAAAAACCTTCGCTCATCGAGGACAACGCGTTGATCAATCGGTACCACGTAGAGATGATGACTTACTTCCTGGACAAGCTGAAGAACACACCCGACGGTGACGGCAACTTGCTCGACCACACCCTCGTCCTCTATGGAAGCCCGATGGGCAACGGCAACATTCATGGTCACAAGCAAGTACCGATGCTCCTCTTGGGGCATGCTTCTGGAACCCTCGAAGGGAACTTGCACTTGCGCTGCCCGGACGAGACCCCGCAAGCGAATATCTTGTTGACCTCTTTACAGAAACTCGGGATGAACGTCGAAAGCATTGGTGACAGCACGGAGCCGCTTTCGATCTAACGCGTCGTGATGGGTGATGACATGTTCGCCAAACACATAATTGCTGGCTCGTGCTTGCTCCTGGTGCTCGCGCCGATCGTCGTTTTCGGAGCCGCCCCGGCGAAAGCGTTGCTCGTCGACGCGGCCATGCAGGGCGACCGAGCGGCTGTTCGAGGCTTGCTCGAGCAGAAGGTGGATGTCAATGTTGCCCAAGGCGATGGGACCACGGCGCTTCACTGGGCCGCCTATCGGAACGATCCTGAAATGGCGCGACTGCTCGTCGAGGCGGGCGCAGACATCCGAGCCACCACCCGATTGGGCGAGTTCACCCCTATGTTCATGGCTGCAAAAAACGGCAATGCTGCTGTGGTGGAGCTCTTGCTGAGAGCAGGCGCTGATGCGCGATCAACGAACACGAACGGCACGACGCCTCTGATGCTAGCCGCGGCTTCTGGGGACACGGATGCGATGAAAGCTCTGCTGGATCACGGTGCCGAAGTGAACGCAAAAGACGAAACGAATGGGCAGACGGCGCTGATGTTTGCTTCGGCACTCGGACGTGTTCAGGCAGTCGGGCTGCTCGCGCGACAAGGCGCTGATTTGGACGCCGTTACCAAAGTGACCGAGATCATCAAAAGAGAATACCGGTACATCGAGAAGCAAAAGGACCGGAGCATACGCTACGAAGGAGCGAAGAACCCTCCTGTCATGGGCGGCATGACGGCGCTTCATTTTGCCGCCCGCGAGGGGCATTTCGCGGTCCTGCGTGAGCTCGTTCAGGGAGGGGCCAACGTCAATCAGGTGAGTGCGGCGGACGATATGAGTGCGCTCACTTCGGCGATTATCAACGGCAACTTCGACATGGCCAAGTTCCTCGTTGACAACGAGGCCGATCCGAACTTGGCGAGCAAGACTGGCCTGGGCCCGCTCTACGCGACCATCGATGGAAAATGGGCAGCCCGCACGTGGTATCCGCCACCGAGCGTTGCAGAGGAGGAGATCCATTATCTGCATCTGTTGCAGGCCCTCGTAGACGCCGGCGCCAACGTAGATGCGCGGCTCTTGAAGAAACCATGGTATCGGACGTTCCACGGAGACTGGATCAAGCAAGAGGGCGCCACCGCCTTTTGGCGCGCCGCGAAATCGAATGACGTCGCCGCGATGAAGCTTCTAGTCGCCGCGGGCGCGAATCCCACCATAGCGACCATCCACGGATCGACGCCCCTTCAGGCTGCCGCGGGATTTGGCCTAGAGCCGCAGACCAGTAATGTCGTTCCGGATGCTCGCCTCGACGCGGTGAGATATCTGGTGGAGGAGGTCGGAGCCGACGTGAACCAAGCCGACAATCAGGGCTACACGCCGCTCCATGGTGCGGCCTTGACCGAAGACCGTGACGTGATGCTCTACCTCATCGCGACCGGCGCCGACGTCAAAGCCCGGGCCGCGATGATCTTTGGCGGCATCGGCGAAACCGACCAGGACGTCGACGGCGCAACGGGAGATTCAGTTGCAGACATGGCAAATGGTCCGCGACCACACAATCTTCAATATCCCGAGACCGTTGAGTTTCTTGTTGATCTTGGTGCCGAAGACTCGGCTCACTGCCGAGCCGCCACCTGCGTCGTGAGGGACTTCCCGGAAGAAGTCGAGAAGAAAGCGGCGAAAAAGAACGAGTAGGTCGTCACTTCGGCTTTTACGTCGCTTGCAGCAAACACTCGACGGACAGCGCTACAGTCCACTAGACTACTGCGCGGAGGTCCGCCGCACCGATTTGACTTCGGCGCGTCTCAATTCTAGAAACATCGGAAACATGCTACCTTTGAAGGACTTACAACTTTGCCGACAAGGCTCGACCGAGCCCTCGACCACGGGAAACGCTCCGATTGCTTGCCTATACGCCGACACTATTTCTGGGTGCTTTTCTTCTGTTTCAAGTTCAGCCCATGCTCGCGCGCTACATATTGCCGTGGTATGGGGGGAGCTCCGCGGTTTGGAGCACATGCCTTCTTTTCTTTCAAGCAGCGCTGCTCGCGGGTTACGGCTATGTGCACTTCTTGACACGCTATTCGGAGCCGCGTCGTCAAGTGGCCGTCCACCTTTTTCTGCTAGCGGTCGCGCTCGCGCTTCTGCCCGTAACGCCGGATAGTGCTTTCAAGCCGGCGTCCGACGCGAACCCGCTCGTTACGATCATTGTTCTTCTCACGGTCAGTGTCGGAGGGCCCTACCTCCTTTTGTCCGCGTCCGCGCCCTTGCTCCAGCATTGGTCTGCGCGATTTCGCGGAGGCGAGTCCCCGTATCACTTTTACGCGATTTCCAATCTAGGCTCGCTTCTCGGGCTCTGGACCTATCCCATCGTCGTCGAGCCGTTTTTGCCGCTCGGTTTGCAGACGACCGCATGGTCGATGGCATTTGCCGTCTATGCGTTGCTCTGTGCCGCTTGCGCTGTCCCGATCTACCGAATGGAGCGAAAGAGCACCACGGGTGCGAGTTCCTCGGAGCCAGGTATTTCACTATGCTGCTGGATCATGTGGTTGTCGCTTCCAAGCTGCGGGTCCGTTTTGCTGCTGTCGGGGACGCATCGCCTAAGCGGCGGCGAAAGAATAACTCCCGACTTTTATGCAGGCTGTAGGGTGTAGTTCCACTTGGGCATGGCCTCGTCATTGGTCAGGTCCAACTCGTCCATCTGTTCGCGCGTGATCTTTACGCCCTTTTTGTAGGCCTTGCGGACGAGGTGTGCGCGAACCCGTAGCCCAGTGGTTGTGGTCGTGGTGCGGAGGTACTTGAGGATGGTCTCGTAGCTGTTCCAACGGGCGGGCAGCCCAGTTCTTGCTGATTTCGCTGAAGAGGCGGTGTTC
>Ga0310123_10002432_pt1 | contig 14878 bp, 9 predicted proteins | sample CB6_AW_1057_MG_FD_203505 | JGI IMG/M metagenome (GOLD analysis project Ga0310123, IMG submission 203505) | Marine microbial communities from Western Arctic Ocean, Canada - CB6_AW_1057 | ecosystem: Environmental > Aquatic > Marine > Oceanic | place: Canada: Western Arctic Ocean | collected... | reverse complement strand
GCGTTGAGCCGCCCCGGGTCGGGGAAGATCGCGACGGGCTTCAGCACACAATCCGACCCGCTTGTTTCAGCTTGCTGTGTCGAGCTTCCGTCGAACGCCCACATGGGGCAGTCCTCGAGGCTACCGCCGAAGTCAGCCAGAACTTTGGTTTTGCCACGCAGGCTCTGAATCGGATGATTCCCATCCAGCCAGATGTACTCCAGTTTCGATTTTGCCATGGTCCTGTGGTGTTATGGGGTAAAAAGATTCCTTAGCACTCTCGGCCAGACATCGCGTGCCCGGCGACGATACCTTCTCACTTATGGGCAAACCGTGTGCCAATGATTTGGCAAGAGGGTAAGATCCCTTGTCCCTACTGGCATTTCTAGGGATTATATCGATAAACGCGAAGTTGCTAGACCGGCGGCAGAGCTACCAAATAGTAGGATGCTGGCCGGAACCTACGAGACCGTAGGCTATCCCAGGAAAGTCATTCCAATCCGTACTTATCCACTCGGAGCCCAATTATCCGCTCAGTGATTCCCAGTTGCCGTGCGGCCCCCGCCCGATTCCCTTTGTTTACCTTGAGCGCGTCAATGATCAGTTCTTTCTCGAGCGCATCGACCTGTGTGTTGAGAGGCCCAGACCGCTTGTCCTCGGGCCGTGCCATCTGAAGGCTTGGCGGCAGGAGGCGGGCATGGATCACGTCTCCATCAGCTATCAGGGTCGCTCGCTCAATCGCGTTCTCAAGCTCACGTACGTTCCCAGGCCAGTGGTACGCCATCAGTAGATCGATGGCGGGAGTAGACAACCGAACAATCGAACGGCTATGCCGCTCGTTGTACTTCTCTATGAAATGGTCCGCAAGCAGTATGATGTCGGTACGCCGCTCCCGCAGCGGAGGAACGTGAATTGGGAACACGTTCAATCGATAATAGAGATCGATTCGAAAACGACCTTCCTTTACATCCTCCTCTAGATCTCGGTTCGAGGCCGCCACTACCCGAACGTCCGCGGTTAGAACCTTGTTCCCTCCGACCCGCTCGAATTCCCGCTCTTGGAGAACCCGAAGGAGACGCACCTGGACAGAGGCCGGAAGGTCTCCGATCTCGTCCAAAAAGATAGTCCCCTCCGAGGCCCGCTCGAATCGCCCCAGACGCTGCTGAACCGCTCCAGTAAAGGCTCCCCTTTCGTGCCCGAAGAGTTCGCTCTCGATCAATCCCTCGGGCAAAGCAGGACAATTGACTCTCACGAATGGACCTTCCGACCGCTGGCTTCCGTAGTGAACCGCCTGTGCGATCAGTTCCTTTCCAGTCCCACTCTCACCCCGAATGAGAACCGTCGCATGGCTCCTGGCAACCTGTCTGATCATCTCGTATACAGGCACCATCTCCCGCGACTTCCCAACAATGTTCGCAGGCCGATACCGATCCGCGAGTTCCCTCTGGAGGCGCTGATTCTCGGTAATGAGCTGCCTTTCCTCTTCGGCCAACTGACGGAGGCGAACGGCATGCCCGATGAGAGAGGCTAGGATCGAGAGCACACGGATATCCTCGTCGAACGAGCGCTCCCTGCTGTATTTCCGCTCCGCACTGAGAGCACCAATCGTCTCATTTCCGAACCGGACGGGCACGCACATGAACGCCATCTCCGACTCCTCACGATCCTCAAGAGGGCGAGTGCGATTCAGGAATAGAGGCTCCGTCGCAATTGAGGGTACCACCGCAGGTGCTCCGGTCTCCACCACGCGTCCCGTGACGCCCTCACCCAACCGGTATCGTGCACGCTGACGCTGGTCATCCGTAAGGCCGATCGCCTCGTGAACGAGGATCTCGGACGTTCGACGGTTGAGAACCGTCAACGTAGTGCACTCCAACTCCATTTGACGTGATAGCGTGGCGAGAATCGGCTCTACGGAGGAGGGAAGATCCGCCGCCTCATCCAGAAGAGCACTCGCTTCATGAAGGAGCGAAAGCGACCGCGATCGTTCGTCCGACGTGGTCAACATATTCCTTGGCTAATCCATAAGTTCCCTCGAACTGCCTACTGTACTGAGACTACATTTTCGTGGGATTGGAGGCTCTTGGCTACCCCCCGGGGGTTGGAGGGGACTCCAAGAGGTAGTCAAGGGAGTCCCGGTACCCACAACAGATGGAGGCGCCAACAAGAATCGCCCGGTACCGCAGCGGGACTATGCAGGCCGCTGCGAGACCGGGCGATCTCGGTTTCTAGTTGTTACCCTAGTTTAGCCCGAACGTCTTGCTGACGCCGAGGACGAAGGTGAGGTTGCCGTCGGGCTCCCCAACGTCATTGACCGTCCCCGAGAGCTCTGAGTCATTCAGAATTGCCGAAATAGTGAAATCCAGGTCCGCGGCGGAGAAGCCGTACCCAGCCTCTACATACTTACCTGAGTCGAACATGTCCTCTGGCATCTTGTCAGTACCCCAAAGCCCGAGGGTCGCAAACAGTGCTTCGCCCTCCAATGAGACTCCCAGGAAGCTGTAGTCTACGGGGTCGGGGGTCCCGTCCCCGTCCCCATCCCATGTCCATCTGGGAGTCTGATGGTACTCCCCAAACGAATACTCGAGTGAAAGCGGTCCGAGTCCCAGACCAAGGTTGGCTTCCACGTAAGTATCGTCGAACTGCCCAGTGTAAAAGTACCCGGTCCCTCCTACGCTAAAGCTAATCTGATCATTAAGATCAAGCCCAAAACCCCCATACAGGTCGATCTCCGCACCATCCCCGACATCGGCTCCCCAGGTCCCCAGGGACAGTCCGCCGATTGCCATGTCCAAACCAGCACTCGCCGAAGACGTCTTCTGAGCGATTCCACGATAGTAATATTCGCTGACGTAGCCGACATTCGCGGAGATCTCAGTCTGGGCTTGAGCAGCAAAAGGTGCTACCAACCCCAACATGATTACAGCCGTACCAATGGTCTTCTTCATTTCTTTGATCTCCTGAAGCTAGGTGAAGCACTCTGTTCGGGATGGTCCGCATCGTGGAACCATGGCCTCTTCGCTCAGGAGCCAATGCGATTCCCGTGCCAACCCGGACGGATTGAGCTGGATTCCCTTCAGTGCAATACGATACAACGCTTTAACCAACCTGTACATCTGTGGCCGTTACCCCCAAAGTCCTACCTGGAAGTCGTCTCAAGGGGCAAGTCTACAAAAATGTAGGATTCTGCAGGTCGGCCAGAAACACCTCCATCTTTACCCACGTGTCCCAAGGCGTTTCCTCTGGCATGAGTTAGTTCATGTTTTCGAGCCGCACGACACTGAGCGCCGGCGAGTAGTTTGCCACGGTTTGGTCCGCAGGTCAGCCCCAGCCGCCTGGCCACCTTAGTCCACGACCGCTCCCTTAATCAACTCCTCCTCCAACCCTGGAATTAACCCGCCTGGCTCGGAAAGGGGAAGGATCTCCTCATCGTAGAACGTCTCTTCCACCATGAACTCAATCCCTGAGTATCGGTGGATCCCCGTCCCGGCCGGGATTAGGTGACCGATGATAATGTTTTCCTTGAGCCCTTTCAGGTCGTCACGCGCTCCGCGCACTGCTGCATCGGTGAGGACCCGAGTTGTTTCCTGGAAGGAGGCGGCTGAGATGAACGATTCCGTAGTGAGACTTGCCTTCGTGATCCCGAGAAGGAGCGGCTCCGATCTCGCGGGATTACCTCCACCATCGAGGATCGTTTGGTTCACCTCTCTAAATTCCAAACGATCCACATGCTCTCCCTCAAGGAGCTTCGTGTCACCGGGGTCGACGATCTTCACCTTCTGGAGCATCTGGCGAACGATGACCCCAATGTGTTTGTCGTTGATCTTCACTCCCTGGAGCCGGTAGACCTCCTGAATCTCATTCAGAAGATATTCCTGGACCGCACGGGGTCCTTTGATTTTCAGGATGTCGTGGGCGTTGATCGGTCCTTCTGAAAGTCTGTCTCCTGCCCGCACCTGATCGCCCTCGTGCACCCGCATGTGTTTCCCTACGGGAACCTCATAGGTCCGAGCAGGACCTGACTCCGGAGTGATTAGCACCTCCCGTTTTCCGCGCTTGATTTTGCCGAAGCGAACATCCCCGTCAATCTCAGTGATCACCGCAGGGTCCTTCGGACGGCGCGCCTCAAATAGCTCAGCTACCCGGGGTAGACCACCTGTGATGTCCCTCGTCTTGTAGACCGAACGGCTGATTTTGGCCAAGGTCTCACCCTTGTTCACCTTATCGGCGTCTTTCACGATCAGCTGAGCACCGACCGGCACGATGAACTCCCGGAGCTTTCTCTCTTTCTTCCCAGTGCTCCAGATCTGGATTGTCGGGTGGAGTTTCTTATTCCGGTCCTCGATGATCACCATCTGACGACGCCCACTCGACTCATCTAGCTCTTCCCGCACGGTCTGTTCGGATTTGATATCAACGAACCGGACCATCCCCTTGGCATCCGCCACAATGGGTTCTGAATATGGATCCCACGTGAAAATCAGGTCCCCGACCTCAATCTTCTGGCCCTCGGACACGGAGATGGTCGCCCCATAGGGAACCGACAAGCGACTTAGCACTTGGTCGCTCTCCGTTTTGAGTAAAATCTCCCCCTCACGCGAAGTGACGACCTGGTCACCATCCGTGTTCTTGACCATATTCACCCGCTCTAGCATGACGATTCCGTCGATCTTTGACTTACGGTGTGTCTGCGCCGCAATGCGCGCCGCGGTGCCACCAATGTGAAAAGTACGAAGGGTAAGCTGAGTTCCCGGTTCCCCAATCGACTGCGCAGCAAGAATCCCGATCGCCTCGCCGATATCGACCGGACCCATCGTGGCGAGATTCCGTCCATAGCACATCTGGCATATGCCTCTGCGGGCCTCGCAGGTAAGGACCGAACGAATCTTGACTACCTGAATCCCCGCCTCCTCGATGGCGTCAGCCCTGATTTCACCTATGATGCTGCCGGCCTCGACCAGGAGCTCTCCATCCAGCGGGTCTACGACGTTCTCGGTCGCGACGTTCCCCACAATACGGTCCTTCAAGGGCTCGATGATGTCTTCCCCTTCCTTCAAGGCGGTCATTTCGAGCTCCAAGATCGTGCCGCAATCCTCCTCGGTAACCGTGACATCTTGAGACACATCGACGAGGCGGCGTGTGAGATAGCCGGCATCCGCAGTTTTGAGCGCAGTGTCTGCCAGCCCCTTCCGCGCCCCGTGCGTGGAGATGAAGTACTCGACAACGCTAAGTCCCTCTCGGAAGTTCGCCTTGATCGGGCTCTCGATGATCTCGCCTATTCCGCCGGTTAGCTTCTTCTGGGGCTTGGCCATCAGGCCCCTCATTCCGGCCAGCTGGCGCATCTGGTCCCGGTTCCCCCGTGCCCCCGAGATCATCATCATATAGACTGGGTTGTACCCACCCTGGGAGCGCTCAAGTCGACGCACCATCGCATCGGCCACATCGTTGTTCGCGTGTGTCCAAGTATCGATGACCTTGTTGTAACGCTCCCCGTTCGAGATGAAGCCGTCTGCGTACGCCCGCTGGAACCGGGAGACCTGCCTCTCCGCATCCCGGATGATCTCCGCTTTCTCGGGGGGCACTTCCAGATCATCAATTCCAACGCTCACACCCCCCAGAGTTGCATATCGAAAACCGAGGTCCTTCAACTTATCGAGGAACTTCGTCGTTCCGGCCTGACCCACCTCTTTGAAGCACTGGAAGACGACATCTGCCAGCTCTCGCTTGGCGAAGGTCTGGTTCAGGAATCCGATCTTGTCGGGGACAATCGAGTTGAAGAGGACCCGACCAACCGTAGTGGGAATCCACCTCTCCAGCCCTTTCTTGTTGTCCCCCTCCTCCCCGGGCCTTAGAAACCAGCAAAGGCTGTGGTACCCGGCCATCTTCGACTCAACCACCATGTCAACTTCCCCAAAGGTTCCATAGCGGGGGGCGTCAGAGTACGCCGCAGTCAACTCCTCGACAGCCTCAGTCCGGACAGCCTTCCCCAGTGAAGAATCGTTGGTGATCCGCTCCAGATCCTGGATGGCTAGCGGAGCCTTTGTCAGGTAGAACATGCCGATGACCATGTCCTGGGTAGGAGCCGCCACGGGGCGGCCATTCGATGGCAGGAGAACGTTGTTCGACGAGAGCATCAGTACGCGCGCCTCAAGCTGTGCCTCGAATGACAATGGCAAATGAACTGCCATTTGATCCCCGTCGAAATCGGCGTTGAAGGCCGCGCAAACTAGGGGATGTACCCGGATCGCCTTCCCTTCAACCAGAACCGGCTCGAAGGCTTGGATCCCCAACCTGTGGAGCGTGGGCGCCCGATTCAGCAGCACGGGATGGTCTCGGATAATATCTTCAAGGACCTCGTAGACCTTCGCATCGTCCTGCTCGACAATCTTCTTTGCCCGCTTTACCGTCTCGGCCTCTCCTCGCCGCTCCAGTTCGTGAATGATAAAGGGCTTGAACAGCTCGACCGCCATCGCCTTGGGCAGCCCACACTGGTGCAGACTGAGCTCGGGCCCCACCACGATCACGGATCGGCCCGAGTAGTCCACCCGCTTCCCGAGGAGGTTCTGCCGGAACCGTCCCTGTTTCCCCTTCAGCATGTCTGAGAGAGACTTGAGCGGACGCTTGCCACGGCCCCGAATCGCCTTGGACCGACGACCGTTATCGAAGAGGGCGTCAACCGACTCCTGAAGCATTCTCTTCTCATTCCTGAGGATCACCTCCGGCGCCTTCATCTCGATGAGCTTCTTTAAACGGTTGTTGCGGTTGATGACCCGTCGGTAGAGGTCGTTCAGATCCGAGGTGGCAAAACGGCCACCGTCCAGGGGAACCAGCGGGCGCAGATCCGGAGGAATAACCGGAGTCACGTCCATGACCATCCACTCGGGCCGGTTACGGTCATCAGCGGTGTCGCCAGAGTTCCTCAGGGCATCGACGACCTTCAGTCTCTTTAGTTTCTTCTTCTTCCTATGCTGCGACGTTTCAGTCTGGATCTCTAGACGGAGCCACCCCGCTAGACGATCAAGTCCTTTCCCGTCTTTGTTCTTCTGGGGTACCGCCTTCTCCGGCGAGTCAAGAAGTTTGAGGAGAGTTCGCACGGCCTCCGCCCCAATTTCAGCTTTGAACTCCTCGTCTCCATCCTCCCGCGCTTTCACCCGGAGATCGTAGTACTCGTCCTCGTCGAGGAGGTCTAAAAACTCAAGGTCCTGGGTCCCTGGATTCACCACCACATACGATGCGTAATAGATGATTTTCTCCAGATCCCGCAGCGACAGCCCAACCAGATAACCCAGCTGCGACGGTAGGGTCTTGAAGAACCAGATGTGGCAGACCGGAACGGCAAGCTCAATATGACCCATCCGCTCCCGCCGAACCTTGGAGAGAGTCACCTCCACACCACAGCGGTCACATACGTGCCCACGAAATCGGATCCGTTTGAATTTCCCACAGTGGCACTCCCAATCCTTCACGGGTCCGAAAATCCGCTCACAGAAGAGCCCGTCCTTCTCGGGCTTGAACGACCGATAGTTGATCGTCTCGGGCTTGGTCACCTCACCGTAGGACCAGCTACGGATCTCCGCGGCAGAGGCGATCTTGATTCGGATGAAATCGAAGTCCGAACCGTGAGAGTCTCGAGAGCGGGGAAAATCTATCATTCGTTAGACATCCTAATGAGAGTAGCGTTTACAGATTCTGCTCAACTCGCACCTGTCGACATCACGTACACTAGCCCGCATTTTATTCGTTACGACCAAGCGTCACTGACAGACCCAGGGCCTGCAGTTCCTTCACTAATACATTGAAAGATTCGGGAATCCCGGGGTCGGGGAGATTGTCTCCCTTGACGATCGCTTCGTAGACCTTCGACCGACCGATAACGTCGTCTGACTTTACAGTGAGGATCTCCTGAAGCGTGTGGGCGGCGCCGTACGCCTCCAGGGCCCACACCTCCATCTCGCCAAACCGCTGCCCGCCGAACTGAGCCTTACCGGCAAGGGGCTGCTGCGTCACCAGAGAGTACGGGCCGATGCTTCTTGCATGAATCTTGTCATCCACGAGGTGAGCGAGCTTCAGCATGTAGATGGTGCCCACCGTTATGGGAAAGTCGAACCGGTGTCCGCTGCGACCATCGCGAAGCCAGATCTTACCGTCCGGTCGGATCCCTGCCTTCAGCATGAACTCGACTACCGCCGCGTCGAGTCCCTCCGTAATCTTCTTCCTCTTCCTCGCAATCGTAGCCACTGCGGGAAATGCATCAGCCAGTTTCTCTTCGTTTCTGTTCGCCCACTCCCTGGCCGCCTCGATCACAAATTTAGCCAGGTCGTCCAGCTTCGCACGCGAATCCTTCGGAAGATCGAGGGCCAGGTAGGCGTCAAGACTCCGACCGAGCCCTCGGACACCTGAGTCCGGTCCCGAGCCGTTCCCGATATTCCTGGTGGCTGCGCCCTTCTTTTGCGCTGCGTCCGCGGCTGAATCCGGCACGAGAGCTACCTTCAGAAGTGTGCGTACGTGCTCATGACCCTCTAGGGGAAACTCGGTCTCGAGGCGCTCAGCATCCCTCGCCCAGGAGACGCCCGCAACCTTGATCAAAAGCCCAATCTCATCCTCAGACGCACCCTGGAAGACCGGAGTCTTGGACTCGAATCCGAGAATTCCCGAAGCCCAGCCGAGATGGGTCTCGAGAATCTGACCCACGTTCATGCGCGACGGCACGCCAAGAGGGTTCAACACGATGTCCACGGGAGATCCATCGGGAAGGAAGGGCATGTCTTCCTCTGATGCGACTCGTGCTATGATCCCCTTATTTCCATGGCGGCCCGCCATCTTATCACCGACCGCGATCTTCCGCTTCTCCGCAATGTAGACCTTCACTAGTTGCACGACTCCCGGCGGAAGCTCGTCGGGCTGAAAGACCTTATCGATCTTCTCCTCAGTTTTAACCTTGACCGCGTCGATCCGATTCTGAGCCTCGTCGACCAACCGTCGGACGCGCTTGGATACTGTCTCGTTCTGAACTTTCAGCGTCTGCAGATCCACCTTCCGGAGGTCCAGGGTCCTGAGATAGGCCTTCGTGAGCTTGGTTCCTTCAGGAGCCAGCGGCTCGACAGTTCGTCTCTTGAGAAGTAGGGAGACGACCTGTAGGTGCAGAAGCTCTATGAGTTCCTCGTCCCGAGCGTCTCCAATCCGCTGCGTCTCCCCTCGCTCCTCTTGCCGGAACTCACCGATCTTTTCACCGTGTTCCTTCTCGAGAAGGGGATCGTCGATCCGGCGTGAGAACACCTTTACATCAATCACATCGCCCGTCATCCCAGGTGGGATCCGGAGCGACGAATCCTTCACGTCCTTGGCCTTTTCCCCGAAAATTGCCGTCAGGAGCTTCTCCTCTGGTGAGAGCTCTGTCTCTCCCTTAGGCGTGATCTTCCCACAGAGGATATCCCCAGGCCTAACGCGTGCGCCGATCCGTACGATTCCTCGCTCATCCAAATCCACTAGCGCTTCTTCGGAAACGTTCGGGATCTCGCTTGTAATCTCCTCCATCCCCCGCTTCGTATCTCTGACGTGGAGTTCGAGCTCCTGGATGTGGATGGAGGTGAGATCATCCCCCTTTACTAGCCGCTCCGAGAGGACGATCGCATCTTCGAAGTTGTGCCCGAACCAAGGCATAAACGCGACGGTCAGGTTACGTCCCAAAGCAAGCTCGCCGTGATCCGTGGAGGGCCCATCTGCAATGATCTGATCGACTTCAACCATATCTCCAGTCTCGACCAGAGGACGCTGGTTGATCGCTGTATCCTGGTTCGTACGCCAGAACTTCTTGAGGCGGTAACGGTCGAACTGGGCTAGCCGAGCCAGAGGCTCATCCGTGTCCTTAGCGCCCACTGCACCCGTATCGATCACGATCTCGTCAGCTGTCACATGGATCACTTCTCCACCCCGCTTTCCGGTAATCACAGCGCCGGAGTCGGTTGCGACCTTTTCCTCGAGACCCGTCCCCACGAGAGGAGCATCGGTGAAGAGCAGCGGAACGGCCTGCCTCTGCATGTTCGAACCCATCAGAGCCCGGTTGGCATCGTCGTGCTCGAGGAAGGGGATGAGCGCCGCAGCCACGGAAACGAGCTGATCCGTATCCACGTCCATGTAATCGATGTCCTTCGGGCTCAGGAGGGGAAAGTCCCCCCGTTCCCGGCAGAGGACGAACTCCCTTATGAATGCTCCGTTGGGGTTAAGGGGCGCGTTCGCCTGAGCAATTCGGGCCTCTTCCTCCTCGTTCGCAGAAAGCCACTCAATCTCCGTTGTCACCCTCCCCTTCACCACCTTACGATACGGAGTCTCGATGAATCCTAGTTCGTTGACGCGAGCATTGGTGGTCAGGGATGAGATAAGCCCAATGTTCGGACCTTCAGGGGTTTCTACCGGACAGAGGCGACCGTAGTGAGAGTAGTGAACATCCCTGACCTCGAACCCCGCCCTTTCCCGAGATAGTCCTCCAGGCCCAAGCGCGGACACCCTCCGTTTATGAGTCATTTCGCCCAAAGGGTTAGTCTGATCCATAAACTGAGAAAGCTGAGAAGACCCAAAAAACGCCTGGATCACCGCCGATACCGTCCGGGCATTGACCAAATCATCGATGGAGATCTTCTCGGGGTCTGTATTGATCGACATCCGCTCCCGCACTAGTCGGGCCATTCGTGATAATCCGATAGAAAGCTGGTTGGCAATCAGTTCGCCAACAGTCCGGACTCGGCGATTCCCAAGGTGGTCGATATCGTCAGTAAATCCCCGGCCCTCGTTAAGGTCGATCAGGTAGCGGAAGATCGCCACGAAGTCTTCCTTCGAGAGCACGGTGGTGGCCGGCGATATATCCAGGCCCAGTCGCTGGTTGATCTTATACCGTCCCACCCGACCAAGGTCGTACCTCTTGGGATTGAAAAACACGCGCTCCAAGGCCTCACGTGCAGTCTCAACGTTCGGAGCATCGCCAGGCCGAAGTAGGGAGTAGATGGCGTAGAGCGCCTCCTCTTCCGAATTCGTGGGATCCTTCTGAACGGTCCGCTTGATAATATTACTATGGCCTCGGTCGGACTTGGTTTCCGATCGGTAGACCTTGATCTTCCTTCGCTTCAACCTCTGGATCTGCTTCAGTGTCTCATCGGTCAGCTCATCTCCCAGCTCGAGGAGAATTTCACCTGTCTTCCGGTCCACGATCTCCTCGGCGAGGACCAACCCCTCGAGTTCCGAGTTTGGCTCGAAGTGATTCGACTTCAGGGTGATCGGCCGGATCTTGTGGAATAGCTCGAATAGATCCTTAGTCTCCCCATACCCGAACGCTCGCAGAAGAGCCGTCGCCGGGAACTTCTTCTTCTTATCGATATGGACGTAGCAGATGTCGTTGATGTCGATGGTGAACTCGACCCATGATCCCCGGAACGGGATGATCCTCGCACTATGTAGGCGCGATCCGTTGGGATGGATGTTCTCCTCGAAGACCACGCCAGGTGAACGGTGAAGCTGGCTCACCACCACGCGCTCCGCTCCATTAATGATGAACGTTCCGAGTTTGGTCAGGAGGGGAAGATCACCAAGGTAGACCTCCTTCTCGATGATGTCCTTGGGGCGCCTCTCGCCGTCTTCCAGGTCCTCCCACACCACGAGTCGTAGGATTGCCTTCAGCGCACAAGCATACGTCATGTCTCGCTCAATGCACTCTTCAACAGAATATTTGGGCTCGCCCAGGCCGGCAGAAACGTATTCGAGCGTGAAATTTTCGTTGACGTCGGTGATCGGAAAGATCTCGCCGAATACCCGGTCGAGACTGAAGTCCCACTGTTCCTCCAGAGCTTGATCCTTCTTGACAAGCTTCTCAAAGGACTGGAGTTGGATGTCCAACAGGTTGGGCATTGGCATGACCGGCGCCAATTTGGCGAAGTCCACCACGGGCCGGTAAGGGTTCCGAGTCTCCAAGCGAGCTCCCCCTTGAATCAAGCCGGACCAAGAACCGCGTCCGGTCAAATAAACCACGATTAGTAGATGAACCGCGAAAGTCCTGGGCGTAAAAACACGCCCTGAGTACCCCCGCGAGTCCGCAGGATCAGATAGTCACCCTACTTCAACTCGACCGATGCCCCTTTTTCTTCAAGCTTCGCCTTAATTTGCTCGGCCTCTTCCTTGGTGACACCTTCTCGGACCGTCGACGGGGCTCCGTCGACCAAGTCCTTCGCCTCCTTGAGACCCAGACTCGTGATCTCGCGGATCACTTTGATCACCTGGATCTTCTTGTCGCCAATGCTCGCGAGGACAACTTCAAACTCATCCTGTTCGGCCTCGGGCTCCGCAACGCCAGCAGCCGATCCGGCCGCGGGCGCTGCAGCGACTGCAGCCGTGACGTTGAACTTGTCCTTGAAGGCCTCGACGAACTCGGCAAGCTCCAACACCGTCATGCTGCCAATCGTCTCGAGAAGTTCTTCTTGATTCGTAGCCATGTTCCTGATCTCTCCTTAGTGTTCCCCGATACAATCGCGGGGAATGGGTGGTGTCTTACCCTTCCCCCGACTCACTTCCGTGTCTAAGGGCCTCCATGAGACCCAGTACCTCCTGAAGCTTCCCCTGCAACGCCGCTACCAGTGACGCCAGCGGTTCCTGTAATCCCCCGGCCAACCCGGCCAGTAGCTGATCTCTTGGTGGCAGCTTGGCCAACTTCTGGAATTGTGCAATGTCTATGAGCTGCTGATCCACGATCCCCACCTTGAACACCGGTCGGGATTGGTTTTTCTTCGCGAAGTCACTAAGGGCCTTCGCCGGCTCCACGGGCCCGTCGAATCCCATCACCACTCCGGTTGGGCCAGTCAAGTGCTCAGTGAGATCCGGAAACTCCACATCCAGCTCCTGGAGAGCTCGAATGACCAGGCGGTTTTTCACAACCATGAACTCCCCACCTGACTCCCTAAGACGCTGGCGAAGCTGAGTCATTGATTGCACATCCAGGCCCGAAAAATCCGTCAGGTAGAGGACGGGCGTGGTTCGGACACGTTCCCGAAACTCCTTGACGAACGTCTCCTTGTCTGCCCGGTTCAAGAAGCTGCCCTCCGCCGATAGATATTCTCGTCCACCGACACTCCGGGTCCCATCGTGCTTGAGACTGTCACACTCTTGACGTACGACCCCTTCGCCGCTGACGGACGAGCCCGTACAATCGAATCCATGAATGCGGTCATATTTTCTTCTAGCTTTTCGCGCTCGAACGAGACTTTTCCAATTGGGCCATGGACGTTTCCAGTCCGATCGACGCGAAATTCAATCTTCCCCGCCTTGATCTCAGATACTGCTCGGGCCACATCCATCGTGACCGTGCCAGTTTTGGGAGTCGGCATCAGCCCCCTAGGCCCAAGGATGCGGCCGAGCGGACCAACCTTCCCCATCTGATCCGGCGTGGTAACCACCACGTCGAACTCCAGCCATCCCTCCTGGATCTTGGCAGCGAAATCGGCACCGACGTAGTCAGCCCCCGCGTCCCTAGCCTCCTGCGCTTTCTCACCCTCTGCGATCACGAGGACCCTGGTGGCCTTCCCGGTTCCATGGGGGAGAACAACCGTTCCGCGAACGATCTGGTCGGCCTGCTTTGGATCTACACCGAGTCGGGTTACGATTTCGACCGTCTCATCGAACTGCGCATAGGCAAGCTCCTTCACCAGATCGAGAGCTTCTCCTGGAGCCAACCGCGCCCCTCGGGGCACCTTGGCACGCGCGTCACGAGCTTTCTTCCCCTGTCTGGGCATTGATAATGAGCCGTCGAGTGACGTCCTCCCACTCGTGGCGGCTCGCATCGAGTGGTTCCATGGACGCCGGCTTGCCGCCGGTTTCGGTCCCCCGCGAACGCGGGACCCGATTGGTGCTAGGTGTTCCTACTCCTGGACAGTGATTCCCATGCTACGGGCAGTGCCAGCCACCATTCGAATCGCCGACTCTATATCCTGACTATTCAGGTCCTCCATCTTCACCTCCGCGATTTCACGAAGCTGGGCCCGGGTGACGCTGGCCACCTTATCCCGATTCGGGACCGCGGAGCCTTTATCGAGTCCGATGGTTTTCCTCAGAAGGACCGAGGCCGGTGGTGTCTTGGTGATGAAGGTAAAGGAACGATCCGCATACACCGTGATCTCCACAGGAATGGTGATCCCCTGCTGTTTCTGTGTCTGTGAGTTGAACTGTTTACAGAACTCCATGATGTTCACGCCATGTTGGCCCAGCGCTGGCCCGACAGGGGGTGCGGGATTCGCCAGACCTCCCGTAACATGGAGCTTGATGAAGCCGATGACTCTCTTGGCCATTGCGCGCTCAGAACCCCTCGAGCTGAGTGAAATCGAGCTCGACTGACGTCGGCCGCCCGAAGAGAGAGACTTCCACTTTTACCTTCCCCTTGTCCCCGAAGACTTCCTGGACCGTCCCAGAGAAGTCCGTAAACGGCCCCGACACAACCTCTACCACCTGACCCGAATGGAAAGGAATCTCCTCCTCCTTCTCTTCGGCCCCTTCGACCTTTATCCCGAGTACCTTGTTGACTTCGTCCTGTCGCAGTGGCTGTGGAGCCCCACCCGATCCGACAAACTTAATCACGCCTTGGATGTTGGTGACCTCATGTTGAGTGCGCTGGTTCAGGAGCATCCTGACTAGAACATAGCCGGGGTAGAGTCGTCTGCTGACGCTGACTCGCTTCCCATTCCGGATCTCCGTGACATCTTGAGTCGGTACGAGCACCTCTTGAATCTCCCTTTCCTCCAAGAGGTCCTCTGGCACTTCGTCGATCTTCAGTTGCACGAGCCTCTGGACCTTGTTCTCGTGGCCTGAGTAGCTCTGCACCGCGTACCATTTCGCCTCCATCATGCCTCTCTCTTAAACCTCAGCGCGA